>ENA-OURZ01002323-OURZ01002323.1-human-gut-metagenome-genome-assembly--contig:-NODE-2323-length-18161-cov-2.603225_pt1 | contig 18161 bp, 9 predicted proteins | sample MGYA00242073_ERZ509195 | MGnify/ENA primary metagenome ERZ509195 (study PRJEB26280, sample SAMEA2338837) | human gut metagenome | biome: human gut; feature: human-associated habitat; material: faeces...
GGTTCCGGATATTCCGGGGAGACGGTTATCGGCGCCATGTTCCTGTACGGAACCGACGTCAAGCGTGATGCCGGAGCGGCCAGGGAGTGGTTTGAATACGGGCTGGCGCGTCCAGGAACCCAGCGGGGGAATGCCCTGTACATGCTGGGCATGATGTATTTCAAGGGGGACGGCGCGGACCAGGACCGGAACAAGGCCCTGGAGCTGTGGCGCAAGGCGGCGGATGAAGAGCATCCGGCGGCCATGGGCCTGCTGGGCCGGGCCTACATGGAGGGGAAGCTGGGCTTTGACAAGGATCCTGCTTCCGGGCGCGTATTGCTGGAAAAGGCCGCCAACGGGGGGAATACGCCTTCCTCCGTCTATCTGGGGAATATTTATGCGAAGGGGGAGGGCGTGGAGCAGGACATGGAGCGCGCGATGAAATGGTATGAGCAGGCGGCCTCCGCCGGGGACGCCCGTGCCCAGTACATCGTGGGACTGGCGTATCTGGAAGGCTCCGGCGTACCCGTGGATGAAGGCAAGGCGTTCAACTGGCTCCGGCTGGCCGCCGGGCAGGACCACGTCAACGCCATGCTGATGCTTTCCGTCTGCTACAGCACCGGAAAGGGAACCCCGCAGGATGCGGACATGGCGGAAGTCTGGAAAAAGAAGGCGCTCCAACTGAATGCGGAGCGGGAGGGCAGCCGTGTCCCGCAGACGGAGGAACGCTAGTCTTCCCGGATTTCCCGGTTCAGGAATTCCAGGGCCTGCCGCCGTTCCAGAATGATGTTGCCCCGGTCGTCCGGGATGACCAGCAGGCCGTCCCGGTGTTCCAGAATGGCGTGAAGCATGGCGAACACATGGCCCAGCGCGCATTCGTCCTCCAGGATGAAACGCAGCATTTTGGTGCGTTCCCCTATTTGCCGGAGGGCGGAGCGGTCCCTTTTGAAGGCCTGGCGGGCATCGTCCGTTTCCATGACCCAGAACACGTCAAGCTGGGATTCTCCCTCTTCGTCCAGGTATTCCCCTTCCAGCACATGGTCCGGCGCGTTTTCCGGCGCGCCGGAAAGGTTCAGCCGGAAGCAGGCGTCCAGGCGGAACATGTTCTTCTGCAATTCCTCCGCCGCCGGCAGAGGGGCGTCCTGAATGAAAAGCCAGAATTCCTGTTCGTCCGGGGCAGGGGCGGCGTGCGTCATGGGCGGATTGTGGCATTCCCGCGGCGTTTTCCCACCCGGATTTGTGACATTGAGGCGGTGCGTGCGGATTTTTGGATGTTCAAGGGCTTCCCTCCCGATTAAAAACAGGGGCATGAGTATTCCCGTAATGATGACGGTTGCCGGTTCCGACTGCTCCGCAGGGGCCGGACTTCAGGCGGATATGAAGGCGGCCCATGCCATGGGGGCGTTTGCGCTCACGGCCGTCACCTGCGTCGTGTCCGAGGCGCCGGGACTGGTGCGCGGCATCCAGGAGGTGGACCCTGAGCTGGTGGCGGACCAGGTGCGCATCAATCTGGAGCATTTTCCGGTAAGCGCCGTGAAGACGGGCATGCTGTACTCCCCGGCCATCGTCCGTGCGGTGCATGAGGTGTTGGCAGGTACGGGTATTCCTGTTGTGGTGGATCCCGTCATGATCGCTACGGCAGGAGACCGGCTGATGAGGGAGGAGGCTGTAGCCGTTTATGAAGAACTTCTGCTGCCGGGCGCGGCCCTGCTGACCCCCAATCTGGATGAAGCCGCCGTGCTGTTGCGCTCTTCCGTCAACCCTGAAAGGGATGAACTGCCGGAGGCTGCCGCGCGCCTTGCCATCAGGTACGGGTGCCCCGTCCTGCTGAAGGGCGGCCATCTGGAAGGAGACTGCCGGGACGTGCTGGCCGGCCCGGACGGCCGCATGCTGGGGGAATGGAACCGCCCGCGCGTGAGGGATGTGAGCACGCATGGAACGGGCTGTTCCCTGTCCGCCGCCATCGCGGCGCGGCTGGCCGCCGGGGACGGACTGGCCACGGCGGTGGAGCGCGGCCTGGAATTCATTGCCGCCGCCATCCGGGACCACCTGCGCTGGGAGCATCCGGTCCGGGTGGATGCGCTGAAATTGTGGTAGGGAGCCCTTTTGTTCCGCCCCGCCTGCCACCGTTCCCTTTTTCCGGCCCGGTTGGAAAAAGCGGGGACTGCCGCCGTCTTTCTGTGCCTTAATAATGCTTTGTGCTTGCGTATGGGAGGCGGGGTTGGTAGTTGTATCCACGCCCATGTGCCACATGGAGCTCTTAAGAATTAGTAAATATCATAGCAATTATCACTATGGGACAGCAAATCCGCAAAGTCACCAAGCGCCGCAGACGTGTTGAATACATCAAGCGTAAGAAGGAACAGTCCAAGTTGAATTCCAATACGCCTATCCGTCTGGCCGTTCCCGTTGCCAAGGACGCCAAGCCTGCCGCCAAGGAAGCTCCCGCCAAAAAGACCGCGGCCAAGGCCCCAGCCACGCCCCCGAGACTGCCGCCGCCAAGAAGGCTCCCGCCAAAAAGCCGGCTGCCAAGAAGGCCGCCGAACCCGCCGCTGAATAATTGCCCGGGCGGAGGTTACTGCCTCCGCGCGTCAATCAAACAGTTTTTACAAGCCGTCGTGCAATTGCATGGCGGCTTTTTGCATGGCATGGCCTTCTTGTGTACAAAGGAACCGTGGGCGGCCTGATTTTTCCTGGGGCGCCCCTGCGGATTCCTTCGCTGTGGGCCATGGCCCGTTCCTGCCCATGCTTCCGCGGCATGGGGGCTTCTCCCGGACTTTTCCGGAATGATATTGACTCTATTCCCCGGAGGCGTACAAAAGGAAATAACACCATTTTGTTTTTCCAGCCATGCGCCACCGTACCACCGACACCGCCAAAGGACACCGCAATTACATCATCATTGCGTGTGACGTGCTTCTTTTCCTGGCCATGCTCAAGTGGCTTCCCGTGGAGCCGGAGGTAGCCAGGGGGCTGGCCGTTCTCACCTTCATCGGCATTCTGTGGCTGACGGAAGCACTGCATGTGACCGTGACCGCCCTGCTGGTGCCGGTGCTCGCCATGTTCATGGGGATTCTTCCGGGGGCGAAGGCATTGGCCGGCTTTGCGGATCCCACCATTTTCCTGTTCTTCGGCGGCTTTGCGCTGGCCGGGGCTCTCCACGAACAGAAAATTGATACCTGGCTGGCTGGAAAAATCCTCCGGATGGCCCGCGGAAGCCTGGGGATGGCCCTGATCCTGATTTTCCTGGCTACGGCGTTCCTCTCCATGTGGATGTCCAATACGGCCACGGCGGCCATGATGCTCCCGCTGGTCATCGGCCTGCTGGACCGCATTCCGGCGGAAAAGCTCAAGACGACGGCTCCCTTTGCCGTGCTGGGGGTGGCGTACAGCGCCTCCATCGGCGGCATGGGAACGCTGGTGGGTTCCCCTCCCAACGCCATTGCGGCGCATGAGCTCGGCATGGGATTTGCGGAATGGTTCCGGATTGCCATGCCCATTGTCCTGGTATTCGGAGTGATTGTCTTCTGCCTGATGTACCTGTTCTTCCGACCGCGGCTGGGGCTGCATGTGGACATGGCCCCGGCGGAAGGGGAGGATGCGGAGGCCCGGCTGAATGCCAGGCAGGTGCGCGTGCTTCTTCTCTTCGTGCTGGTGGCCGGGAGCTGGATGTGCAGCAGCTTCCTTTCCTCCGCTCTGGGCGGCATTCCGTCCATGGACACGCTCATTGCGCTGTGTGCCGCGGTTCTGCTGCCCCTGTGCGGGGTCATCAACTGGGGCGGCATCGCCAAAAATACGGACTGGGGCGTCCTGTTGCTGTTCGGCGGCGGCATCACGCTCAGCAGCATCCTCGTCCAGACGGGGGCGGCGGGATTTCTGGCGGACCAGGTATCTTCCCTGGCCATGGGGCAGAGTCCCATTATCATCCTGCTCATCATCAGCCTCTTCATCACGTCGCTGACGGAATTCTGCTCCAATACGGCCAGCGCCGCCCTGGTGGCCCCGTTGATGGTGACGGTGGCCTCCGCCATGGGCATGTCCGCCACGCCGCTGGTGCTTCTGGTGGGCATCGGGGCCTCTTGCGCCTTCATGCTTCCCGTCTCCACGCCTCCCAACGCCCTGGCCTTCGCCACAGGGAAATTCCCTCAGATGACCATGGTGAAGGTAGGGTTGCTGATCAATGTGGTGCTCGTCTTCGTGAAGGCTTTCTGGGCCTGGATATTTTGGATGTAGCGGAAAGGGCTCCCGTGCAGGCGCGGGCTTTGCCGTTCCGGGCGTGCGGCGTGGCCTACTTGGCCGGGGCGGCTGCTCCCTGGGCCTTTTCCTGGAGTTCCCTCGCCGCTTTCTTGTCCAGTTTGGCCAGCTTGGCAATCAGGTAGAAGAAGGAGGGGATGAAGAACACCCCGATGAAGACGGCCGTAATCATGCCGCCGATGACTCCCACGCCCACCACCTGCCGCGCCGCCGCTCCCGCTCCCGTGGCTACGGCCAGGGGAAGGCAGCCCATGATGAAGGCAAAGCAGGTCATCAGGATGGGGCGCAGGCGGATTCTGGCCGCGTCCAGCGTGGCCGTAAGCAGGTCCGTGCCCTGCCTCAGTTCCAGCACGGCGAATTCCACGATGAGGATGGCATTCTTGGCCGCCAGCGCAATCAGCACGATGAGGCCGATTTCCGAATAAATGTTCAGGTTCAGCCCGAACATCCACAGGGCCAGGAATGCGCCCAGGATGGCGATGGGGGCGGTCATGAAGACGGCCACGGGCAGGGACCAGCTCTCATACAGGGAGGCCAGGATCAGGAAAACGAACACGGCGGACGCCGCAAAGATCATGCCGATGGTGATGCCTTTCTGCGCCTGTTTTTCCTGGTAGCTCATGCCGGAGTAGTCATACCCCATGCCGGACGGCATGGTCTGGGCGAAGACTTCCTCCAGGGCATTCATGACCTGCCCGGAGGAATAGCCCGGAGCCGGGGTGACGTTGAGCTGGGAGCTGTTGAACATGTTCTGGCGGATCAGGAATTCCGGCGCCCAGCCGTGAGTGACGTTAATGACGGAATCCAGCGGGACCGGGTCGCCGTCATTGTTGCGCACGTAAAACATGGAAAGCTTGTCGATGCTGTTCCGGTACGGGGCGTCCGCCTGCATGTACACCTGCCATTCCTGACCGTAAATGTTGAAATTGTTCAGGAAGGTGCTGCCCATATACGCCTGGATGGTGGCGTAAATCTCATCCACGTTCATGTTCTGGAGGGTGGCTTGCTCCGTATTCACGTTCAGATTGTACTGAAGGTTGGAGGGAGACATGAAATTGCTGATGCCCGCGATTTCCGGCCTCTTTTCCGCAGCCTCGATGAATTTGGACGTATTGGCGGCCAGGAATTTCTCCCCGATGCCCTGGCGGTCCTCCAGCAGGAAGGTGACGTCTCCGGATGTGCCCACGCCCGGCAGGGGCGGCGGCGGGACCACGTACGCCATGCCGGAGGAAATCTCCGCGTTCAGCTTGCTTTTCAGCCGGGCGGCGATGCCGTCCGCCGTCATGCCCGGGGCGGTGCGTTCGGACCATGGTTTCAGGGAAATGAAGAAGAAGGAATTGGAGGAGCTCTGGACGGAGCTGATGAGGTTGAACCCGTTTACGGTGGTGACCACTTCCACGCCGGGATCTTCCCGGATGATCTGTTCAATCCGCGCGGCGGTGGCCGCCGTGACGTTCAGGGAGGTATTGTCCGGCAGTTCCACGCCGCCGAACAGGTAGCCCTGGTCCTCATTGGGAAGGAAGCCTGTGGGAATGAGCTTGGCGAGAGGGAAGAGGAGGGCGGTCATGGCGGCCAGCAGCAGGATGGAAAGCCACATGTGCCGGATGAGCTTGGCACAAATTTCCACGTACCAGTCGCGCGCCTTGTTGAAGCCCTTGTTGAATAACTTGAAGAAGGGCCCCAGCAGGGGGATGGAATCCGCTTTCCCTCCTTTCAGCAGCCCGGCGGACAGGGTGGGGCTGAGGGACAGGGCGCAGAAGGCGGAAATGATGATGGACATGCCGATAGTCACGGCGAACTGCTCGAACAGCTTGCCCGTGACGCCGGGCAGCAGCAGGGTGGGCACGAACACGCAGGAAATCACCAGGGCCGTGCTCACGATGGGGCCGGATACCTCCTTCATGGCCGCGATGGTGGCCTGGAGCGGCTTTTCTCCGTTGGAAATATGGTTCTTCACCGCCTCCACCACCACGATAGCGTCGTCCACCACCAGGCCGATAGCCAGCACAAGGCCCATCAGGCAGATGGTATTGATGGAAAAGCCGAAAAACGGAAAGGCGATGAAGGCGCCTACGATGGACACCGGCACGGCAAAAGCCGGAATCAGCGTGCCGCGCCAGCCCTGGAGGAAGATGAAGACCACCAGCACAACCAGGCCCAGGGCGATCACCAGCGTGCTGACGATGTCTTCAATCCCGGCGCGGACGGCCAGCGTGGAGTCCAGGGAAACGAGGTAATCCATGCCGGGGGGCATCTCCGTATCGTTCAGCAGGGCCTTGATATTGTCCACCAGCTGGATGGCGTTCCCTCCGGGCGCTTCGTAAATGCCGATGGAGGCGGCGGGCATGCCGTTCACGGAAGAGCTGAGGCTGTAAGTCTCCGAACCCAGCTCCACGCGGGCGACGTCGCCCACCCGCACGATGGAACTGCCCTGTCCGCGCACCACGATGTTTTCAAACTCCTTCACGCTGGTCAGGCGTCCGGGCGCCTTCACGGTGAAGGAAAGCTGCTGGTCCGGCGGAGCGGGCTGCGCGCCTATCTTGCCCGCCGGGTTCACGGCGTTCTGGGCCTGCACCGCCAGCATCACGTCACGGGCCGTGATGTTCAGGGCGGCCATCTTTTCCGGATTCAGCCAGATGCGCATGGCATAGCGGCCGGAGCCGAACACCTGCACGTCGCCCACGCCGGGCACGCGCTTGATGGCGTCCACCATGTTGATATACGCGTAATTGGCCAGCCAGAGGCCGTCGTAGGTTCCCTGGGGGGAATAAAGGCTGACGACCAGGGCGGGCAGCCCGCTGGTCTTGCGCAGGGAGACGCCCAGTTCGCTGACTTCCGGCGGAAGCTGGGAGGTGGCCTGCCCGTAGCGCAGGTAGGAAAGCACCTGGTCCATGTTCGCCTCCGTGCCGATCTCAAAGAGGATCATCATGCTCATCTGCCCGTTGTTGGTATTGACGGAAGTCATGTAGGACATGCCGTCCACGCCGGACATCTGCTGCTCAATGGGGGATGCGATGGATTTGACCACCGTCTCGCAATCCGCTCCGGGATAGGTGGCCGTCACCTGGATGGAAGGGGGGATGATGTCCGGATACTCGGAAATGGGCAGGCGCAGAATGGAGAAGGTCCCCAGCAGGACGATGATGATGGAGAGGCAGATGGAGAGGATGGGGCGCTTGATGAAGAAATCGGCCATGGCGGGAGGGGCTTATTGGTTGCTGGCGGGTACCGCTTTCAGGCGTGCGTCCGGGTTTCTGGAGGCCATTTCCGCCTGGAGAAGGCCGTCCACGACCACTTTGCTCTGCGGGGTGAGGGAACCCGGTTTCAGCGGAATGACCTGCTGCCGGTCGCCGAGCTGCGTTCCGGCCTGCACGGGGATGATGGAAGGGTGGTTGTTCTCATCCAGCGCAATGACGAAAAAGCGCCCCTGCGTGGAAAGAAGAGCCTTTGCCGGAACGGTCAGCGCGTTTTTGACGGTAGCCAGCCGGGCCGTAGCCATGATGAACATGCCGGGGCGCAGCAGGTAATCGGCATTGGGGAGGTTGGCCTGCACGCGGATGGTGCCCGTCTGGGGGTTGAACGCCCGGTCAATGGCTACCACCGTAGCCTGTTCCGGGTATTTGGTACCGTCTTTCAGCGTGATATCCAGCTTGCTGCCCGTCTGGACGCCTTCATTCCCGTTCTTGCCGGCCTGCTGGATCCATTCCTGCTGGGTGACGGCAAAGTTGACGCGGATGGGATTGACGGAGGATACGACGGCGAGGGGGCCGCTTTCCGGGCTGACCAGGTCGCCTATATTCGTCTTGGAAATGCCGGCGATTCCGTCAAAGGGGGCATACAGCACCGTATAGGAAAGATTCTTTTCAGCCAGGGCCAGGGCCGCCGTGGCCTGCTGCACCTGCGCTTCCGCGGCAATGGCGGAGAGGCGCGTATCCTCGTACTTCTGCTTGGAAATGGCGTTCTCCGCGGCCAGGGGCTTGTAAATCTCCGCGTCATAATTCAACTGCTGGAGCTGGGCCTGCGCCTGTTCCAGCGTGGCTTTGGCCCTGGAGACCTGGTCCTTGAAGGTGGAATCGTCAATGCGGAAAAGCACCTCCCCCTTCTTCACAATGGCGCCGTTGGCGTAATTCTGCGTTTGCAGGTAGCCCGTGATTTGGGGAACGATGGAGGCGTTGTCCACGCCATCCAGATGGCCCACCCAGCTTCCCGTCACCGGGATGTCCATGGCAACAGGCTGTTCGTAAATAAGCGTGGGCGTTTCATGCGGCACCTGTTCCGTCTTTTTACACCCGGAAAAAAGGAGGGAGAACAAGAAGAGGAGAACGGCGGAACCGGAGATAGAGCCCGTCAGGCGTGTCAAGTCCATGCTGTGAATGACACGCCGGCGGCCTCCTTTGTTGAAAGAAGGCTTTCCGGGCGGCAGCGCCGTCCGTGTCATGCAGGTGGATTTTCACCCGGATGACGCGGCGGGACGTCTTACGGGCGGGCGGAGGATTTGTCCGGCGTGAAGGCGCGCACCAGCTCTCCGATCCACAGGACGAGGGAGGTGCCGGCAAAGATGATGCCCCAGTCCGTCCAGCTCAGGGGCACCACGTTGAACATCTTGCCGCCGAAGGTGACGATGAGGTATTGCCCGGCCAGGATGAGCAGAGCCACCACTCCGAAGCCCCCGATGCTGGCGCCCATGCGGGCAAAGGCGCTCTGGTGCGTGTTGAAAGCCTTGGCGTTGAACATGTTCCAGAACTGGAGAAGGACGAAGATGGTGAAAAACAGGGACAGTTCATAGCCGGTCAGTTCATGCTCCGGTGAGGAGAAGTCCAGGTAGCTGCCGAAGTAGCCGCTGAGGCTGAACTGCGTGAGGCTGGTGACGTCCGCATGCTTGAAGTATTGCAGCAGGCCGAACAGGAAGGCCACGAACAGGATGCCCACGCCCAGAATGTTCCTGCCCATGGGGCGGGTGATGATGTGGTCCGTCGTCTTGCGCGGCGGATCCTGCATCACGCGTTCGTCCGGCGGCAGGGAGGCCAGGGCCAGCGCGGCGAAGGTATCCATGATGAGGTTGACCCAGAGCATCTGCGTGACCGTGAGGGGGGATTCCGTGCCCAGGAACGCGCCGATGAGCACAATGAGGCAGGCCGCCACGTTGATGGTCATCTGGAAGACGATGAAGCGCTGGATATTCCGGTACAGGGAGCGTCCCCACATGACGGCGCGGGAAATGCTCATGAAGGAATTGTCCAAGATGGTGATGGCGCTGGCCTCCTTGGCTACGGTAGTGCCGTCCCCCATGGAGAGGCCCACCTGCGCGGCGTTCAGGGCGGGGGCGTCGTTGGTGCCGTCCCCGGTGACGGCCACCACCTGGTCCTTCTTCTGGAGCAGCTTCACCAGGCGTTCCTTGTCCATGGGCCTGGCGCGGCACATGATTTTCAGGTCCATCACGCGGTCCAGCAGTTCCGCATCCGGCGTCTGTTCAAATTCCACGCCCGTCATCAGGCGGTCCGGCGTGTCCGCCTCCGTCCACAGGCCGATCTGGCGGCCGATTTCCCGTGCGGTGCCGGGGGTGTCCCCCGTGACGATCTTGATATTGATGCCCGCGTCCATGCAGTCCTTCACAGCCTGGGGCACGTCGTCCCGGACGGGGTCGGAAATGGCGGCGATGCCCAGGTAAACCAGGTCCTTGCGGATGACGCGGCCGTCCTCAAACACCGGGGCGTCATCATCCAGGATTCGGTACGCGAAGCCCAGCGTGCGCATGGCCTGGTTCTGGTAGGCCAGGAGCTGTTCCTCAATGGCGGGGCGCATGTCCGCGGCAGGAACCTGGCCTTCCGGAGTCAGGACGGTGGAGCAGAGGCCCAGCACGATTTCCGGCGCGCCCTTCACGTAAAGGACTTTTTTGCCCAGCAGGGGGGATTCCACCACGGTAGCCATGTACTTGCGTTCCGTGGAAAAAGTGAGCTGTTCCTGCACGCGGGCGTTTTCCCGCAGGTCCAGGTAATTCACGCCCAGCCCGTGCAGCCACAGGAGGAGCGCCCCTTCCGTGGGATTGCCCAGGGCCTTGATGTGTTCCGGGTCCGCATAGTCCAGGAAGGCGGTGGAGTTGACGGCGATGCCTTCCCGGATCAGGTTGCCCAGCTCGCCGTCCGCCGGGGCGGCGTCCCCCAGGCCGTAGAAGTCCGCCTTGTATACGTTCATCTGGTTGCGCGTCAGGGTGCCCGTCTTGTCCGTGCAGATGACGGTGGCGGCCCCCATGGTTTCGCAGGCGTGCATCTTGCGCACCAGGTTGTTGTTGGCGAGCATGCTCTTCATGCTCAGGGCCAGGCTCAGGGTGACGCTCATGGGCAGCCCTTCCGGCACCGTAACCACGATGACGGTCACGGCGATCATGACGGTGTTCAGAATGTAGGTTCCCGCGCTCAGCCATTCCACGGGGCCGGGCAGGTGGGAGAAGTACAGGGTAAGGCGCCCGATGATGATGAGGGCGGCAATGGCGTAGCTGGCCCAGGTGATGAGGTCGCCCAGCCTGGAAAGCTGGCGGTTGAGGGGAGTCTGCACCTTGTTGTCGATCTGGGAGCCTTCATAGACCTTGCCGTATTCCGTCCTGTCCCCTACGGACGTCACTTCCATGATGCCGTGGCCGTCCGCCACGGTGGTTCCTTTCAGAACGTGGTTGGAGGGGTAGGTGGCGTCCTTCTTGAATTCCGCCTCATTCGTGGTTTTGCCGATGAGGGGTTCCCCCGTCAGCGTGGATTCGTTGACCTGGAGGGAAACGGCTTCCAGCAGGACGCCGTCCGCCGGAACCTCCTCCCCAGTGTTCAGGATGACGATGTCTCCCACCACCACGTCCCGGCGGGGAAGTTCGCAGATATTGCCGCCGCGGATCACCTGGACCATGGTCTCGTCGTTGACCTGGTTCAGGATTTCAAACTTCTTGTTGGCGCTTACCTCGAAGGCGAAGCCCACGCAGGTAGCCAGCAGGATGGCTACCAGGATGCCCACGGGCTCCAGGAAGACGCTGGCCGGTTCCGCTCCGGTGAAGAACTGGTAGCAGGCCACGCCTACGGACAGGAGCAGGGCCACCAGCAGAATCTTGATGATGGGGTCTGAGAATTTTTCCAGGAACTGCTTCCACAGGGGTTCCTTTACCGGGGGCGTCAGGATATTGACCCCGTATTTGGTCCGGTTTTCCAGAACCTGCTGTTCCGAAAGTCCCTGGTGATGTGCTGCACTCTTCATGGTTGAGATGTTTCTTTACCTGATTGGAGTCCGTGAGAAAAGTGCGGAGGAGGATTTTCAGGGATGATGACGGGAGTTTTTGGGAAAGGAGCGGCGCGGCTTGCCTCCCGTGCCGTAAAAGGCGGCATTGTTGCCTTGACTTTGACGGAGTTCCGGCGATTCTGAAGCACCTATGTGGAATGATCTTTCTCATGGCCTTTCCGTACTGGCGGACGCCCTTGCCTTCCTCTCCCGCTCCTGGGGGTTCTGGGTCTGCGTGGGCAGCGTGGCGGGACTGGCCGCCGTGTATGCGTGGTGGAGAAAGCGGCTGGCCCTGTGGGCGTTTGCCCTGGCGTTCCTTTCCCTGCTGGCCGTGGTGGGCCTGGCGTGCCGCCAGGTGATGCATCAAAAGACCTTCCTGTGGATCCAGGAGCCGGAGCTCCAGGCCCTGTCCGGAAAGTACGAGGTGGAATCCTCCCCCAGGGAGCGGTGGTTTTTCCGGCCTCCGGAGCTGAAGCGCTTTTTCCAGGTCAGCTCCTCCACGCTTCTCCTGAATGAAGACGGAACGTGCGAGATTTCCTCCTTCCCGCGCCCGGAGGCGTGGGGCAGGTGGATTTCCCGCCCGGAAGACAGGGATGACCTTTCCGTGCTGGAGGAGGACCTCGTTTCCTCCTGCCGCGGAACCTGGTCCCTGGTGAAGAAAGGGGGATATTACGGCGTCTCCATCGTTTATTCTCCCGGCAGCAGTTTGACGCTGTACCTGGGCGGGGAGAATGCGGAATGCCTGGTGATGCCGGTCAACCCCTCCGACCCGCTGGAAGCGGTGACGTTTGAGAAAACGTTCTGACCCGGGCGCAGGGACGGGTGGAAAAAATGGAGGGAGGCTGCTTTTCCAGCCTCCCCCCCAATGTAGCTTTTCAAGTGCCGCTTCTGCTTGAGCGGGAGCGTGGCTCCGGGACTCCGGAAGCTTTTATTTGACCTTTCCTCCTTCGTACACCAGCACTTCAAAGGGCTTCAGCGTGAAGGTGAGCTCCTTGTCAATGTTTACGGTCTTGCCGGAGAAGCCGTCCAGCTCCCGCTGGTCGTCATAGGAATCCTTGAAGGTGATGGCCCCCTTGACGTCCGCGGGAATGTCCAGGATGCCGCGCAGGGTGCCGGTCAGGCTCTTTTCCTGGTCGGAGGAATTGCGGAGGGCCAGGGTGGCCTTGTTTTTATTCCATGCGGCCCAGCCGTACACGGCCCCTTCATTGGCCTCCTTGTTCCACGGGTTGCCGCCCACCCAGTGCACGTCGTCCAGAACGTCCGCGTTGCGGCGTATCCATTTAATGCCCTTGGCCAGCTCGTCCCACAGCATGCCGTCCTTGGCGTTCATCAGGTCCCTGTCCACGTAAAGCTCCTGCAGGGAGGTGCCGCAGGCCGTGGCGCAGCGGAGTTCCTTCTTCACGTTTTCAGGGTCGCGGGGCATGCACGCGGGCGGCCCGAACTTGGTGACCATCAGGCCGTGGGTCATCATGGAATTGATGGGCATCAGCGGGGAACCCTGCACAAAGACCTCATGCACCAGGCGGTCGCGGTAGGTAATCCACTTGTCGCGGTTGTCGCCCACGCCAATCGTTCCGAAGTCGTTTTCCTGCCTCCATACGGAATCCGCATAACGGAACCAGAACGGGGAGGCCCAGGTGCCCACGGTGCAATTGATGTAAAGGTCCCCCTTCTTCTTGCGCAGGGCGTTCAGCACGCGGATGATGCCTTCCGCATCCTCCTCGTTGCCGGGGCCCTTGGCGTGGAAATGGGTGCTGATGCCGTCGAATTTGAAGTACTTCATGTTGTAGTCCTTCACCATCTGGGAGCAGCGGCCCACAAAGGCGTCAAAGTATTCCTTGTTGGAAAGCTGGAAGTTGCCGATCTTGTTGTCCGGGTGCTTCACATTCCAGTGGGCCAGGCGCTTGCCCTTGGAGGCTCCGTAGCCGCCCACCGGGCCCAGCCAGGTGCCGATGCCGGCCTTTTGTTTACCCGCGGCGGCGTCAATGCGCTTGAAGCCCTGCGGGAACATCCTGTGGAAATCCCACAGGCTGTTGAACTCGTCCCAGCCGTCGTCCCAGACGAAGGCGTCAATGGACATGCCGCGCTTCTGGAAAAACTGTTCCTGCCAATCCTTCAGGACGGCCAGGCACTGTTCTTCCGTCATGCGCTTGGCGGGGTCTGAATCATTGTTCCGGTTGATGTTCAGTTCATACCAGGAATTGTAATGGATGAAGGGACGGTAGGGCATCACGCGCTCCCGCTCCATATAGGCCAGGAAGGAACGGCGTTGCTGGCCGGGGGCGAAGATGCCGAGGACGGAGGACACCTCCCACACCTCCCTGGGCTGCATGGTGGTTTTGCGGCTCCAGACGCCCTGGGCGAGCTGGGAATCGTCCGCCTGGGCGTCTTCCTTTTCCTCCAGCGTGCGCACGGGCAGGGAGAAAGTGATTTCCCCCTTGCTGGCAATCGGTTCGCTCTTGGTCTGGACCCAGTAGCGCAGCAGGTAATTCCCCTTGGCGGGAACTTTTACGGTGTAGGAATTGTTGGCATTGGCGTCTCCGGTACTCCCGGCGTGGAAGTCGGAATCAAGGACGGCCCCCTTGGCGGAAAGGAGCTGCACGCCGGCGGTGTTCAGCTTGTTGTTTCCCTTGTCGCCTCCCTTGTACTGGAAGGTAATGGTGCAGGAGCCCTTGCCGTCAATGGTGACGGGGCCTTCCGCGCAGGCTACCTGTTCCCCGTACTGCTTTTTCAGCTCCTGCGGAATGTTGAAATTGCCCGTCCATGAAGCCGTGGACCATTTGTCCGCGTTCCAGGCTGTGGACTCCCCGCCTGCCGCGTTTCCGGAGCCTCCCACGGTGTTGATGCCCATGGGCGTTTCCAGGGCGGTGAACGCCAGGTCGTTCACGATGAGCGCGCCCCTGGCATTGCCGGAAACGGAGGGGGAACCCGCCTTCCCTTCCACCAGGTCATACTGCATGGCCACGATGCTTTTCATCTGAATGGGCTTTGTGCTCACCAGGCGGAGTTCCTGCCGCAGGTAATGGGAATTGTCCCTGAGTACGGCGCGCCAGGAAATGTGCAGGGAGCCGTTCAGCGCCTGGAAGGAGGCCGTGACGGCTTTTCCGGGGAAGCGGTCCGCCAGTTTGAACGCCTTGGGATTGGGCTGGAGGGTGACGAGTTTGACGTCCCCCGCCTTCAGGCCGGAGGACTTGATGCTCTGGCCGTCCTGAAGGTTGATGATGAACAATTCGTCCCCGGCCTTGGCTACAGGGCCCAGTTTGGACGTCATTCCTCCGAAGGAAAGCTTCCCGCCCCGGTTGATGAATTTGGCCGTCAGGATGTTGTTGGAAAGGGTATAGCCGGAGGGCGCCTGCTCCGCATTGGCCGCGCCGGGGGTGGGGCCCGGGAAGACGACTGCTGCGGGAACGGTGGCAACGCTTCCCAGAACGGTGGCCATCAGGAGAGCTTTAGTGAGGAATTTCATGGTTTGGTATCAAGGAAAATGGAACTACCTTGCCAAGATAGACTCCAACGCGGTTTCTTCAAGGAAAAAGCCTCCCGGCAGGAGAGGCGGCTGTTTGAAAATCCGTCATGGTTTTCCGCGCGGAAGGAACTTCCGGTATCTATGACACACAAGCACTGATTTTTTTCAACCGGTCTTGGTCTAATCTGCATGTATACGGTAGCTGATCAGCTTATTGAAATCTTGGAAAAAGCGGGAATAAAGCGCATTTACGGCATTGTGGGAGACAGTTTGAACCCCATTACGGACGCCCTCCGCAGAAAAAAAACCATCGAATGGATCCACATGAGGCATGAGGAGGTGGGCGCCTTTGCCGCCAGTGCGGAAGCCCAGCTGACCGGTAACCTGGCCGTGTGCTGCGGCAGCAGCGGCCCCGGCAATCTTCACTTGATCAATGGCCTTTATGATGCCCACCGGAGCAGGGCCCGCGTGCTGGCGATCGCCTCCCACATCCCCCAGAGCCAGGTGGGGGTGGACTATTTCCAGGTGACCCATCCGGAGCAGCTGTTCAAGGAATGCAGCTCCTATGCGGAACTGGCTTCCACGGCGGAGCAGGCTCCCCGCGTGCTGATGTCCGCCATCCAGCATGCCTATTCCCTGCATGACGTGGGCGTCATCGTGCTGCCGGGCGACGTGGCGGACGCGCCGGCGGAGGCCAAAGACCTGGTGCATCCACCCGCCTTTGCCCGGGAAACAGTGGTTCCGGACCATGAATCCGTGGCACGCCTGGCCCAGATGCTCGCTTCACACGACCGCATTACTTTCTTCTGCGGGGGCGGCTGCGCCGGAGCGGAACGCAAGGTGGTGCAGCTCGCCGCCCGCGTGAAGGCCCCGATTGCCTACACCTGGCGCGGCAAGGACTATTTTGAGCATGACAACCCCGTGGGCGTAGGCATGACCGGACTGCTGGGCTGGGGTGACGCGTACAAGGCCATGCATGAGAGCGACCTGATCGTGATGTGGGGGACGGATTTCCCCTATTTCAACTTCCTTCCCACCAAGCCCTCCATCGTCCAGATCGACCGTCGCGGGGAAGTGCTGGGCCGCCGCTGCCGCCTGGACCTGGGAATCTGCGGGGACGTGGGCGCCACGGTGGACGCCCTGCTGGGAATGGTGGAAGAGAAAAAGGATTCCGACCACCTGGACGCCTCCCTGAAGCGTCACGCCAAGGATGTGAAGGACATGAATGCCTACATGGACGGGAACGACAAGGAATCGCCCATCCGCCCCGAACAGGTGACCACCGCCGTGAACAAGCACGCGGCTCCGGACGCCGTGTTTACCGTGGACACGGGCACCCCCTGCATCTGGAGCGCGCGTTTCCTGTGCTCCACGCTGGGCAGAAAAACGCTGGCTTCCTTCAATCACGGCTCCATGGCGAATGCCATGCCGATGGCGATCGGGGCCCAGAAGGCGTACCCGAACCGCCAGGTAGTCGCCCTGTGCGGAGACGGCGGCCTGTCCATGCTGCTGGGGGACCTCATTACCATAGCGCAGTACAACCTGCCGGTGAAGCTGGTGGTGTACAATAACGACTGCCTGGACTTCATCCAGTTGGAAATGCAGGCCGCAGGCCTGATTCCGTGGGGCATCAACCTGGACAACCCCTCCTTTGCCGCCGTGGCGGACGCCGTGGGCATCAAGGGCTTTGTGCTGGATAAGTCAAGCCAGGTGGACCAGATGGTGAAAACGTTCCTGGACTACCCGGGCGCGGCTCTGCTGGATGCCCGTGTGGACCGGGATGCCATCGCGCTGCCCCCCTACATCAGCCTGGGACAGGCCGCGGACTTTTCCCTGGCCATGGTCAAGCAGACGCTGACCGGGGAAGTGAAGCAGGTGTGGAACACGCTGGCCGGGAACCGGAAGCTGTTCAAGCCCTGAGGGCTTGAACAAAAATACTAAATAGGAAAGACCAAATACTAAAGCTAGTGCCGGAAAATATTTGGTCTTTCATCTTTAGTTTTTGGTCACTGTTCTGAAAGAGCCTTTTTCAGCGCTTCCGTCACGATCTTCGGGTTGGCTTTGCCTTTGGCGGCTTTCATCACCTGGCCGGTGAGCCAGTTCAGGAGCTTGTCGTTGCCGCCCCGGATTTCCGCCACCTTGTCCGGATTGGCGGAAATGCCCTCCTGCACGATGCCGTCCAGGAAGGAGTAATCCGCCTTTTCAAAGCCGAGCAGCTTGGCTGCCTGCGCGGCGTTGAGGGACGGGTCTTCCCACATTTTGGTGAATACGTCCTTGGCCTGGTTGTTGGAAACGGTGCCGTCGTCAATAATGGCGATCAGGTCCCGGATGGCGCCGGGCTTCACCGGGCATTCGGACGGGCGCATGCCTTTTTCATTCAGCACGGCGGAAATGTTGTTGATGACCCAGTTGGCGATCTTCTTGCCGCTGGCGGTTCCCTGCGCCGCCTCTTCAAAGAAGCGGGCCAGTTCCAGGTCGCCCACCAGCACGTTGGCGTCATATTCGCTCAGGCCGTATTCCTCCATGAACCTTTTCTGGCGTTCCTGGGGCAGTTCCGGAATCTGGCTGCGCACCCTCTCCACCAGCGGGGCGGTGTGTATGGGCACCAGGTCCGGGCAGGGGAAATAGCGGTAATCGTGCGCGTCTTCCTTGGTGCGCATGATGGAGCTTTCCCCGCGTTCGTCGTCCCAGCGGCGGGTGGACTGGATCTGCGCCATGCCCATGTCCAGTTCTTCCGCCTGTCGCTGGATTTCATAATGAAGGGCGCGGCGCACGGCGGACATGGAATTGAGATTCTTCATCTCCACCTTTGCCCCCAGTTCCTTCTGGCCGTGGGGACGCAGGGAAATGTTCACGTCGCAGCGCATCTGGCCCTTCTCCATGTCCGCGTCGGAAATGTCCCCGTAATTCAGAATCTGCTGGAGGGACTTGAGGTAGGCGTAGGCTTCCTCCGGGGTATCAATGTCCGGGTCGGAGACGATCTCCATCAGGGCGGACCCCGCGCGGTTGTAGTCAATCAGGGAATAATTGGCGTGGTGGGTGATCTTCGCCGCGTCTTCCTCCAAATGGATGCGGGTCAGCTTCACGGTGCGGAAGGGGGGCACGCCGGCCTTGATCACGTCGTTCGGGTAGGACCAGGGATACAGGGGCACCTCCCCGCCCAGGCACAGCGGCAGGGCCAGCTGGGAAGGCTGGTAATTCTTCGCCA
>ENA-OURZ01002328-OURZ01002328.1-human-gut-metagenome-genome-assembly--contig:-NODE-2328-length-18122-cov-8.700172_pt1 | contig 18122 bp, 10 predicted proteins | sample MGYA00242073_ERZ509195 | MGnify/ENA primary metagenome ERZ509195 (study PRJEB26280, sample SAMEA2338837) | human gut metagenome | biome: human gut; feature: human-associated habitat; material: faeces...
ATTCGGGGAGTGTGTAGCCAACACCTGCTTTGACCCTCATGGGCTTCATTGTGCCGGTGCCGCCGTTGGGGTCAAAGGAGATGGTGACTTCTGTCACTTCCTTGTCCTTCCATGTCGCCTTGAGGCTTTGGTCGTAGGTGGAGAATACGTCGTGACCGGCGGGGTACACATTGCCGTTTACTGCGAGCCAGCCGGCAAACTCCTTGCCCTCCGGCGGCGTGAAGGTACATTCGGGGAGTGTGTAGCCAACACCTGCTTTGACCCTCATGGGCTTCATTGTGCCCGTTCCGCCGTTGGGGTCGAAGGAGATGGTGATATACTTTGCGGGCACCTCAGTCTTGAGCGTAAACGCCACCTTGCCGATCCTGGCGTTTCCGGTGTCGTACTTGTAGGTGACCTCCTTGACGTCGCGGTTATCGAGCGTCAGGACGTCCCAACCGTCGACCTTGCTGACCGTGCCGCCGGTCCAGTCGCTCGCGCGGGCGGCCGTGAAGTATGTGCCCTCCGTCGCGCCGTAGCACGGCAGGTTGGGATAGACCTTATACTGGAGGTTTTCATCCACCTTGATGTCGTAGACGTTGCCAGAGCAGTCCACATAGCGCGGATCGAGCGCCGTGTTGCTGCTCAGGTTCAGCCACGAGAGACGGTTATTCTGGCAGTAGAGCGTTTCGAGCTTTTTGTTGCTGCGCAGGTCGAGCGTCTCGATCTGGTTGTCGTTGCAGTACAATCGCCGGAGCTTGGGGCAGCGGTCCACATCCAGCTTCGTGAGCTTCATTTTGTAACACGAAAGATCCTGCAGATTGCTCAGCGGGTGAAGATCGAGCTCGGTGATCGGATTGTCGTTAACACCAAGATACTCGAGGGCGCCATTGTAGCTCAGGTCGAGCGCGGTGAGCTGGTTTTCATAGCAGCCCAGCCTTTTGAGCAGATAGTTGCTGCTCACATCGAGCGCGGTGAGCTGGTTATTATAGACATAGAGCTCAACCAGCTTCCGGTTGTTTTTCACATTGAGCGAGGTCAGCTTGCCATGGGAGGCACTCAGAATCTCCAGCTTGGGGTTTTTGCTGACATCAATGGATTTGAGGTCATCATTGCCCCAAAGATTGAGATACGTCAGCTCCGGCAAGTTCCGGGCGTCGAGGGTCGTCAGCTTGTTGCTGCCCGCGCCGATTTTCTGGAGCTTTTTGTTGGCGCTCAGGTCGAGCGAGGTGAGCTTATTGTTGCCGCAGGACAGCTCGATGAGCTCTGAGCACTTGCTCAGGTCGAGTGCGGTGAACTCGTTTACGCTGCAGGTCAGATACTTGAGCGAGCTGCCCTTGTGAAACCACAGACCGGTGAGCTGGTTTCCGGAGCAGTTGAGCTTTTCCACTCTCGAGTTCTGCTCCAGATTGAGTGTTTTCTTCAGTTTCTGGCCGCTGCAATTGAGATCCTTCACATATCTCAGGTATCGGATGCCCATGAGACTCGTGATGGGGTCGCGTTTGCCGAGCACCTCTTTGATGTTATCATCGCTGACGTCGAGCACTTCGATCTGCTGGGCCTTCTCCTCAGTCAGGACCGAGCTGCCGACGATCTTGAGCACGTATTCCCGGAACACCGGGTCGGGGAAGGTCTCTTCGTTGATCGGTATGGCGCTTGCCGCGCTTGCCGTGAACGGCAGCAGGCTGAACACCATGACCAGGCACAGGACAATGCTGAGAATGCGTTTTTTCATCTGTTTCCGCCTCCTTGGTTTGGAATATGTGGGGGTGGGCTTTTGTATCAGAACGAGCCGCTGCGTCCGTGGCCGCCGCCGCCGGAAAAGCTGCTCGAATCGCTTGAGCTGCTCGAGTCGCTCTTGCGCTCGATCTTGTGGCGCACCGTGGTCGTGTGGGTGAAGACGTCCTCGCGCGTCGTCAGGTTCAGTCCCTCCGCCGTGACGTAGGCCGAGGCCTCGGCCTGGCGGTAGACGGAGCGCATCTTCATCTTCAGCAGCTGGCACACGATCAGCGCGAGCAAGAGCCCGATGCCGAACGAGATGCCGAGGCGGCGCAGAAACTGCGGCCACGTGAATTCGCCGGAGTCGACGCTGAGGATCCCGGCGCAGCCCTCAAGATAGTCCGAGAAGCCGTCGTACCAGTCGTCGTCCGCAAAGTCGTCGAGAAAGCCGTCCTCGAGCTTGATGAGCTTGGCGTCCGGGAAGATGGGCTCTGCCTTATCGCCGTAGACAAAGGTGGCGTACTTGCGGTTCGACATACTCAGCAGCAGGAGGATGCCGTCGCGCCCGCTACCATAGCCGAGCGACTGCGCATGGTAGATCGAATAGGACGCGGTCGCAACGTCGGGATAGCCATAGTCGCCGAAGTCATCGACTATGCAGATGTACACGCCGACACCGTAGTGCTCCGAGATCTCGGCGGCGTGCGCCTCGAGCGTTTCGACCTCCGAGAGCGTGAGGATCGCGGCTTCATCGTCGACATAGGTCTCTGCCGCCATGACGGGCAGCACGAGCGTGACAGCCAGCAGCAGCACGAGCAGCAGCGCGGTCAGTTTTTGTTTCATGGTGTCCGCCTCCTTACATAAACTGCAGGATGACCGTCAGCGCGACCGTGACCACGCCTGCGATCGCACCGAACGTGCTCCAATAGCGGCCGCGGTCGGTCGGCAGGTCGCCGACAAGCTTGCCGGTCTGTCCGTTCATGGCGAAGAGGAAGCTTTCGCCGTTCCACTTCGTGCTCAGCATCCACACCGGCAGCAGGGCGTAGTGCACCTTGCCGCGGTGCAGGCGGATGTCCGTGCGGTCGGTCACGCACGTGCCGTAGCCGGTCACGGTCTCGCGCAGGGCGTTTTCGAGCGTCTCTCTGCTGCGGCGGTCGGCGCGGGCGCGGCTGTCGTCCACGGTGACGTCGTACTTGTCGGCCAGATAGCCGGGCAGGTACGCCGTGGAAAACGGCTGCATCTGCGTGTAGTCAAACGGCTCGATGGAGTCCATGTGGTCGTCGGGCATCTTGCTTGAGGCGTCCACCGGGATCTTCTCAAACGCGATCGAGCCGCCGCGGTGCACGTCGTAATGGTCGGTCTCGGTGATCTCGTAGTCGTCGTCCCTATAGGTGCGGGAGTTGGCGGCCTTGTAGTCGACCTCGCCCTCCGCGCCGCCGTCAAACAGCCAGAACGGGACATACACGCCCTGGATCTCCTCGATGTGGTTGCCGGCCGTGAACGTGCGCGGCAGGAAGGGCTTGCCCCGGTAGTGTGCGCGCAGCGCACGCACCGCGTCGTCCTTCGTCATCTTGAACGGGAGCACAAACTCCGGCTTGAGCGCGCCGGAAAACTGCCCCGGCACGACCGTCGGGTTGCCGCAGTAGGGGCAGGAGGTGGCGGCGGTGGTCTCGTCGCAGATCAGCTCCGCGCCGCACGACGGGCAGCCGTAGACCCGCAGACCGTCGGCGTCCGCGCCCCAATCGCTGCTGAGGTCGGAGGTGTCCCAGCCGCCGTCGTCGGCGGCGTCCGCCTTCGCCGCCTCCGCCTTTGCGTCGGCCGCCTCCTTGGCAGCGGCGGCCTCGGCCTCCTTTTGCGCATAGAGCGCCTCGATCTCCGCGACGTCATACGCAGAGCCGCAGTAGTCACAGGTGAGCTTGCCGGTCTCGGCCGAAAAATGCAGGGGGCCGGTACAGGCCGGACACTGATAGTTGGTTACCTGGGTGGGCATGTGCGCGCCTCCTTTCGTTGTGGGTCAGGAAACGGTGTCGCCGTCGTTGAACGGGTCGCCGCACTCGGGGCAGAACTTCGGCGGGTTGGTCGGATCTTCCGGCTCCCAGCCGCACTTGTCGCATTTGAATTTCTTCACGGCGGCCGGGCGCGGTCTGCCGCACTCGGCGCAGAATTTGCCCTTGTTCACCGCGCCGCACGTGCACGTCCAGCTCTCGTCCGCGGGCTTGGGCTGGCCGCAGTTGCCGCAGAACTTGCCGGTGTTGCCGCTCTGACCGCAGGCGCACGTCCAGCCATCGACCGCCGGCGCTGCCGCCGGGGCGGCGGGCTGCGGCGCGGGCTGCGGTGCAGGCTGCGGCGGGGCAACGGGCTGCTGCGCCGCCTGCTGGGCTGCCTGCTGCTGACCCATGGCGTAGAGATTCTGGGCGTTGATGCCGCCCATCTGACCGGCCATGCCCATGCCCATGAACGCCATGGCCGGGCCCGTGGCCGTGTTGGACGCGGCGGCCTTCATCGCCTCGCCCTGCGAGCGCGAGAGCATCGCGGCGGCGCGCGTCGGGTCCATGTAGGCGGCCTCGCGCTGCATCTCCTTGATCATCTGCTCGTCTTCCTCGTTCGCCTTCACGGACGAGACGCCGAAGGCCACGATCTCCAGACCGCGGCGGTCGCGCCACTGCGCCGAGAGCTCCTCGTTGAGCGCCTCGGCGATCTCGCGCGTGTGACCGGGCAGCGACGAGTAGCGGATGCCCATGTCGCTGATGCGCGCGAACGCCGGCTGCAGCGCCGTGAGCAGCTCGCTCTTGAGCTGACCGTCGATCGTGTCGCGGGTGTAGTCCTCGGTGACGTTGCCGCAGACGTTGGTGTAAAACAGCAGCGGGTTCGTGATGCGGTAGCTGTACTCGCCGAAGCAGCGGATGGCAATGTCGATGTCGATGCCGGCGCGCTGATCGACCACGCGGAACGGCACCGGGCTCGGCGTGCCGTACTTGTTGCCGGTCAGCTCCTTGGTGTTGAAATAGTAGATGCGCTGATCCTTCGGTGCCTCGCCGCCGAAGGTGAAGCGCTTGCCGATGTTCTGAAACACCTGACCGATGCTCTCGCCGAGGTTTCCGGCGAAGATCGTCGGCTCGGTGGACGCGTCGTAGGTGTACTCGCCCGGCTCGGCGCAGACCTCGACGACCTTGCCCTGCTCGACGATGAGCATGCACTGACCGTCGGCGACCGCGATGCGCGAGCCGCTGGTGATGATGTTCTCATCGCCGTGCGTGTTGCTTGAACGGCGGGTGGTTTTCTTCTGTCCCTTGACCGCCAGCACGTCGGCCGGCAGCGCCTCGCAGGTGAAAAATTCTTTCCACTGGTCGGCCATGACACCGCCGGCAGCACCGGCGATCGCTTTGATAAGTCCCATAAGCTTGCTCCTTTACGCAGATGTTTTTCATCATATCTAACTGTTTCTGATGATTTTTCAGCTATGCTGATAGTATAAGGCATCGGGGTCGGAAATGCTACGTTCCCGGCGCAAAAACCCCGCCGAAACCGCAAAATACGACTGAGTAGTAGACAAGGTGCACAGCCTGACAACGGTCAGGTTGTGCACCTTGTGCTATCCTCTGCCTGCGGCGCGGCGATCTCGTCGAGACGGCCGCAGCGGCGGAAGAGGTCGATATACAGCATGAGCTCCTCGCGTGAGGTCACGCCGAGCTTGCGGTTGATGTTCGTGTTGTGCTTTTTGGCGGTGGAGACACTGATGTACGCGCGCGCCGCGACCTCCTCGAGCGAGCAGCCGTCGATGTAATACTGCAGCACGGTGCGCTCCATGGGGGTGAGCGTCTGCACCCGGTCGCGGAAGCCCGAGAGCAGCTCCTCGATGTTCGGCGGGAGACCTCCGGCCGTGAGCTGCTCGGCCGCGCGCGAGCGGACGAAGGCCAGCAGCTCATCGATCTCCGAGATGCCGGACGGGTGCTCACCGGGGGCCTGCTCGCGGATGGCCTGCAGGCTGCGGGAGATCGGCGTCACGAACCGGCGCGACAGGTATGTCGACAGCAGCATCATCGCCGCGAGAAACACGAGCGAGCCCGCGATCCACACCATGCGGCTGCGCGCCTCGAGCGTGCGCAGCCCGGCATCCGGCACGAGCACCACGGCGGCGAGCTTCCGCCCGGCGGCGTCGGTCGCGCCGATCGGTTCGTGCAGGCCGAGATAGGTGCGGCTGCCGTCGGAATACGTATTATAATACCGGCCGGTCTTGCACGTGAGCGTGCCGTCGGCCGTGAGATACGACCCGCCGGGGCTGCCGATCATGGCCTGTCCGAGCAGCAGCCGGTCGCCGTCTATGGGGGCGAGCACCGTGACCATGCTGCCGTAGGCGCTGTCCACGGCGGGATAGGTGAGGCGAAAATACAGGTCGCTGAGCTCCGCACCGCAGATGCCGCGCACATTGCCCGCGCTGTCGAGCAGCGGCACGCACAGCAGCGTCACCGACTCCCATGTGTCGGGCAGGGCGATGCGCCCCGTCCACAGGCAGCGCTCGGCGAGGCGGCCGTCCGATGCGCGCAGCAGCTGCGTGTAGCCGGGGACGGCCTGCACGTTCAGCTCCGGATTCCAGCGGTTGTGCATCTGCACCTGCGCGCTGCGCGCCGTCTCCGCCGTGCCGCGAAAGCACGTGACGTGCTGGTCCGTCGCACCGATGGCGCGCAGCGCCGAATAGCGCAGGTACAGCCCCGCGCGCGAGGTCGCCGCGCCCGGCAGCGCCGTGTTGGCCGTCGCGTCCAGACAGAAGACCGCGCCGCTGCACGCGCTGGATTTCAAATAGGTGTTCAGCGCGGGATAGAGCGCCGTCTCGACGGCCGCGATCGCGCCGGGATCGTCGTTGAGCGCGGAGAACGTCCGCCCGCCGGCGGCGAGCTGCTTGTCCAGCTCGCGCGTGAGCTCCTCCGACAGGGCGATGCTCTGCGCCGTGAGCTGGTCCATCTGCCCGGCAAGCGCCGAGGTGGTGTTGTGCTTCTGGATCGTCAGCGACTGGCCGAACTTTTGCGCCGTGTTGGAAAACACCCCCGTCAGGCTCACGACCAGCAGCACGGCGGCCAGGATCGCCAACGCCATGCTGAACCAGTACAGCACGAGCCGCCGCTGCATGCTCACGCCCTGCGTCTTTGCTTTTGCCAGCGCCGAGCGCATTTCCCGTAACCGGAGCATGGCTGTCACCGCCTTTCTGCCGCCTCAGCGGACGTAGGTTTTTTCAAATTGGTCGAGCGTGGACCAGATCAGCCCCTCGCGCGCACCGCCGCCCTGCTGTTCGCAGAGCACGCGCCCGGCCGTGAGCTGCAGGCGCACCTGCTCTTCAAAGCGGGTCTCGAGCTCGAGATAATCCCTGCGCTGCGGCGGAGTATAGAACGTGTAGCTGCTCTGCGTGTCGAGAAACGCCTGATAGAGCGAGATGTACATGGGGTCATCGAGCGTGCGCACCGCGGCGGGCAGCTCGTTTGCAAACGCCGTCTGCGTAACGGGCATATAGCCCAGCCGCGTCACGAAATCGACGTTGCGCTTGGGCGCCGTGAGCCACTTGAGAAACGTCATGCACGCGCGCTCGCGCTCGGGCGTGGACCTGACCGTGCAGATGCCGGCGCCGCGCTGCATGACGAGCTTCTCCCCGCCCGCAAACGTCGGGCATGGCAGGGAGATGATCTCCACCGGCTCGGAGGTGTTGTCCGGGTAGGTGACGGTGTTGGCATAGTACAGCACGCTCGCCGACGATGCCACGGACGCGACCGCGTCGCCCGTACGCAAAGGCTCGGTGGCGTAGCCGCTCTTGAGCCAGACGCTGCCGGCAAGCGTCGCGCGGGCATACGGCTCCCACACGCGGCGAAACACCGGGCCGAACGCCACCCGATCGCCGTCGAAAAACTCCGCACCGAGGGATTCGACACCGACCTGAAAGTAATCAAAATGGTAGTCATGCACAAAAAACACCTTGCCGTCGTCCGGCGTGTCGGGCGTCTGCGCGTCCGTCCAGGCGGTGTAGGCCTCTGCCGTGCGGTAGAGCCCCTCCCATGTGGACAGATCATCGAGCGTCGCGCCCGTCGCGGCGGCGAAGCGGTCAAAGAGCGTCTTGTCCACAAACAGGATCTCCGTGCTCTTGGCCACCGGCAGTACGGTCAGATGCCCGCCTATCTCGCCCTCGGCAAGAAACGCGGGGATGAAATCATCCAGCTCCGCATCCGAGAAATAGTCCCGGTAGTCGACGAGGATGTCCGCATCCGGCAGTGCCAGCACGGTCTTGGGATAGGATACGAACATGTCCGGCAGCGCCGTGGCACCGGGCTCGCCGTAAGCCGAGGCGAGCACCGCCTCGTGGATGGTGTTCGTATTCGTGACGCTGCCGACCTGCACGCGGATGTTCTGCGCGCGGCCGACGGTCTCATTGAACGTATCGATGAGGTCGTTGAGCGGGGACTCGGTCTCGCCGCCGTAGACGTGCCAGATCGTCACGGTCACGGGCTCCTGCTTCTCGCCGCAGCCGGTGCAGCCGAGCGCGAGCAGCAGCGCCAGCAGCAGGGCTGCCATGCGCGGATACTGTTTCATGCGGGGGACACCTCCTTGCAGGGTGCTTTGATTCAGTATAACGAATTTTTTCCGCCGCGGCAACCGGAATTCCCCGCTTTTTTGCGCGCACTTGACAGCGGCGTGCATGCGCAGTATGCTGGAGGCAGCGGGAATGACCGCAAATTCTATATTCAGGAGACATTGTTTGAAACAGACAAGAACATCGGAGCGTGTGCGCTGACCGGGAGGCCGGCAAATCCACACACGCCACGCCTCCCGGCGCAGGAATGCCTTTGGGAGGAACCAATGAAGCACGAAAACAAACGACAGCAATACCAAGCAGGCTACTACAAAACCCACCCCTGCCGCGACAGCTTTCCCTGCAGAGTCTGCGGACGGCTCGTGACACCGGAGGGTGCCGGGAGCAGCCACCGCAACCACTGCCCGAACTGCCTGTACAGCCTGCACGTCGACATCACGCCCGGTGACCGCGCAGCCGACTGCGGCGGCATCATGGAGCCCGTGGCCGTCTGGGTACGCAAAAACGGCGAGTGGGCGCTCATTCATCGCTGCCGCCGCTGCGGTGCGCTCAGCGCCAACCGCGTGGCTGCCGACGACAACCCCATGAAGCTCATGAGCATCGCGCTCAGGCCGCTGTGCGCCCCGCCCTTCCCGCTCGAGCGGATCGAAGAGCTGGCAGCGTGCATGGGCGGCGACAGCCGTCTGCCATGACCCGCAGATGAAAAACGGCCGACGCTCCGTATCGTTCGGAGCGTCGGCTGTATTTCGGGTGAAAAATCGCTATGATGGAATCACGCGGGAGATGCGAAGCACGCAGCGGGCACGCATCTCAGATCGTTCTCCCGTTTCACTGTACAACTATCCCGGACATCGTTTGCGTTCTCCTTTTGAATGGCCGTGTGGCGGCCATATTCTGCCGGAGTCTGCAAACGATGTCTTCTTTTTTGTTTTTCATTGACGCAAACGGTTGTACCTTAGCCGCCGCACGTGCTACAATTTATCATCATCCGATCCACACAGGAGGTGCCGCCATGCAGCCGAAAACCCGCGCCATCGCCGCGCTCGATGCGCTGGGACTCGCCGCAGTCGCGGCGCTGTTTGTCCTCTGGTGCGTACACACGCCGGACCTCACCGCCGCGGGCGGCATCGCCGCCGGGTGCAGCGCGGCGCTGTTTGCCGCCGTGGGGCTGCGGTTCGTGCCCGCGTGGGTGCGCTTCTGGCAGCGGGAGGACGCCGCGCCCGCCATCCCGGCGCAGGAGCCGGCGCACATGGCCGCGCGCATTTTTGCCGCGCTGCTCGCGCTCGATCTTGCGCTGCTCGTGCTCACATGGGGCGTCCGTGCCCTCGCCGGACAGCCGGAGACGATCACGCAGGCGCTCGAATTCTGGCGCTGCCTCGACAGCCGGCACTATCTCGACATCGCGCGCGACGGCTACATCGCCGCCGGTGACCCTGACCGCGTCGTGCAGCTCGTGTTCCTGCCGGGTTACCCGCTTGCGGTGCGCGCGGTGATGCTGCTCGTCCCGTCGGACATCTGCGCGGGGCTTCTGACATCGGCGCTGTGCTTTGCGGGCGCGGGGTGCGTGGTCTACCGGCTGCTGCGGCTCGACCTGCCGCACCGCGACGCCGTGCGCGCGCTGCGGTTTCTCGTGCTCGCGCCGGGCTGTTTTTTCTTCGCCGCGCCCATGAGCGAGAGCCTGTTTCTGCTGCTGACGGCGGCGGCGCTCTACCTCGCGCGCACGCACAGGCCCGTGCTCGGCGGGCTGTGCGGAGCATACGCCGCGTTCACGCGCTCGCTCGGGCTGCTGCTGCTCGTGCCGCTGCTGTGGGAGCTGGTGCACGATACCGTGCAGCACCGCCGTGTCAGCATCCGGCAGGCCGCCGGGCTGCTGCTCGTGCCGCTTGGCTTCGCGGCGTATTGCTATATCAACTGGCGCGTGGCGGGCAACCCTTTGCAGTTTCTCATCTACCAGCGCGAACACTGGAACCAGCGCACGGGACTGTTTTTCAGCACCGCCGCATATCAGACGGACTACCTGCTGCGCTGTCTGCGCAGCGGCAACTGGCGCGATGCGCTCGGTCTCTGGCTGCCGAACCTCATCGCGTGCTTTTCCGCCCTCATTCTGCTGACAAAGACCGCGCCGCGGCTGCGCGCAAGCCAGACGGCGTGGTTTCTCGCGTATTACATCATCGCCGTCGGCGCGACATGGCTGCTGAGCGCGCCGCGCTACCTGCTCGTGCTGCTGCCCGTGCCGCTGGCGCTGGCACAGTGCGCGCAAAAGCGCACCGCGAACATTGCCCTCACCGCTCTGAGCGCGCTCGCCGCGCTCGGCTATCTCGCCGCGTTCGCCCTGCGCTGGCAGGTGTGGTGAGCCGCACCGCCGGGCACTGTCCTTTTATCGGGACACCAAATATGCTACACTTTAGAAAACACACAAGGAGGCAATGTTATGCTGCATCTGCTCTATGGTCCTGCCGCCAGCGGCAAGACCGATCTGCTCATGGGGCGCATCCGCGCAGCCGTTGCGGCGCGCACGCCGGGGCAGGTGCTGCTCGTGCCGGAGCAATACAGCCACGAGGCCGAGCGCGCGCTGTGCGCCGCCTGCGGCGACAGTCTGAGTCTGTACGCCGAGGTGCTGAGCTTCACGGGACTGGCGCGCCGCGTCGCGGCGGAGACCGGCGCGGGTGACGCGCCGCTGCTCGATCAGGGCGGACGGCTGCTGTGCATGGCGCTGGCGCTCGATCAGGTCGCGCCGCGGCTGCGGCTGTTCGGTGCGGCTGCCCGCCGGGCGCAGATGCAGCAGACGCTGCTCGGCGCGGTCGACGAGCTCAAGACCGCGTGCGTCACGCCCGATGCGCTCGAGCAGACCGCCGCGCGCTGCCCCGGCTATCTGGGCGACAAGCTGCACGATCTCGCGCTCGTACTTGCGGCGTATGACGCCGTGACCGCGCAGGGTCACGCAGACCCCACCGACCGCCTGACGCATCTGGCCGAGCGCATCTCCGAGAGCACGCTCGGGCACACGGGGCAGTTTTATCTCGACGGCTTCACCGACTACACGCGGCAGGAGCTGGCCGTTGTGCGCGCGCTGCTGGAAACAGGCGCGGACGTGACGGTCTGCCTCACGCTCGACGCGCTCGCGGACGGCAACGAGATCTTCGGCACGGCGCGGCACACGGCGCGCGTGCTGCTGGACATGGCGGACGACTGCGGCGTGCAGACTACCGTCGAGGCCTGCCCCGCCCGCGCCGCCGACACGCCGCTGCGCGTGCTCGAACAGCAGCTGTTTTCCTACACCTCCGCGCACTTTGACGACCCTGCGCACACGATCAGCGTGCGCACGGCGGACGATCTCACGGCCGAGTGCGCATGGGCAGCCTCCCGCGCGCTGCAGCTCGTGCAATCGGGCTGCCGCTGGCGCGACATCGCCATTGCCGCGCGCGGCTTTTCCGACTACGCGCCCGCGCTCGAGCGTATGTGTGCCTACTACGGCGTGCCGCTCTATTTCGCCCGCCGCACCGACCTGCTGCAAAAGCCGCTCGTGGCGCTCATCCGCGCGGCCTACGACATCGTGACCGGCGGGTGGGACGCCGAGGACGTCTCGGCCTACCTGCGCACGGGCCTCGCCGGGCTCACGCCGGAGGAGACGGACACGCTTGAAAACTACGTTCTGCTCTGGTCGCTGCGCGGCGGCGCGTGGACGCGCCCCGAGCCGTGGCGGCAGCATCCCGACGGCTACGGCGCGCCGGACACGGACGAGGCCGCCGCCCGCCTTGCCGAAATCAACGACCTGCGCCGCCGGGCCGCAGACCCGCTGCGGCTGCTGGGGGCGGAGAGCCACGCCGCCGCCACCGCCGAGGCGCAGGCCATGGCGCTGGCGGATTTTCTCGAGCGGCTGCACCTGGCGCAGCGGCTTGATGCGCTGGCCGAGAGCCTGCGCGCCGAGGGACGCGGCGCGCTCGCGGCCGAATATGCGCAGCTCTGGGAGCTGACGGTCGGCGCGCTCGAGCAGTTTGCCGCCATCCTCGGCGGCACGCAGATGGACGCCGACACGTTCGCGACGCTGTTTTTGCGGATGCTCTCGTGCTACGACATCGGCACGATCCCCGTCGCGCTCGACCGCGTGACCGCCGGCGACCTCGACCGGATGCGCCGGCGCGGCATCCGGCATCTGATCGTGCTCGGCGCGTCGGACGACCGGCTGCCACGCGCCGGTGAGCCGGACGGCGTGTTCTCGCCCGAGGAGCGGCGCGAGCTGCTGGAGCTGGAGCTCGACATCGGCGGCGGCACGGACGATGTGCTCTGGCGCGAATACAATCTTGTCTACCAGTGCGTGACGCTCCCGTCCGAGACGCTCACGGTGACCTACCCGCTCTTTGACGGCAGCGGCACGCCCACACGCGCTGCCTTTCTCGTCACGCGCATCGAGCAGCTGTTCGGCACGCTGCCGCAGCCCGTTGACCCCGATGCGCAGCGGCTGCTCGCCCCCGCACCGGCGCTGGAGCTGGCTGCGCGCACGCTGCGCGGCGCGACGGACGCCAACGCCAACGCCGCGCGCGCATGGTTCGGGCAGCACGACCCCGCCGCGCTCGCAGCGCTCACACGCGCGGCGCACACCGCCCGCGGCCGGCTCTCGCCCGAGCGCGTGCGCGCGCTCTACGGTCAACGGCTGTATCTCTCGGCATCGAAGGCCGAGCGCTTCAGTGCCTGCCGCTATGCCTATTTTCTGCAATACGGGCTCAAGGCCAAGCCCCGCCGCCCGGCGGCGTTCAGCCCGCCGGAGATCGGCACGTTCTTCCACTATGTCCTGCAGCACACGGCGCAGGACGCGACGGCCGCCGGCGGCTTCGCCGTCGTGACCGACGAGGAACTCGGGCGCTTCACCGACCATTGGACGCAGCGCTACATTCACGACGAGCTCAACGATTTTCAGGAGAAATCCGCGCGCTTTACCTACCTCTTCCGCCGCCTGTGCCGGCAGGTGCGGCAGGTGGTGACCGACATGGCGCACGAGCTGCGCGCGGGCGATTTCGTGCCGCTGGATTTCGAGCTCAACTTCGCCGATCCTGAGCAGATCGCGCCGATCACGCTCTCGGACGGTGAGGTAACGCTCAACATGAGCGGCGTGGCCGACCGCGTGGACGGCTGGCTGCACGACGGCAAGCTCTACCTGCGCGTAGTCGACTACAAGACCGGGCGCAAGGCGTTCTCGCTCTCGGACGTGTGGTACGGCATGGGGCTGCAGATGCTGCTGTACCTGTTCGCACTTGAGCGCTCGGGTCCGGAGCGCTACGGTCACGAGATCGTGCCGGCGGGCGTGCTCTACGTCCCGGCGCGCGATGTGCTCATCCCGGCCGACCGCCGGCTCTCGCCGGAGGAAGCGGCAAAAGAGCGCGCCGGCGCGGTGCGCCGCTCCGGCCTGCTGCTCGACGATGCCGCCGTGCTGCATGCCATGGAGCACAGCGACACGCCGCAGTACCTGCCGCTCTCGTCCCGGCGCAAGGCGGACGCCCTTGCCAGCGCAGAGCAGCTCGGTCTGCTTGCGCGGCACATTGAGACGACACTGCTCGACCTGGCGCACGAGCTGCGCGACGGCAGCATCACGGCAGACCCCTATTTCCGCTCCGGGCAGGACACCGCCTGCACGCACTGCGACTATCTAAGCGTCTGCCACTTTACGCCCGGCGTAGAAGGCGACTGCCACCGCGTGCTGACAAAGCTCCCCGCCGACAAGATCTGGAGCAGCCTGAAAGGAGGCGAGATGCATGGCTGAACTGAACTTCACACCCGAACAGCGCGCTGCGATCGACACACGCGGCAGCACCGTGCTCGTGTCCGCGGCAGCGGGCAGCGGCAAGACCCGCGTGCTCACCGAGCGCCTCATGGCCTACCTCACGGACGCGGAGGACCCGGTCGACATCGACCGCTTCCTCGTCATCACCTACACGCGCGCAGCCGCAGCCGAGCTGCGCAGCCGCATCCTCGACGGGATCTATGCGCGCATTGCCTCCGACCCCGAAAACCGCCGCCTGCGGCGGCAGGCCGCGCTGTGCGCCCACGCCGAGATCGGCACGATCCACAGCTTCTGCGCAGACTTCCTGCGCGCCAACTGCGCAGCCCTCGCCCTCGCGCCGGACTTTCAGGTCGCCGATACCGAGCGCTGCATCGCCCTGCGCACAACGGCGCTGGAGCACACGCTCGAGCGCGCCTACGCCCGCATAGATGCCGACGCCGGCTTTCGGCTGCTGGCCGACACGGTCGGCAACGGGCGCGACGATGCGCGTCTGGGCGAGCTGGTGCTCACGCTCTATGACAAGATGCAGTGCCACGCGCGGCCCGAGCAATGGGCCGCGCAGCAGGTGGAGCTGCTCACGCTCGACGGCGTGACCGACGCGGGCGCCACGCCGTGGGGCCGGTCGCTGCTCGCGCGCGTGCGCGAGAGCGCGGCGCACTGGTGCGGCGTGCTTGAGGCGCAGCTCGACATCATGGCGGACGAGGACATGGAGTGGCTTATGGACATCTACGGCGACAGCTTTTCGGCCACGGCCGACGGCCTGCGCGCGCTCGCGTACGCCTGCAACCGGAGCTGGGATGCTGCTGTGACGGCGCTGCAGGATGTGCCGTTCCCACGGCTCGGCAGCACGCGCAAGCCGCCCGATCCGGACGTGCGCGACCGCGTCAAAGCGCAGCGCGACGCGGCGAAAAAAGCCATCCAGACGCTGCAAAAACAGATCAACATCCCCTCCGCGCAGGCGCTTGCCGACCTGCACACGACGGCCCCGGCCATGCAGGCGCTGCTGGCGCTGACGCTCGACTTCGGCGCGGCCTATGCCGCCGAAAAGCGGCGGCGCAGCCTCGTGGACTTCTCCGATCTCGAGCACATGACGGCGCAGCTGCTCACGGATGAGGACGGCGCGCCGACGGAGCTGGCGCGCCAGCTCTCGGGGCGGTATACCGAGATCATGGTCGATGAATATCAGGACGTGTCGGAGGTGCAGGATTTCATCTTCCGCGCCGTGTCGCGCGGCGGCAGCAACCTCTTTTTCGTCGGCGATGTCAAGCAGTCGATCTACCGCTTCCGCCTCGCCGATCCCACGATCTTCCTCGACAAATACGCGCGCTTTGCCGACTACCGCGACGCCCTGCCCGGTCAGCCGCGGCGCATCCTCCTGCGGGAAAATTTCCGCTCCCGCCGCGCGGTGCTGGAAGCGGCCAACCACGTCTTTTCCAACATCATGTCGCGCGCGCTCGGCGAACTGGACTATGACGATGCGGCGCGGCTGCGCGCCGGAGCAAGCTACCCCGGCGACGATGTGCTGCCGGAGCTCGCCGTGCTTGAGCTGCCGGGCGCAGACGACGACGCGCCCACGCCGGAAAAGGCCGCGCTGGAGGCGGACTACGCCGCGCGGCGCATCCGCGCGCTCATCGACGGCGGTGCGACCGTGTGGGAAAACGGCGCTAAGCGCCCCGCGCACTACGGCGACGTGGTCATCCTGCTGCGCAGCGCCAACAGCATCGGCCCGGTGTACCGCGCCGCGCTCGAGGCGCACGGCATCCCCGTGTCGGCGGAGACGAGCGGCGGGTTCTACACATCCGAGGAGGTGTCGGTGCTGCGCTCGCTGCTGGCAGTGGTGGACAATCCGCACCAGGACGTGCCGCTCATCGCGGCGCTGCGCTCGCCGCTGTTCGGCCTGACGGCGGACGATCTGGCCGCCGTGCGCACGTGCGACCGCGAGCACGATTTTTACACCGCCGTCACGCTCGCCGCCGAGACGCGCGACGACTGCCGGGACTTTCTCGACGTGCTCGCGCGCTACCGCGCGCTGTCGATCGAGCTGCCGCTGAGCGAATTTTTGTGGCACGTCGTGGACGACCGCGCCGTCATGGCGCTCACGAGCGCGATGCCGGACGGCGAACTGCGGCGGCGCAACGTACTGCTCCTGCTCGATCTTGCGCAGCAGTTTGAACAGACGGGCGCGCGCGGGCTGCACCGCTTCCTGCTCTGGATGCAGCGGCAGGAGACCGAGGGTGTGGAGCCCGCCGCCCCCGGCGGCGAGAGCCGCAGCGTGCGCATCCTGAGCATCCACAAATCCAAGGGGCTGGAGTTCCCGTTCGTGTTTTTGTGCGACACGGCGCGCCTGTTCAACAAATCCGACGCACGCGAGAGCGTGCTCGTGCACCCGGTGCTCGGTCTCGGGCCGAAGTGCACGGATCTCGAGCACGGCGTGGAATACCCGACCATCGCGCGGCAGGCGATCGCGGCGCAGCTGCTGACCGAGATGCTCTCGGAGGAGATGCGCCTGCTGTACGTGGCCATGACGCGCGCAAAGGAGCGGCTCGTCATCACGGGCACCGTGCGCGACATCGGCAAGACCGTCAGCACCCTGACCGCCACGGCCACCGTGCCCCTCGCGCCGGAGCTGCTGCGCGCTGCGCAGAGCCCGCTGCACTGGCTGCTGCAGAGCGCGCTGCTCGACCGGGACGAGCGCTATCTGCGCCAGAACTACGTCTATCTGACGACGGACACCGCGGCCGGCAGTGCGGAGGCGGAAGCCGAACCCACGCTGCCGGAGCCGGACCCCGCCCTGCTGGCGCAGCTCGAGCGCACACTCACGTTCCGCTATGCGCACGCGCAGGCCATCGACCTGCCGTCGAAGGTGACGGCGACGGAGCTCAAGCGGCTCGAACCGGAGACCGCGCCGCCCGAGGACGCCGGTGCGCCGCTGCTCAAGGGCGCGCCGCGCACGCAGGCCTTCCGCCGGCCGGATTTTTCGGCGCGCGAGCGCAAGCTCACCGCGGCCGAGCGCGGCACGGCTACGCACCGCACGCTGCAATATCTGCGCTTTGCCGGCGCGCAGACGCCGGAGGGCATCACCGCGCAGGTGCAGGCCCTCGCTGCGCGCGGTCTGCTCACGGCGCGTGAGGCACAGGCGGTGAACACGGCCTCGCTCCTGCGGCTGATGCGCACACCGCTCGGCGCGGCGCTTGCGGCGGCAGAGGCCGTGGGCACGCTGCGGCGGGAGTTTCGCTTCTCGCTCCTGTGCCCGGCGGAGACGTTCTTCCCCGGTGCGGATGCGGAGCAGGTGCTGCTGCAGGGCGTGGTGGACGCGTGGTTCGAAACAAAGGACGGCCTCGTCATCGTGGATTACAAGACCGACCGCATCCGCCCGGATGCCGTGCCGGAGCGCACGGCGTACTATGCCGCGCAGCTGCGCGCTTATGCCGGGGCAATGGCGCGCATCACCGGCCGCCCCGTCTGCCGGAGGACGCTGTACTTTCTGCACTGCGGCTGCAGCGCCGACGTCCCGGAAACGGACGCATAAAAAAATTACAAAAACGCTTGCTTTTCTGTCATCGGCATGGTAGAATTCAGGTTGCGTCTTGTAACCATGGACCAGCCCGTGCTCAAGACAGCTTATTATGAGGTGAATGACTATGAAAGACGGTATCCATCCGAATTACCAGCCGACCACGATCCGCTGCGCCTGCGGCGCCGTGTACGAGACCCGCTCCACGAAGCAGAACATCTCCATCGAGATCTGCTCCAAGTGCCACCCCTTCTACACCGGCAAGCAGAAGCTCGTTGACACCAGCGGCCGTGTGGATAAGTTCAACAAGAAGTACGGCATCAAGTAAGATCGGCTCTGCGTTCCTGCGAAAAAGCCCGCGTGCATTGCACGCGGGCTTTTTCGCGCTCTGCGGTATTTGTGACGTCATAAAGCCTCGTCTCCGCCCGTACCCGCGGTCGAGCCTCCGCAGCCGGACGACCGAAAAACTCCGTAACGTCACGAAGCCTCGTAGAGTTTCGCCGCCGAAGCGGCGAAAGAAAGTCCAATCATTTTCTTCGGCGACATGTGCGGCGAAGAAAATA
>ENA-OURZ01002334-OURZ01002334.1-human-gut-metagenome-genome-assembly--contig:-NODE-2334-length-18102-cov-4.971076_pt1 | contig 18102 bp, 21 predicted proteins | sample MGYA00242073_ERZ509195 | MGnify/ENA primary metagenome ERZ509195 (study PRJEB26280, sample SAMEA2338837) | human gut metagenome | biome: human gut; feature: human-associated habitat; material: faeces...
CATCCCCAAAGGCAACTGTTGCGGGCTGTTCAGCTCCATATATGGCGGAGGCAGTCTGCTTGAAATGGAACTGAAGCAGGATGTACGCCTGAAATTGGATGTCAAGGGCTGTAACGGTTTCCGTTTCCGGCTGGATGACGAACGCTCCAGGTATGAATGCTCAGTCCGGCATGTATATGGGGTGGACGACTCCTTTTTCGGGGATGCGGTGCGCATTGTATCCTGACAAAAAAATCAAATCATTGACAATCAAACAATAGATAATCATGGAAAAGTACAAAGTAAAAGTAAGGTACATCTTCGAAGGTACTTACACGGTAGCGGCGGAAGACCGCGAAGAGGCGGAAAGAATGGTGACGGAAGACTGCGGCCTAGTATTGGGCGGCAACATCCACACGACGCGCGATGACGACGAGGTGGCCGACTGGAATTTCGGTTGCTATCCCGACACGCAAGTTCTCTCCATAAGGCAGAAAGGCAGGAAATCCCCCAAGCTGGTGTTCGAAGACAGGATCGGGGAACTGCGGGAAGACATCATCGATGCGATACGGCAGTTGCTACATGACCATGCCATGAACGCGATACGGTTTCCGGAAGAGGATGATGGCCCGGTCTGGGTGATATGGTTTGGCAAGAACGGAGATCCATACGAGTGCAAGGTGACAGGACTCCGGGTAACGGACAACAGCCTGACCGTCATCGCCGAAGAGAAAGAAAGCGGTGACGAGGTGGAATGTTACAGCCCGTTCGAACTAGGCGCAAAGAACATAGACTGGCTCCACGAGATGTATGATGCCGTATGGAGGCAGCTGGAAGAAACAACAAACAGCAACACTTAAAACCAAAGAAGATATGGTAACGAAAATCAATAAGGACAAACATGTGTGGGAAGGCTGGACAGTCGGTGATTTCATAGAAGAACTGGAACCGCTGGTGGCAATGATTATGGACGGGCAAAGTTGGATAGAGCCGTTCAAGACCAAACAGGAACTTGCCGACTGGTGCAAGGACAACCAGCCCTATTACAAGAAACGCATACCGGGTGTGAACAACCATTTCGCAAGAATGTACAACCTCAAATAACAACATCATGAAATATCAGGCGGAAAACGCAGTCTCCAGCTTCTTCTACTATATGTGGAACGCCTGGAGCATGGAAGAATGCAAGGTCGTGTATGAAGGCATGTACCTGCATTTCTGGGAGAAATGGAACACATTGGCCGACAAGTCCATCTACGGGGCGGCAGAGCGGTTCTACATGGAGCTTTCGGAAGACAACCGCAGATTGCTTGTGGAACGCGCCGTTTCGGTATATGACGGACGACGCTTCAGGAACAGGAGTACAAACATTGAACATCAAAAAGTATGCAGGCAAACATCATTGAGCTGATCAGCAACTCATGCAGTTGCAGTCATACGGAAGCACAGGAATATCTGGATTCCGAAATCAAATACCTGCGCGAATTGCAGGAAGTGGATGATCTGAGGGGAGATGACATAGAGATGGCGTGCAGCAACCTCGGTCTTGACCTTGATTATCAGGAATATTTTATCAACCGCCTCGCAGAGGCATAAAAAGAAATACCATGACTTGTTTTCAGAACATACGAAGTCTGGCGGACCTGAAGAAGGAATACCGCCGCCTGGCATTGGAGCACCACCCGGACAAGGGTGGTGACACTGCCATCATGCAGCAGGTGAACACCGAGTTTGAAAGGCTCTTCGAGGTCTGGAAGGACAGGCCGGACGTTTCCGCGACCTCTACCGGATATGAACACGACTATTCGGGAGCCACGGCAAAGGAATATACCGAGTACGTGTATAACGAATACCGTTGGAAAGGTCGCAACTACAAAGGGCAACATGCCCCTGAGATCGTGGAACTGGTGCGGGAATGGCTGAAGGAAACCTATCCGAGATACAGGTTTTCCGTCAGACGCGAAAACTACCATTCAATCTATGTCAGGCTTATGAAGGCGGATTTCGAGGCTTTTACCAAAGAATCCGGCAAAGTCCAGGGAGATATTAACCATTATAATATCTCATCTGATAAATCCCTGACGGACCGGGCTAAAGAGGTGATGATGAATGTCTGCGATTTTGTGATGTCGTACAACTTCGACGACAGCGACCCGATGACAGACTATTTCCACACCAATTTCTACCTGACACTTGGAATCGGCAGTTACAAGCAACCTTATAAAGTGGAGATACCCAAACTGGATTGCAAGGGTAAGGACAGACCGGAGGTGTTCAAGCATCCCGAAGGTCCGGCACACAAGGCCATCAGGCAGGCATTGGGAAAAGCCCGCTTTGATTTTATCGAGCACAGGAGGCATTCCGGCGAAATGATACTCGGAGAAGACCATTACGGCTCACACGGAGAGCATTATTTCTGGCCGAAGGATTATTCAAGCGCGAAACTGGCGCAGAAACGGATGGACAAATTGGAAAAGGCCGGGATTCAATGCAGGCTTACAGGCTATAACGGCGGTTATATCCGCTTTCTCGGCTACACTCTCGAAACGGAAGCGTTGCTGGAACAGGAACGGCAGGAGGTCATCATCGCCCACAGGCAGTGGCAGGCAAAGCGATTACAAACCAGTTAAACATACAGATATGGAACCGAAGAACTTGAACGAATGGTGGGCGGAACATCCCGAAGGATTGAAACAGGCATTCACACTCTTCCCGGATGAACTCTGGGAAGGGGCAGACCTGTATTTACGGATCAATATCCGCAATTACTGCCACCTGAAGAAAGACGGGTTGCTACCCGAAGACAAGGAACGCTCGATGCTCAGCGAGATTGTCTGTGAGCTGGCCGATACAGAACTGTGTCGTACGAGCGGAAGGACGATCGAAGAGATGTGCGATGCGGACGGAGCTTTTCTGGAAGAATATCAGGAACGATTCAACCGGATATACGACAAACTGGAAGGGAATATACTGGATTATATGAATGAACAATCATAACACGGAGTCATTATGAAAGCAAAAGTATTCAAGTACAAATTTGACGGGAATACCATCGTGGCACCTTATATGGAACTGGAACCGTATGCCGAGAACGTGTATCTCTCCCTGTCGAGAAAGAACGAATACGGTAATGAGGACGAAGACTGTTTTCATGTGGTCTGCAAGATTGGAAACGTCTATTTTTCTTGCGGGCAATATTTGCAGAGAATACTTGACATGGAAGGGCACAGGGAGGAAGCTGCCGGCTATTGCAGAAACTGGATTGCAAACACGCTTCAGGATGCAGCAAACGGGAACCATGTCTCCCTTTTATCCATCCGTGTTTTTGAAGAACTCGGGCTTGACACGGCTCCCTTGCTGCAAGCCCGTGAGGCATACCGGAAAAAACAGGAACAAAGGCAACTGGAGCAAAAAGAAAAAGAAGAGGAACAACGCAAGTTAAAAGAAGTGAAGTGGCAACAGGAACTTGACGAGGGGAAAAAGAAATTCCTGGACGGGGAATATATTCCGGCTGATATTTTTCTTGAGATAACCAAACGGGACGGCTTTGAAATCCATATACGGACGAAAGGCACATTTAACCGCCATGTGAGCGCATTAAACAAATCCGGGAGTATCCGTTACTGCAAACAACGTGGTTGCCGCACTCCTGATTTTTCCGGCTGTCACAAGGCCATTGCCGCTTACCTGACTTACTTGGAATCCATTACTGAAAAATAATCATTCCCTACATGGTCTGGAAACTATATAAGAACTAATGTAAAAATTTAAATAATGCAACCGATATGACAAACCGAGAATTGATAAGGCTGTTGAGAACAAAAGGTTACAGGAAAGTGACCCTTGAAACAGACAGAGGGGAACCCAAGACCTTCCATACCTATCGGTGCGGACTGCATATAAACGCTACGAAGAACCTGTCATTCCATATTGTACCCCGATCCCAAAGTCTTGGGTTGGGGCGGTTTGCCATCTGCGCCACAAAAAACGGAGAAAGCTCCCAATTAGGAACAGACTGGCCGGAACTGTTTTTCCCATGCCTGTTATCCTTCCTGCAAGGGGAAACCGGAGAAACGGAAATCATAGACGAAGTTATCCGGTAAACAAAACTCTGATTCGGCATCGGGAATACTCCCGTTGCCGGATCAGAACCTCTAATATTATCTCAATTGCTTGTTTGATTGAGATGGGGCGACTTGCCAATTAAAAAGTTCGGCTATTTGTTGACGTTTTTTGTAATCAACATGATTATTATATAAATATGATTTCACTCTTGCTTTTAATATTCGGAGTACAACAGGATTACCTTTCATTTCTTTATAAATTTTCTGTAATTCTCCATATGACATTCTACCATAACATGTATTTATTGAGAACGACAAAACTTTGGCCGCTGGTGTACCAATTCTTATTGCAACTTCATTGAAAATTTCTTTCAATTCAGATAAACCAACGGAGTGAATGACCTTAGAAAATATCCCAAGACAAAAACGCAAAGAATAAAGTTGGATAAAGATATTTAGCCGCTCTTTTATTCTTGCCTTTGTTTCGTATTCATTAGAGTCATTTTTTAAGTTCTCAATAATTTCATCTTGAGTGTTTGTGACCAATTTGCCAAAAAAACCGATGGTTCTAAATGCCGTGAAATATAATTCAGTAACCATGTCAATTAACTGAGTACGAGGTAATGAACCTTTGCGATTTTTTATAATTTGCCCGACAATTTCAAGAGCTCTAATAGCTTGACGCATCATTATTACTTCTTGTGGTAAAGTACTTAAATCTTCATCATCTCTTGTGGAGGGAAGATTTTTCTCTATCTTATCTCGTTGTTCCCAATTTTTTTCACGTTCTTTGATAGGGTCAATCTCAGCAGGTATGATATTATCTTTTAGTTGTTCAACTATAGATTCTAAAAGTTTATAATATTCCTTTCCCTTGTCAAGTGTAATCGGCGTTATTTCTTCGAACGGTAACATTGTCGCCAATGTTGCTTCTTCTATTAAAATGGAATCTTTTGAATGATGGGTTATGAAGACTAAAATATTAGCACATTTATCATTCTCCAAATTATTACATAGTTTTTTTATTTCATTACGACCAAAATCTGTAGCTACGACAGCCGCTATTTTTTGTGCAACAAGGTAATAATAGATATATTCATATCCAAAACGATATTCTTCATCATCAAGCACTACAATGTTAGAATCAAGTAGTATTTGTTTCATATCTTGAAAATTTTTAGAAACAAATTGACTTGCGTATTCTTCATGGAATTTTTTTAATTCACTATTACTTAATGATTGAAAGCCATCTTCTTTTTTATATAGATAGAATGCAAGTTCTCCTAAATAATTAAAGCAAGAATCAATATCTTCATTTCTAACTTTTGCCTTTACAGATAATGCGTAATGAATCAATGTGTGATAACAATATCCATATGATGTTTGTTCTATACGTGCTGGCTGCATCATATTCATTGATTGTAATATGGATATGATAAATATGGGATAAGCTGGCATCAACTTATCTCCCAGAATCGTTTGTACCTCATCAAAAAGTTTTTTTGTATCTTCTAAAAACAATTGTTTGTCAATAAATACATTTTGATGAGTTAGACGATAAAATGATTCTATAAGTTTTCCCCTTTTTTTATAACCTAATGGCAAGATTCGAGCATATAATAAATCTTGTTGATTCATTCCGATTAAAGCAAGGGAGTCATAACGAGGAGATGTTGTTATTACAATTTTACTAAATCTGGATTTAAGTTTGTCAATGACATTCTTTATATCAAGATTGCTAAACTTGTCAGAAGATAAATTATCAATGAAAAGTATTTTTGAGGAATTGTCATACTGTGCATAAATTTCATATGTTTTATTGTCATATTGTTCTTCATATGCACGCTGAAGTCCATAATCTATATTCTTATGCTTTATATTTTCCCAACTGACCAACAAAGGGTATTTATTTCTCTTAATAGATTCAATATAAAGCATCTTTATAAGAGTTGTTTTTCCTGCTTGATTAGCCCCTTCCAGTATTACAGTAGATGAAAAATTATCATCTAAAATTCGTTCACTATCCTCATATGATGTATTTAATTCTTTATTAAGATCACTTGTTTTTTCTAAATCAGGGTAAACAAATAAATCCGAGATTTTAATTTCACTTTGTTTTTCTCCTAAAGGAATCTCAATAGCTTCAATACTCTTTATGAATTCAGGACGAACGTGAAACTCTTGTAACCGAGAGTAAAGTTTTTTTAGTTCAAAATTAAATTCTTTCTGTTTTTCATACAAATCATCATTATTATTCCATGAATATGATTGAAAAAAGCCATTTCGAGAATCAATATCAATAATAAATATTTGAAAACCAGAAATGGGTTTATTTATATCGCCTAAAGCTTCTCCGCAAAAATATTTTACAGTTTCGGTACCAAAAATTCCATTTAGTTCTGACCGTTGCTGATGCTCGTGTCCAACCAATACAAAATCAGAACACTCATTAACAAAATCAATAAATTCAGTTCGATTGTTCTCCATTGTATTGGGGGTCATCCACGCTGGATGATGATGAAATATAGATATACAAATATCGGTTCCCTTATTCAATCGGTTCTCAACGATTCGAACAGGAAAGAATAAAGTGCCTGGTTGTTCTTTAATTTGGGACATCCATGCCGTATTTAAACTTAAAAATTGAATATGGTGCTCACCTACAATATCATTAGTACATGAAAATAAACCAGAATTAAAGTCTTGATTATTAAGTTCCTTAACAAATACTGAATATGGTTGTTGTACAGACAATGCTGCATTTATAATACTATCATCATCTCCTAACACAGTATATGATGGCTTTGTTAAAAGAATCCGTCTTGATTGGTTATCTAAACCAAAATCACAATCATGATTTCCTGGAGAAGTTATAATTTGAGAAAAAACCTTATCCGAATAAATCCTTTTGAGTAAACTATACAATGAATTTAAAAAACATTTAGCTATTTGGTATTCTTCCGTTTTCCCTGTATTTACGATATCACCACTAAAAGTGATGTATATTTTTTCACAATCCTCATAGATATATTTTATGGCAGCCACGATTTTAGAAACCTTATCACAAACAAAATCTTTGCTTGATGAGAAGTGGGCGTCAGTTAGATGTAATATGCCTATTTTCATAAATTCAAATCATTTTTAATTTTGTGCAAAGATACTATTTTTAAGGTATTAAAGTGTATTTTACAAAGAGAATCACTTGGTTAGTGCGATAATGAATAATCAAGTGATTCTCTAAATAGAAAATTAGGGGATGAATAACAAGGAAAACTCCTTTTTCCGCCGTCGCTCGATGCTGGGTACCACTTTCCCCTTGTAGCATCGGAAAGAGATATACTCATCGTAAATATTCCTGTCACCGGCTTCCAGTTTTTGAACCAGCCTGCTCTTTGGAATTTTTCCATAGCCGACCAAACGGTAATACCCCACATTATATGAAAGGGTTGCAACTAAAAGCGCGTCCTTTCCGAAACGGCTGCACATCCTGCACAGTTTCATCAGATCCGCCCTCAGTAAAGAGTCTGCTTGTTCCTCTGTCATGTCCGGTGTGAATGTCTCGTTCTCCAACAGTCTGTGCCCATACCCTACATAAGGCAGGTGATTTCCATGCCAACCTTCATGTCCTTTAATGCAGGCGACCGCTTTCTCAAAGAGCGAATCCGGAATCTGTTCAGCGGCGGGAGGCGACGAACCGCCTCCCTGTGTTTGGGCCACCATGCCGCTGCAAATCAAAATCAGGCATATAGCCGTTGCAATCACTCGCATACGGAATCATTTTCAGATTTCGATATAGGCGGTCTTACAATAACGAGCGAATCCCTGATCCAAGGAGTTTCGGGACCGACCACAGAACCTTCTGTTTTCTCTTCAGTCTCATCCTTTTTCTCGTTGTTGAAGTCAAAGCTGAGCAGAAACAGCTGTGCCGGCTCGCTATTGTCCTCGAAATAGATGTCTATCGTCTGCTGCTCTTCACACTCGGAAGTGTAATACAGCCGGAACACTTCCCTGTCAAGCGGATAGCGGTCATTGGGCAGCAGCACCATCCCGTCATCCATGCGGAGCGTTCCCTTGCCGTCAGGCTGGAAGTAACGGATAGTGTAGCGGGCATCGGAAAACCGGCCTTCGCGTTTGAGTTCACACCGGACTTCTACTGTCTCACCTTTTACTATGCGTGTGGGGACAGGCATCGTTTCCACCGTGAAGGGATAAGCCTGCTGCACTTCCGGTTCATTGTCACAAGACACCAAGGCCAGTGCCACCAGTGCCACAAGCGTTGCCGAAAAAAATGCGGCCAACGCATTGATTCTATTTCTCTTTCTCATATTCATTCTCATTTTAATGATTGATATTTGATTTGTTTATTCCGGATTTCCATCCCGGTGTTGCAGGTACTCGTTCAAATCCTTGTATCCCTTGTATAGAGAAGAACAGTCCTCTATCCTGTTACCATAGCGTTTTCAGAGAGCTTCCAGCGTGCGCCTCCCGGCTTCGTCCCGGTCCAGATAGCAGTTGATTTTCTCATACCTGTCAAGAACGGTAAACGAGCGTTCCAGTAACGCCACCGAGTTCAGTACGAGGTAGTCGTCCCCGCATCCCAAGCCCAGTTCCATCCACGAGAGATAATCGATAAAGCCCTCGAAAAGGTTACAGGTATCCGAACCGTTGCCTATCAGAGATATGTCCTTCGGCGACAGGCTGCCCTTGAAGAAACGGTTGCGCAGTTCATATCCGCCACTGAGATTCCGGAAGCCGATGGCGAAATACCGCTTGCCGTGCAGGGAATACCTGACCTCTTCACAATTAGGCAACGCCACATCGCTGCAAATGCCACGCTCCTCCAGATAGCGGAGCAGGACCTTGTTGTATAGCGGCCCGAAGCGGATATCCGTCAGACATTCCTTCTTTTCGGGATCTTCCTTGCCGTTCTCTTTCGGGAGAAAAACCGTCTTCCTTTCAGGAGCCAGCCCACCCCATACCCTTGTGATGAATTCCGCCTGCTTCCTGAAATCTGCGCTGCCGGCAAACTCTCCGGCAAGGGTGAAAATATCACCTCCTTTTCCGGTTCCGAAGTCGTGCCATACATTTTTGCGGATGTTTACCTGGAACGATGCCGTCCGCTCCTCGCGGTATGGGGCGAGATACCAGTATTCATCCCCGCGCTGTTTTTTCGGCCCATGTCCCAACTTCGCAAGAAATTCCGTGATGGGAACCGCCCTTATATCTTCCATATTCATAAGCGATGATCTTTAATTGATGATGAATTTTACACCCAACCCGAATTGGGTCGTGAACTTACCGAGTGAACCACCCCAGAGGACACGCTCACGCACACCCGCAAGCAAGACTATACGGTCTGTTATATAACTCTCCAACTCAAGGGTAATGGCACCGCCATAGATGAAGGCATCCTTGGCAAGCAGCGTAGAGCCATCGTGCAGTATCCTGTCACCCCAATTCACCGTTTCGTAGCCTGCCAATGCCGAGCCGCCGATGGAGAGGAAGAAGGTCTTTGTAGGATCGGACAGGAACTTCAGGTAGTAACCTCCCTCGGCTGTAAACTGGGCACGGGGAATGGATGTACCGCGATAATCATAGTTCTTTAACAGATACTCTGCACCCACGACCCAGCGGTTTGCCTTCTTGGTATATCCCGACATCGCTATTCCCGTGTAGTAGTTGAGCGGAGATTTCGAGCCGCCCGCAAAACCGCCACGCAGCTCCACGCCTTTCATCTTCGGAAGATAACGCTGGGCGTATGCCTGCCCTGACGAGAGGGCAAGCGATACGGCTGCAACGAATAGAAACAGATATTTCTTCATGGTTACTTCACTTTAAGTTCATTGATTACCTTTGCCCTTACGATGTCCTCGCTCTCCACGGTGAAGGTTTGGTGTCTGCCACCGCTCTTTTCGTGTATCTCCACCACAAGCACCTTGTCGGCAGGGATGGTGAACTTGTCGAACACGAATACGGTACGCTCATCCTTGCTACCCGCAACGGTTGTGGCATAGTCGTAGGCACGCAGAGGGAAGATTACCTGCTCCTGGATGGCTGTACGCTTCATCACCTTTTTATCCACAATCTTGAAGGTTACGAAGTCCACCTCGTAAGGCACATTCGATGTGTTCTTCACCTGCGTATGGAAGTAGAGCAAGCCATTGTGGGTATAGAGTCCACGCAACAGGTACTGGATGCCGAACGCCTTGCTGCCGATGTGCTTGATGTGGCGTTTGTTGTCCTTGTGGATAGCCTTGCTGATAAGGTGTACCAACTTCGGCGACTCACTGCCAAGCTCCTGCAAGTAGATGTCGAGGGCATTGTTCGGGCGGTTCACCTCGCTGCCATCGTGGATAAAATCCTTCATCTCGATATTGAGCAATAGAGGCTCATCGGAGTACTTCACATTGAAGGTGTAGAAACTGCCGCTCTCGGTAATCACCGACATATTGGTCTCATCGCGGAAGTTCTTCACCGTAGCCTTTACACGGATGACATTCTCCGCGCCGTCGGCTTTGCCTACGATAAGGTTCGGCGAGCCAAGATCCACATAGCGCACCGCGGACGGGAAGATAATGTGGGTCGTCTTGTCGTATGTCACTTCCAAGCCGTAAGGAGGAATCATGCGGTCAAAGGTCAGCTTCTTTGTCAGACCGTGATAGAGGTCCCCGTCTTCCTGCTGCGGGTAGATATCCGCTGTGAGTGTTACATCGTTAGCGACTGTGTTAGTTACTGCGGTTGAATCAACCGACTGTGCATTGGCACTTACAATGCCCATAGTGAGGGCAAACATTACAAAAATCTTTTTCATACTCTTGAATTTTAATGGGTTGTTATTGACTCTCTTTCTCGTAAAGCATCAGGGTATAGCCGGACTTGAGGTGTACCTTCTCCTCACGCATTTTCCGTGATATGTATTGCGACACTCCCTGTATGGCACCCCTTCCGAGTTCGGACAGCAACTGGTCCTTTGCCGACTGGTTGGTGATGGAGATGCTCGTGCCGAGGTTCTGCCCCAGGTTGGCGGCCACCTCCCTGACCGCATTCGCCTCCATGGAACCCGGAATGAAAATTCCGTCCTGTCCGTCGTTGTCATACACGGTGAGTTCCACCGGAATGATGACTCCGCCATGCTCCACCTGGATGATTTCGATACCGAGCCGTTCTCCCTGTATGCGTCCCTCTCCGGTAACTATGGAATTACGTGGGAGCGTGTACCTACCGACACGCATAGGTTCCAAAAGTCTCAGCCTCACGCCCTGTCCGCTAGTGATGGTCTGGTCGCCATGTACACAGGCGCGGATGGTATTCCGGCTATACTTCTCTCCAGAGTTTCCCACAGCGGTATGGAAGCCCATGTTTCCGGATTGCTCCAGCCTTGCAAACAACACGGAGTCACAGATTGGCTGATGAAGTGACGATACCACCGGCGTGGATACCTGACCCACGGGAACGGCTTTCGGTTTCCTACTGTTGGAAACAGGTTCCGTTTCTTCCCGGCTCTCCGTCCTCGCGCCATCCTTTCCCGGCGTATATCTGGCAGCCAGCTCGTATGATTTCTCCAACAGAGCCACCTGCTCCTCGTAGGTCATCTGCGCGGGCTGCTGCATGGCGGCAGCCTGCTTCAGTTGCTCGACTTCGGCTTTCAACGCCTCCTTCTCGGGGTCTTCTTTCGGGGTCTCGTAGAAACTGCCGAGCGTGGCGTTGATGTCGTTGTAGGCTGCCGTGGACGATGAGAAAGAGCCGCTTCTCCGGTAACTTCCGCCGTTACGGTTGGATGTGCCGTTGCTTGAATAGTCCGTATCCGGTGACAGTTCGATGACCGGTTCCGTGACCACCTCCTGTTTGCCCCCGTCCGCCATCGCCGAGAAATCCTCCAATGTGCGCATCTTCTCTTCCTGCCTGTGCCTCATGTCCGCCTGCTCGTAGGCCGCGATCTTGTCCGCCTCGATACCCGCCCCTCTCGGGTCGGGCAGCTCGGTGTTGAATCCGGCGTTCTTCTCCTTTTCCTGCCTGTCCTCCTTAGAGGGGGCGAAAATCCACCACATGCAGCCGATGAACAGCAGGAACATCCCGGCAAAGACCAGATATTTCCTGATTTCCTGCCGCTGCTTCAATTTGTCCATGTCATTATTACTCATCGTCTTATTTGTTGAATTGGTTGAAAAATTCCTCCATCTCGCGTATTTTCCCCTCCGGAAGCGTGTCCGCCGGAACAAAGTCCGGGATACCTAAAGGCTCTATCTCGATAACCTCCTGCCTTGCGTCCTCCCGTCCGATGTCATAAATGGCACGGAAAATCATATAGAAATTCCCGACGGCGAACAGGGCCGCCAGCACCACGATGGTCATCACTCTCTTTTCCGGACTCAGCCCGGCGCACAAGCCGCGCAGTTTCATTTCGGCCAAGTCCCTGATTTTTACAAAAATCTTTTTCATACAATCTGAATTTTAACGGTCATACACTCTTATATCCCTGTTCTCCACCACGCGGAAGGCTTCGAGGATGAAGCCGTGCGGGTTGTTGTCGCTGCGTATGGAGTTCATGAGCCTGCCCCTTGTGACAAGGCTGCGTTCGGTCACGCTCTTCTCCCGGATGATGGAGAGTTTCGCGTAGGTCACAACCTCGTACGGATAGGTGTCGAAGTTGCATTTCACGCTGTCGATCCCGATACGCTGGTTCATGTTCCCGGAGATGACGCGGTTGTAATAGCCCTGTTCCGCCAGATCCCGGTAATGGGCATACGCGGAACGGTCGCTCAGGAACATGGCGCGTTGGATGTTGCCCTCGATGGCGCCCTTGTCCGGCGAAAGCGTGAAGAACAGCTCGTGGAAGCGTCTGACATGCTCCCTCGCCTCCACGGGGCGGTTCTGCTCCAGGTCCTGCGAGAGGGCGAGCATCAGCGATTTCCCCTCGTCCAGCACGTAGATCTTCTGCCGCTGCGCCTCGGCAAAGCCATAGGCCTTCCATACGGAGAAGCCCACGAGCAGGGTGCACGCGCAGAGATAGACGATACCGAACAGGCGCAGCTGCCTGAAACTGGTCTCGATATTTTTCAATGATTTGAATTCCATTTCAATGTCGTTTTAATGTTGTTACTTGATAAGCCTTCCCGCGATGTTGCCCACCGCGGCACCGGCTGCACCGCCCACGACCGACCCGGTCTTCGCCGCCGTCTGGCTCACGTTTTTGCCGTAATTGCCCGCGCCGCCTCCGGCCTGGATGATCCAGTTGGCTACCGTAGGTATGGTGAAATACCCGATGATGCCGATAATCAGGAAGGTGATATAGACCCCGTTGGACCCGTCCGGGATGAAATTCGGGTCGGCAAGCCGCTCGATGTCCTGCTGTAGCATCAGCACCTGTATCCTTGCTAGCACGCTGCTGAACAGGTCGCTGACCGGAAGCCACAGGTAGATGCTGATATAGCGGACGAACCACTGGCTGAGCGAGGCTTGGAAGCCGTCCCAACAGGCTATCGCAAAGGATATGGGCCCGAGTATCGAGAGCACCACGAGGAAGAATGTCCTGAGCGTGTCGATGACAAGGGCGGCGGCGTTGAACATAAGCTCCAGCAGTTCGCGGAAAAAGTTCTGCACCGCCTTCTTCATGTTGTACATCGCGCGGTCCACGTACATCCCACAGGCCTCTATCGCGTCCAGCGCACCCAGTTCGTCCAGTTTGTTGTCAAAGGCTTCCTTATCCACTAAGTAGGCCGTCTCGGGATTGCGTTTCATCGCCTCGAACTCCAGCCTGTCCTTCTGCGCCCTGTACTCGTTCATGTCGAAAGTCTGGCTTTCCAGAATGGTATGCGTGCCCTTTACTATGGGCGACATGACACTGTTCAGCGTGCCCAACACGAGGGTCGGAAAGAACATGATGCAAAGCCCCAAGGCGAACGGCCGGAGGAGCGGGAACACATCCACGGGCTCCGCCCTCGCCAGCGACTGCCATACCCGGTAAGCCACATAGAACAGGGCACCCAGCCCCGCAAGCCCTTTTGCCACGCCCGTCATCTGCGAGCATAGCGGCATCATATCCGTGTACAGGTTTTGCAGGATCTGATGCAGGTTGTCGAAATTTGCCGCCAACAATACCATAAACGTTCGGATTCAGGATTACCAGTAACGTTCATTGGGAGAACCGTAAAGGGCCATCACGCGGTCAAGGTCGTTCCGCTTCTTGGCACGCAGGTAGGAAACGCCTATGTTCTTGTTGGTGTAATACTGCACGAGGCTGCGGTATTGCAGCATGTCGGTGTAGCAGCGGTCTATGACGTCCATCCGCTCCTTGTCGTTCATCGACAGGCCGTTCTCGTTGACCACCGTCTTCAGGTCGTTGAGCAGGTGCGCGCTCTCCTCCAGCAGTTTGGTATAGCCGAGGGCGATGGCGCTCAGCTCCTCCGGCGTGAAGTAAGGGTCACTGAGCATACGCTCGAAGCTGTTCACGTAGATGTCCGTGATGTCGCCCACCATCAGGATGGTCTGCTGCACCTTACGCGCGTCACGGACAAGGTCCTTGACCTTTCGGAGGCCGTCATAAAATTCCTTGCCCTGTTGGTAGATTTTTACGGTTTCCTGAAAATTGTTGAGCATATTGCTTGCGGTTGAAGACGTATGCACAATATTTTTCGCGGCATTGATGATGCCTTGGGCAAGATTGCTCGGGTCTGTCACGACCCATTGCGCTTTCGCCGTGAGGCTGGCCAGAAAGCAGCCCATACACAGCATAAGGATTTTCTTTTTCATGATGTTTCTGTTTTTTAATCGTGAATAAATCAGTTGAATATCAAGGTGTCATTTTTCGCCCTTTGGACGGCGGATTACGCAGGATTGCCCGGTACGGCTGTTTGGGGCGGTTCCCTTTCGCCGCCTCTTCCGGTTTGCGTCTGAGGGAGGCGAAGAACTCGTCGGCATACGCCCTGCGGCCGGTCATCCGGACGAAACGGGCATCCAGCTCCCGGTAAGCCTTCTCCGCCTGGCACGAGCGTTCCGTAGAGGAAGCGTTCTTGTCAATGCCGTACTTGGCGAGAAAGTCCGGACGGATATGGAGGGTGTCGTGGACGGTATCCGGCGAGGCCGCGATCCATCCCAGTTTCTCCAGTTCCGTGTTCAGTTTGTCGAGATATTCCGCCGGAGGACGGGGACAGACACTTTCGAAGACTTTCTCCACGGCATGTGTCAGCCTTGCGTCCACCTCCAGAATATCGGGAACTTCCCCGGCCTCCCTTTTCCGTTTGTACTCGCCGGAGTCCATCTCTTCAAGTTGATGGAACAGACGGTAATCCTCCGTGAATCCGTAATAATCCTGTATGGATTGCGGAATGTTCCAGTTCTGCATCAGAGACCAATAAAGGCAGGATACTACCTCCATACGCCTCCTTTCGTCAGATTCCAAATTACTGTACATGATTTCCAATATTTAATGGTTGATAGATAATTTCACTTTTCCCGCTTGCTCTCGGCCAGCTGCTTGATGGCAAGCTCGATATTGCCGCCAAGTTTTTCCGTAAGCCGCATAAGTTCAAGTTTCTCGGTCTCTTCTGTAGTGTAGCACACATACTCCTCAAGCGATACCTCCGTGGCATAGACCGCCGACTGCGTACCGCCCAGACCGATCCATACTTCCTTGTATTTCCGGGAATGGTTGTTCGCCATGTTGATGGAGAGGATCTGCGCCCGCTCCTTGTCGGTCAGGCCGAGCAACGCCTGTATCTCATCGAACTTGTTGACATATTTCCGTTGGTCAAGGAGAATCTTGCAGTCGCTGTTGTTGATGATGGTGCCCTTGACGATGGAAGAGGATATGATGTCCTCGACCTCCTGCGTGACCACCACCGCCTCGCCGAAGAACTTTCTGACGGTCTTGAAGAGATATTTCAGATATTCCGCCATGCCCTCCTTGCTGATGGCCTTCCAGGCTTCCTCCAATAATATCATCTTGCGGATTCCCTTCAGCTTTCTCATCTTGTTGATGAAGGTTTCCATGATGATGATGGTTACAATCGGGAACAACACCTTGTTGTCCTTGATGTTGTCCAGCTCGAAGACAATGAAGCGTTTATTCAACAAATCGAGCTGCTTGTCCGAGTTGAGCAGGAAGTCATACTCGCCGCCTTTGTAGTAAGGCTCCAGCACATTGAGGAATCCCCACACGTCAAAATCCTTCTCACGGGTATGCTTCTGTTCCAGGATATCCCGGTACTCGTCACGGATGAACTCATAGAAGGTGTTGAAGGTGGGATTGGGCTGCTTCTCCCTCCGTATCTTCTCTAAAAAGAGATTGACGGCATTGGAGAGCGCCACCTCCTCGGCGCGTGTCGGCGGCTCGTCGTCACGTTTCCACAGGGTGAGGATAAGGGTCTTGACGGATTCCTTCTTCTCGATGTCGAAAACACCGTCCTCCACATAGAAAGGATTGAAGGCGATCGGATTGTCCTCCTCGTAGGTGAAGTAGATGCCGTCCTCGCCGTGTGTCCGCGCGTGGATCAGGTTGCACAGCCCCTGGTAGGAGTTGCCCGTATCCACCAATAGCACGTGTGTCCCTTGCTCGTAATATTGCCTTACCATGTGGTTGGTAAAGAAGGACTTGCCCGAGCCTGACGGTCCGAGGATGAATTTGTTCCGGTTCGTGATCGTGCCGTTCTTCATCGGCAGGTCGGAGATGTCCAGATGGACGGGCTTCCCGGTCAGGCGGTCCACCATGCGGATGCCGAACGGGGAGAGCGAGTCCTTGTAGGAGGTTTCCCCGACGAACAGGCACAGGGCCTGTTCGATAAAGGTGTAGAAACTCTCCTCGGAGGGGAAATCGCCGGCGTTGCCGGGTATCGCCGCCCAGAACAGGGTCGGCACGTCCACCGTGTTGTGGCGCGGCTTTGCCTCCATCAACGCTAGCTGGCTGCCCACGTCGTTCTTGATGCGCTTGAGCTTTTCCCGGTCATCGCTCCACGCCATGACGTTGCAGTGCGCACGGACGGAGACCAGCCCCTTGCTGTGCGCCTCGTTCAGGTACTCCTCGATCCATTCGCGGTTGATCTGGTTGGAGCGGCTGTAACGGGAAAGCGAGTGCATGTTCCTTGCGGTCTGCTCGAACTTCCTGAGGTTCTCCGCCGGATCGTCGATGAAGAGGTACTGGTTCACCACATGGTTGCAGGTAAGCAGGATGCCTATCGGCGCGGCAAACGACAGGCGGCAGTCGCTCCGGTCGGTGGAGAGCCGTTCATAACGGCAGTCCGTGGCCATACTTGACGGCAGGTCTTCCGGGTCGGAAAGGGTGTGCAGGCAGAGGTAGTTGTCGCCCACCTTCATTTCACCCGCACCGAGCGAGAGGTCTTGCAGGCAGACGGTGTCCTCCTGCGAGAGCGAGAAGTATTTCTCGATGATGCCCGCCGAGCTGGCCGTTCCGGTTATCTCCGCGTCCGTCAGGCGCGTGATGCGGATCAGGCCGCTGTCGTTCACGATACGCTCGAACTGGCCGCAACACTCCATGAAACGGGTGACGGTCTCCTTGTCCTGCATCTCCTTGGGGATGATGAAGCCCCGTGTCAGGGCATTGAAACTGCTGGTCGTGCGGCTGCGTTCTTTCGTGGTCTTGGTGAGGAACAGGTAACAGGTGTGCTGCAAGTACGGACGCTCGTTGAAGTGCCGCTCGAAGCTGCGGCTCAGGAAACTGATGCCGTCCTTGCAGATGTCCGGCTTGTAGCCCTCCTCCACGAAGAAGTCCTGCTTGTGCACGATGCTGTAGTTCGGCAGCACCTTGGCCGCTTTCGCCCAGGTGGAATGCATGGCCTCGTACTCGGCACGTGTCAGCGTGAAAAGTTCGGGCAGCTCCACCCTGTATGCCACGGTGATGTCCGCGTCCTTGCTGATAATGCAGCCGTCCTCCACGGCCAGCAGCGGGAACTTGCTTTCCAATGTCGCTGTTTTCATTACGTTTCTCATGCTTTTCTGTTTTTGACGGTTGAAGAAAACAACCGGAGGAATTTTCTCCGGCTGATGATGTAGCGGGGATGGTTGCGCAGCGCCTGGACCACGGCACCCTTCAAGAGATTGTCGATGC
>ENA-OURZ01002368-OURZ01002368.1-human-gut-metagenome-genome-assembly--contig:-NODE-2368-length-17872-cov-2.539934_pt1 | contig 17872 bp, 15 predicted proteins | sample MGYA00242073_ERZ509195 | MGnify/ENA primary metagenome ERZ509195 (study PRJEB26280, sample SAMEA2338837) | human gut metagenome | biome: human gut; feature: human-associated habitat; material: faeces...
CCGAGCTTTCTGTCATATAGGGTGTATATATGCTCCGGTGTCGTGATGTCGTCGAGCTGTGCCTCGGATGTTATATCATTCACATAGATGTGGTTTCCGCCGCCGACCGGGGTGAGATCGCCGTCATATTCGAGGAGGAGCTTTCCGTTTTCATCGACGGCGTAGTTGTGATCGTCTCCGGCGTACATGGAGAAGCCGTCCTCCGACGTGCCGAGAGAGGTCATGCCGGAGGTGTCGAACTTTCCGCACCCGGTGAGGATTGAAGACGCGATGAGCAGTGCCGCGAGCGCGGCGGAGACCTGTGAGCTTTTCATTCTGACATTGTTCCTTTCGATGGTGGTTTGTTTTGTGTCTGATCTTTTCAGAGGTGGTATTCAGATGCCGTTATCCGATCGTGACATTGTCGGCTGATTCCGTAGTGAGACTTGTCTCACCTGTTGAGGAGTTGAAGGCGACGGAGTATACAAGATTGTTTTCGTCGTCCATAAGGCTGAAATATATCCGCTCGCTGTATTGTTCTCCCCATATTTTGAATGAGTACGCCATGATCTCTGTTTCTTCCGGTATTCCCTCGTATACCGCCACTTCGTTTTCATAGCTGTCAATGAGCTTCACGTCTCCGTTCCGGACGAGTATGTATCCCTGCGACGCGGCGTAGATTTTGTCGTATTCACGGCTGACACGCAGGACGTTTCCATCGGTGTCCCATACGGTGAAATGATGGTCGTCGGTTATGCCGCCGACACCGTCCGGCGTTTTTGTGAGTGAGTAGACCGGCTTATCACACAGAGGAGTGAGACCCGGACCATACAGCGTTATATCCACACTCCCGGAATTTGGGAAGAAATAGATCAGTAACAGATTTCCGTATATCTCAGCCGCGCCGTCGCGTGTCGCCATAACGACCTCGCCGTCCTTCAGCACGAATGTGTTGGACCAGTCGTCGTGCATGATAGTGAAACCATCCCACTCTAAAGTCTCGTCGTAATCCGGCCAGAAGAATTCGAGCGCATCGTCGTCGTTTTCAACCGCGTGTACCCATGTTATCAGTCCGTCATCACTCAGAATGCGTATAATCACCCCGTATCCGGTATAACTGTTGCGGTATATGCTGTCGGCATAAATGACGTGCTCCGGAGGGGTGTTGAATTCGAGCTTTTGGTCTATGACCTCATATACGGTCAGGTAATATCCGCCGTCCTTATAGGATATTTCCGGGATATCCGGGAACGGGTGATATGCCTCCGGCGCTTCTGTCACAGGAGCGTCGGTTACAATGTCGTCGGTTGTAATGCTGTCAGTCACAGCGTCATCGGTCTGCGGAGCGGAGGTCTCGTCATCTGATGTTTCCTCTGTGGCGGCTGTCGATGTGTCTGTCGGTTCTGTTGTCGTTTCTGTGGATGATATCTGGTCTGCCGTTGTATCTGTTTCGGTGTGTTCCTTTGAGCCGCACCCGCAGATGAGCGCGGCCGCGATCAGCAGTGATATGAGTATCCTTGACTTCATTTGTTCCTCCCTGCGCGTTTTTATCCGGTCAGTGCTGTATGACTAAATTATAACATGATATCCCCCGCCTGTCAATAGATAATCCCGTATTTCTTTTCTCTGAAACGCAGGATTTTCCTTTATATACTTGATTTATCCTTGAATTTGTGGTATACTACTGTATATGACTCCATAATTAAAGAAAGGACGCCGCGCGGGATGTGACTCCGGTGCGGGATTTTATATATGATTGCAATCAGCTTAAGCGACGTGACGCTCGAGTTCGGCACCGACGTCATCCTTGACCGCGTGTCGTTCAGCCTGAATGAGGGCGACAAGCTCGGCATCGTCGGCGTCAACGGCGCCGGAAAAACGACGCTCTTCAAAATAATAACCGGCGAGTATGCTCCGACCGATGGATCGGTCTTCATCTCGAAGGACAAGTCGGTCGGTCTGCTCGAGCAGAACACCGGACTTGAGGGAGATGATACTGTCCTTGACGCCATGCTTGCCTCATTTTCGGATCTTATCGCGGATGAGAAGCGGCTTGATGAATTACAGAAGAAGCTCGACACGGGTGACCCGGAGATCATCTCGCAGTACACCTCGCTCGCCGACCGTTTCAAGCGCGCCGGTGGATACGAGTTCCGCTCTAGATGCAAGGGGATACTGAAGAATCTCGGCTTTGACGAGCGCTTCCATAATCTGCGGATATCAAACCTTTCCGGCGGTCAGAAGACGAGGCTCGCCCTTGCGAGACAGCTGATAACTTCGCCGGATATCCTGATGCTCGACGAGCCGACGAACCATCTTGATATCGAGACTCTCGCGTGGCTTGAGGATTTTCTCTCGACCTACCGCGGGACGCTGCTCGTCATCTCGCATGACCGCTATTTTCTCGACCGCGTCACGAACAGAACGCTCGAGATCGAGAACCGCCACGCGACGCTCTATAACGGCAACTATACCCGATACGTCGAGCTTAAGGCGGAGAACCGCGAGATCCGCGAGAGACAGTACAAGAACCAGCAGAAGGAAATCGCCCGTATAGAGGCGTATATCGAACAGCAGCGCCGCTGGAACCGCGAGCGCAACATAATCGCCGCCGAGAGCCGTCAGAAGGCGCTCGACAGAATGGTGAGGATAGAGCGTCCGGAGGAGCTTCCGGACAAGATCCGCCTCGCCTTCACGAAATCCGGAGAGAGTGGGAACGACGTTCTGACAGCGCGCGGTCTCTCTAAATCCTTTCCGGATAAGCCGCTCTTCTCGGACGTCTCGTTCCTGCTCAAGAAGCATGACAGAATGTTCATCTCAGGCCCGAACGGCTGCGGAAAATCGACGCTCATAAAGATAATCGCCGACAAGCAGCTGCCAGATTCCGGCGAGCTCGAGTTCGGCTATAACGTGACGGTCGGTTACTACGATCAGGAGAACCAGAACCTCGACCCGGAGAACACGGTGCTCGATGAGTTATGGAACTGCCACGAGAATCTGACGCAGACCGAGATACGCTCGGCGCTCGCGCTGTTCCTCTTCAAAGGGGATGACATCGAGAAGAAGGTCTCGGTGCTGTCCGGCGGAGAGAAGGCGAGACTCACGCTCTGCAAGCTGATTCTCCAGAAGATGAACCTGCTTATCCTCGACGAGCCGACGAACCATCTCGACATCAACTCGCGTGAGGCGCTCGAGGGGGCTCTTCAGAATTTTGACGGCACGATAATCGCCGTGTCGCACGACCGGTATTTCATATCGAAGCTCGCGACGAGGATACTCGATCTCGGCGTGAAGCCCGCGCTTGACTACATGGGCACATATGACGAGTACGCGCGCTATCGTGCCATAAATAAACAGAAGACCGCCGAGACAGCCGCGAATGAGGTGATAACCGACGCGAAGGAGCAGTACCTGAGAAACAAGGAACAGGCAGCCGAACAGCGCCGCCGCCAGACCCGCGTCAGAAAGAACGCCGAAGAGACTGCGAAGCTCGAAAAGGAGCTTGAAAAGGTAATCGCGGAGCAGTCGGACGAGTCGAAGCAGAGCGATTATATGCACATGAACGAGCTCTACGAGCGGCAGACCGCGATTGAGGCGCGGCTGATGGAGCTTTACGAGGAGGCTGAGGGATTTGACAAAGACTAAGATGCTGGTCGTCGGAATAACGATGAACTGCGCGGGGACAGAGAAATCGTTCCTGTCCTTTCTTTCGGCGCTCGACTTTGAGCGCTTCGACGTGACGCTGCTGCTCGCGAAGAAGGAGGGGCTTCTCATGGATCAGCTCCCGTCGCAGGTAAAGGTCGTCGTGATGGAGAAGTACGGCGATATGTTTCTGCTCTCCGGAAGAAACGCGGCGAAGACGCTGACCGACTGCTTCGTGAAGGAGAACCCGCTGACGCTCTTCGAAATCTTCCCGTATTTTGTCGGCAGCGCTCTGACAAGGGGCGCGCGCCGCGCGTCGATCGCGACGAAGATGTGGCTGCACTTCATGAAAAAGATGCCGGAGATAAAGGAAGAATACGACGTCGCCGTCGCGTACTGGGGCGACCGCACGATGTTCTATATGTGCGACAAGGTGAGGGCGAAGAAAAAGATAGCGTGGCTGCATTTCGACTACGCGAACCCGCCGCGGGACGACGATATCTACCGCGCGTACTTTGAGAAGTGCGACAAGGTGGTCACTGTCTCAAAACCGATCGACGAGTCGCTGAAGGCGCACCTCCCGGACATAGCGCCGCGCTGCGTCATGATGGAGAACATAACGAATCCGAAACAGATATGGGATCTCGCTCTCCGCGGAGACACTTTCCCGGACACGCATTTTACCGGAAAGAGAATTCTGACAATAGGTCGTATCGGCGAGCAGAAGGGTCTCGATCTCGTCGTGCCGGTGCTGAAACGTCTGCGTGAGGAGAACTACGACGTGAGATGGTATGTGCTCGGGGACGGCGACGCGGAGTATAAGACGAAGCTGTCTGAGATGCTGCTCGACGCGGGCGTGGCTGATATGATGCTCTTCCTCGGCACGACGACGAATCCGTATTCGTATCTGCGCGACTGCGACATCTACGCGCAGCCGTCAAGACACGAGGGAAAGCCGATCTCGGTCGAGGAGGCGAAGATCATGTACAAGCCTATCCTCGCGACAAAATATCTTTCCGCGCCGGAACAGCTCGAGGGCGGCGATCTCGGTGTGCTTTGCGATATAAGCTCCGACGGCATCTATAACGGAATAAAACAGCTTCTCGATTCCCCGAAGCTGTGCGACAGGCTGACCGAAAATCTCGCGAAGAAAAAGTCCGGCAACAGCGGGGAAATAGAGAAATTCTACGATATGCTGAAATGAATTGTGTAGGAGACGAATCATGAAACTGCTTTTCAAACAGCGCTTTCTCAGCTGGTTTGACAGCTACAACATCTACAGGCTCCCGGAGGGCGTCGACCCGGACGCATTTGATTACTCGGACGGCGACATAGAATATACGGTTGAGGGACAGCTTGCGTGGGGGCACTGTTTTCATATAACCGACAGAAACGGGCAGCTTCTCGGTGTGCTGAAGCAGCGCGTGTTCACGTTTTTTCCTGAGTTCGAGGTCTATGTCGGAGGACAGCTCATTGGCAGGATCGTCAAGGAGTTTTCCTTTTTTAAGCCGTCGTTCAGCATAGATTTCAGAGGATGGACGATGAAGGGCGACTTCTTCGAGTGGGATTACTCGATCTGCGACGCGTCCGGGAAAACCGTCGCCGCGATATCGAAGCAGCTCTTCAACTGGACCGATACATATGTCATCGATGTCGCGGACGACCGCGACGCGCTCTGCGCGCTGATGGTGGTGCTCGCCATAGACGCGGAGAAGTGCTCGAGAAATTGATTCTCAGCAGGACGCGTCAACGAGTGCTCTGAACAGCGCTGACTGCTCCGGCTCCGCGGTCATATGCTCCGGATGCCACTGTACGCCGAGAATGAATTTTTTCCCGACTGCCTCCAGAGCCTCGACCGAGCCGTCCGGGCTTCTTGCCGACACGATGAGCCCGTCTGCGGGTTCGGCGGACGCCTGATGGTGGAAGCTGTTCACGGGCAGTGAGAGCTTTCCGGTCGTTCTGTGCAGAATCGAGCCGGGGGTGACAGAAACTATATGGTGCGGCAGATTTCCCGGCGCTTTCTGTCTGTGCCCCGGTATATCGTAGACGATCTTGCCGTCAAGAGCGGCGTTCATGACCTGTATTCCGCGGCAGATTCCGAGAGCCGGAACGTCAAGGTCATAAGCGTGACGGAACAGCGTAAGCTCGTACGCGTCCCGTTCCTCCGAAGGCTCGAAAAGCAGGCTCCGGTCGTATTCAAGAAGTCCGTACCTTTCCGGCAGGACATCTCCGCCGCCGCTGAATATCAGCCCGCCGCAATGTGCGAGCACCTCTTCCGCGCTGTCGGGCATATACGGCAGTATCACCGGGATTCCTCCCGCGAGCGTCACGGCGTCGGCGTATCGTTTCCTTGTGAGGTAATCGCCGCCGTCCGAGAGCCCGGATGTTATTCCTATTATCGGTCTCAATCTGTTCACCGTCCTTTCTGGTGACATTGTATGCGGAAAACAGACCGGACGCCAGCGGCGGCGTCCGGTCATGGATTCAGGCGTTCATTATCTCAAGCGCCTTGTCGGGAGTGTTCGTTATGACGGCGTCGATGTCGAGGTCGCGCAGCGCTTTTATCGCCGCGGGATCGTCGACTGTCCACGGGTGGACGCGGATTCCGATTTCGTGCGCTCTCGAGACAATCTCCGGGTGCGTGAGAATCTGCCCGTAGTGCGGGTGGATAGCCCTCGCTCCGAAAAGGCGCGCGTAGTCCGCGGGCATGACGATCTCGCCGCCGTAGAGGGGCGCGACGAACGCGTTCCTGTCGAGCGACAGCATATCCGTGAGATTCCAGTGATTGAAGGAGGAATAGATGACCTTGTCGGTCATGCGGTGCTTCTCCGCGCAATCCCTCACCTGCTTCACAAAATCGGTCCCGCTGTCCTTTATCTCCACGTTGACATAAAGCCCGCGCGGTCCGAGCAACTCGTAAACCTCGTCAAGGGTCGGGATATCGACCTTTCCGAACCTGTCGCCGAAACCGGCGCGGAAGCTGTATTGTCTCAGTTCCTCAAGTGTCATTTCTGAGACTTTTCCGGTGCCGTCCGAGACACGGTCGATGCGCTCGTCGTGTATCACGGCAATCTGTCCGTCCTTTGTCCTGTGAACGTCGAGCTCGACCCCGAACGCGTTCATGTCCGCCGCGAGGGCGAACGCGGGGAGAGTGTTCTCGGGAGCGTACGCCGAGGCTCCGCGGTGCGCGAATACGAGTTTTCTTCCGGTGAGATCCATACTTGTACCTGACCTTTATATAGTATTTTTGCGGCGTCTGCCGCTATGAGAATATTATAACACGTCCCGCGCGGTATGTCAATCCGTAAAACGAAAAATGTGCCACAGGTCACAGGCGGCGTATGCCATCAGATACTTATTTGGTAATAAATGCACATTGGTGGATAACACGCGGCATGACATATGTTGAAAAATGACTATTTACAATTGCGATAAGAAATTGTATAATATATATATCGGATGAACCTGATTTCCGCGTTCCACCTGACGGCGGCGCGCGGCTTATAAGCTGATAATTGAGAAAGGAATGCTTCAGAATGAGATGTCCTGTGTGCGGATGCGCTGAAAACAGGGTGGTGGAGACACGTTCGGTCGACGACGACAGATCGATACGCCGCCGACGTGAGTGTGTCGCCTGCCTTTGCAGGTATACGACCTATGAGTCTATCGAGACGACTCCGCTGATGGTCTGCAAGAAAGATATGTCTATGGAGCCGTTCGACCGGAACAAGCTCATGAACGGACTCATAAAGGCGTGCCACAAGCGCCCGGTCTCGGTCAGACAGATGGAGAAGATAGTCGAGGGCATAGAGCTTGATTACGCGAACAACTTCAGAACCGAGGTCTCGACGTCCGAGATCGGTGAGACGGTCATGAAGATACTGAGGAAGACGGACAAGGTGGCGTATATACGCTTTGTCTCGGTATACAGACGGTTTGAGGACCCGGACTCCTTCCTCGAAGAGCTCGAGCGGCTTAAACGTGAAGAGTGAAGTCTGAAAACAAGTTTTCAGACAAAACTGTAAGGGAGTACGAAAGGGCAGACATAACCATGAGTTCGGAAAAAGACGAGAGGATACGGAGGGTGATTTCCGCGTCCTCGTTTGGGGAGTTCGCGGACGGCTGGATACTCTGCGATACGGATTTCAAGGTACTTTCGGTGTCGGACGTGAAGCGTGGGACGGCGTGGAGCGTGAAGGTCGGCTACAATATTCTTCCGTTCCTGTCGGAATCGTTCGCGGAGCGCATAATTTCAACTGATGACTGGACGCGCGGATTTGTACACGGCAATCGTGAGAATATCTGTGCCGTGGCAGTGTGGGCGCGTGTCGATGATACGCGGTGTCTGGTCTTCCTGCCGGACGTCTGCTCCGCGATCCGTGCCGGTGCGGGCGCTGACGGCATAATGAAAACAATATGTGACCGCGTCGGTGATTTTATTACCTCCACCGTCCGTGAATCGCTGACGAGAACGGGAGATACGCCGCGGCTCAGAGCGCTGAACATGATGCTGATCAGACGGCTCAGGAAGAAATTCACGACCGTGATGCTGAAGCCGGACCTGACAGGGAAAGCGTCCGCCGCGACCCGGACCGCGGCGGTTCCGGTGGAAAGTCTGCTGACATTTGTTGTCGAGAGTGTCCGCGCCGGTCTTGCCGGAACCGGATGCCGGGTTGAGAATCTGTCCGGTCGCGGGGGTGAGCATTTCTGTACCTGCGGGGACAGGTTCATGATGGGGTTCATCATGACGCTGATGTTTTCGGCTCTGATGCTGTCGGGAGGACGGCGCGTGTTTGTCGGGATGGATATAAAGGACAATGATGGCGGAGGTATCGGCGGCGTCATGTCGGTAGAGTCGGATTTTTCGTGTCTTGAGAAACCGGAGGATGGAAAAGCCGGGCTGACGGCGCTCGCGTCCGAGCTGATGAACGAGTGCATTTTCCCCGCCGCGCCTGAGCTCATGATCTGCGCGGAAACGGCGAAGTCGCTCGGATGGGAGACGGACAGCTATGTGCGCGGGGACAGATTCGGGATAACCGTGCGTTTCAAGGGTCTGACAGGCGCGGGACTCGCGTACGTCCCTGAGATATTCAGGGAGATCAGCCATGACGCGGACCGCCTCGCGATGGAGTTCGCAAGCGAAATGTCGGAATATCGCGCGACGGATCAGGACCCGTGGATGATGTTTTCGGTGCTCAGAAAAGTCTGCCGCGCGCCGGAAACGGAGAAAACGGATTCGACGCAGACAATGTCCCGTGAAACCACGCGCGAACGGGAACGCGAAAGAGAACGGGAAAGAGAGTACGACGCTCCGGCGCCTGAAAGCCGGTATGATGAGTACCCGGAGTACGGCGAAACGGCGAGAAGCCCGAGCCCGTACCGATACAAATAAAGCAAGAAACTGCCGCAAACGCAGCAGTTTCTTGCTTTATTTGTCGAAACTCTCTTTTATGACGTCCGGAACCCTGTCCTTTAGGATGATGTAGTTGAAGCCTGTGTCGTCCGGGTCTCTTGAGACCTCGTATTCGACGGAATCTCCTTTGCAGCCTACGGTGTAGTCGGTGCTGACAGACGTGAACGGACTCAGGTAGGTGTAATAGTAGCGCTCGGTCGTCGCGAGCGTCGAGAAGGAGTCGAGTATCTCTCTTATCTCGTCCGGGTCGGTGAAGGTCAAAGTTTCGAGCGTTTTCGTGTTGACGACCGCGACCTCGGTGAAGCCGGAGTTGTAGCCCTCAAGCGCCTCATCGAAGTCTTTCCTGATCTGTCCGTACTTTTTCAGCACGGCCTCGGTGTTCTTCATCGACGGGTAGATCGGGACATATATGGTCTCGGTCGGGCTGTAGTATCTCGCGACGCCGTAGCCCCTGTAGAGACGCACGTTGCCGACTGCCGTCTCGCTGTTGAAGTGCTCATAGGACACGTCCGCGCAGTCGAGCTTCAGAGCTTCACTGAGCTCATTCAGCATTGCGTTGCGCTCGTCGCTGGTGGCAAACTTGTCGGAGTCGTCTCCGGACAACGGCATATTCCATCCGGATATCTGTGTGTCGAGCATCCCAATATACTGCTGACGGAATTCCTCGCTGTTGGTAATCGTCTTAATCTCGTCGTCGATGAAATATCTTCCATTCACCGTGACAGACTTCGCGCGCGGAACGCCGAATTTCGGGCGGAACACAAAATAAACCGAAATATAGTTGTTGTTCGCGTAGCTTGTGTCAGATCCTTTTTGTTTCTCATCGGTGAGTTTATCGTAGATTGAGAGAATAGTGGAGATGTTATCGGGCTCATAGTAGCTGAAAAGTCCGGTGGCGCTGTCGATGCACATTTCGACCGACGAGAGCGCGCCCGCTGACGGAACAGAGTCGAGGAAGCCGAAAGCGTTGATCATTACCGCTCCGATACAGAGCGCCGCGGCGGCGGAATACACGATGAACCCGACGAGTCCGCGCAGCATCGCTTTTGCGCTCCGGTAAATGATCGTGTTCGCGAGCAGGAAGCTCAGCGCCGCGCCGCAGACGAATCCGAACACCATCCACGCCCGGCTCGAGGTGATGAGCATGAACAGAAGCCCGACGCCGAGGGTCATCGGAGCGATCACGAGGTACTTTATGACACCGCGGAGCGGCGCGAAGACTATAGATTCGCCCGCCCGCTCGCTCTTTCTGTACTTATAGATGAAGTACGCGCCGACAATGAGAACCGCGGCGGCGGCAAGGAGCGCGGCGGCGTACCCGATGCCGGTCCTGTCCGCGATGAAGAATCTGATCGCCGGTGAGAGCAGAGAGAGCATCCGCTCGCTCAGGTACCATCCGGACCACATATTCTCGCTCGAGACTTCGAGAAAGGAGACGACGAGGAAATATATCGCCGGGGGCAGGAACACCGCGACACCGGTCAGCACGAGGTGGACACCCGTGACGCCGCTGATCATTCCGACGACCGCTCCGAGCCCGTAATAGACGAGCGAGTAAAGCACCGAATCGGAGAAGAGCTTGACAACCATATCGAAGACCGTCTGGTTCATAGCGCCGTTCGCGGCGAGGATGGCGGTTGATACGGCGGTCATCAGGATCAGCGGGACAAGCACCATCAGATATCCCACGAGCATACGCGTTAAGTAGAGTCTCCTCCTGCCGATCGGGAGGCTGTGGTAGAAATCCACCGCCACCTTGTTCTTGAGGTATCTCAGCATGACGCAGGTCATGACGACGGCGAGAATCGCTGTGACCGGGACGATGAAATACCGCAGACCGACCATGAGATCCCGCGAGTACACGAGGAGCATCTTCTGCCGTTCCTCCGGCTGAAACCATTCACTTTTGTTCGAGACGGTGAACATCGTCGGCACAACGAGCGTGAAGAAATATATTATCGCGATAAGGAACCCGGACGTCCAGTTCTGCTTCAGCGTCAGACCGAAGAACGGCAGGAACCGCGCCTTTTTCGTCTCAGTAGACGAGCTTGCCGAATTCATAGCCTTTTTCCTCCATTTCCGTGATGAAAATCTCCTCGAGCGACATCGGGACCATCTCATAGAACGCCGGGGACAGTGCCGCGACGAATGCGTTTATCTCATCCGCCTCGCCGTGCGCGATGAAAGAGACGAGGCTCCCGCGGCGCTCGTAGCCGCTTATCTTCAGCGGGCTGAGCCGCGCGACGTCGAAGTCTCCGGAGAACACCGCCTGTATCTTGTGAAGCCCGAGCTTCATGTCGTCGAGCCCCTTGACGAACAGCAGCTGTCCCTTGTGGAGAAGCCCGACTGTGTCGCAGATATCCTCGATCTCCCTGAGGTTGTGCGACGCGATGACCGTCGTCATTCCGCGTTCGGCGGATTCCTCGGCGAGTATGCGCTTGACGAGCTGTCTCACGACCGGGTCGAGCCCGTCGAAGGTCTCGTCGCAGAGAAGACAGGACGGGGTCGACGCGATCCCGAGCATGACCGACGCCTGCTTCTTCATGCCCTTCGAGAAGGACGCGACCTTCTTGTCGCAGTCGAGCTTGAATATATCCCGCATTTTCGCGAAGGTTTTGTCAGAGAAGGATGTGCGCACGGCGCGCAGCGTGTCCTTCATGTCGTTTATCGAGCAGTGCGGGAGAAAATACTGTTCGTCCGGGAGATATACTATCTTCTGGCGGACGTTCTCGTTCTCGAATACCGGCTCGCCGCCGACGAGGACCTCGCCGGACGCCGGTTTTATGATCCCGCACATGGTTCTCAGGAGCGTCGACTTTCCCGAACCGTTCGAGCCGATGAGCCCGAAGATCGAGCCCTCGCCGATCACGGCGTTTATGCTGTCGAGGGATTTTTCCTTCGCGTAGCTCATTGTTACGCTGTTTATCTTTATTTCCGGCATTGTGGACTCCTTTCTCCGCTGTCCGTGACTTCTTTGACGATCGTGATAATCTCGTCCCCGTTTATTCCGGCGTCGAGGGCGTCGCGCACGGTCTTCCGCAGCCGTTCGGTTATCTCCCCGCGGTTGGTCTCGGCAAGCGCCCGCACGTTGTCTGCGATGAAGCTGCCGCGTCCGGGCATCGAGCAGATTATCCCGAGACGCTCAAGCTCGGCGTACGCCTTCTGTATCGTGTTCGGGTTCACCGCGAGCTCGACCGCGAGCGCCCGGACGCTCGGCATCTGCTCGCCCGGGGCGAGAGTGCCGCACAGGACGCTCTTCTTTACGTTGTCGATCAGCTGCTCGTAGATCGGACGGCGGCTCAGCGTGTCGACCGTTATGACGCTCATGATCCCGTCCGTGACATTTCGTTATTCATGGACCGCACCTCCTGTTTGGATAGAACGGCGACTGTTCTATCCGTATTAGTACAGATATATAATACCATAAAATCCCGTCCTTGTCAAGCACTTTTCGGGTTTTCTCCGAAAATTCAGAAAGAGTTCGCAAAAGCCCTTGAAAAAAGAACAGAAATGTACTATAATATTATTATGGGTTAAACGCCCGGAGTTCTTAACATAATAAAAGTAAAGGATAATTTCAGAAAAATGCATATAATCATTGTCGGCTGCGGAAAGGTCGGCGAGCTTCTGACGGCGTACATCTCCCGCGAGGGGCACGACGTCACGGTGATCGACACCGACCCGCAAGTGATTGAAGACGCGGTAAACGAGTACGATGTCATAGGTCTCGCCGGAAACGGAGCGAGCAACGCGGTCCTGATCGAGGCGGGCGCGAAGGACGCCGATCTTGTCATAGCGGTCACGGCGTCGGACGAGCTCAACATAATGTGCTGTCTCGTCGCGAGAAAGCTCGGCACGCATCACACGATAGCGCGGGTCAGGAATCCGGAGTATTCGGAGCAGATGACCTTTATGCGCTCTGAGTTCGGACTCTCGATGGCGGTGAACCCGGAGTTCGACGCGGCGCGAGAGATACAGAGGATAATCCAGTTCCCGGCGCTCAAGGTCGATACCTTCGCCAAGGGAAGGGTGGATCTCGTCGAGATAAAGATCGGAAAGGGACACCCGCTCTGCTCGAGAAAGCTCAGTGAGCTCTCGGCGGTGCTCGGCGTCAATATACTTGTCTGCGCGGTCAGGCGCGGGGACAGCGTCATAATCCCGTCCGGCGATTTTACGCCGGAGGACGGGGATATCATCCATATAACGGCTCCGCACACAGAGCTCGCGGCGCTCTTCAAGAAGCTCGGCATCGAGGAGAAGCGGATACGCAGCGTAATGATCATCGGCGGCGGAAAGATCGCGTTCTTCCTCTCGAAGATGCTCGGCTCATATGGAATACAGGTGAAGCTGATCGAGTCCGACCCGGCGAGGGCGGAACAGCTCTCGGGGCTGCTTCCGAAAGCGATGGTCATCGGTGGTGACGGCACGGACAGCGACCTGCTCGTCGAGGAGGGTATAGACTCGGTCGACGCGATGGTTTCCCTGACCGGCATCGACGAGGAGAACATCATAATCTCTCTATTCGCCGGGACGAGAAAGGTTGACAAGGTCATAACGAAGATAAACCGCCTCGATATGATGAAGATGCTCTCGTCGATAGGGCTCGAGTGCATAGTTTCCCCGAAGAACATTACGGCGAACAACATCCTGCGCTATATACGTGGTCTCGGCAACGCCGACGGAAGCAGCGTCCAGACGCTCTACAAGATAGTCGACGGCAAGGCGGAAGCTCTCGAGTTCATAGCGGCGGACAGCTTCGAGTTCCTGAAGGTGCCGATAAAGGATATGCACATAAAGAAGAGCATTCTTCTCGCCTGCATAATCCGCGGCGGAAGGATAATCTACCCGCACGGCGGCGACACGATAGAGGCGGGAGACAGCGTCATCGTCGTCGCGAAGAGCGACGAAGCCCTGAGGGATCTTGAGGATATAATAGAATGAACTACAGAATGGTCTCATATATAATCGGGCAGATCGTGCGCGTCGAGGGGATACTTATGATCCCGCCGCTCGTCGTGTCGGTGATATACGGCGAGAGCGCCTTCGCGGCGTTTCTGATCCCGATTGTCCTGTCTGTCGCCGCCGGGACGCTGCTCACGATAAAGAAGCCGTCGAACCCCGATATTTTCGCGAAAGAGGGGTTCGTGACGGTCGGACTGTCGTGGATCATCATGTCGCTGATAGGCGCTCTGCCGTTTGTCATTGACGGGTGCATACCGTCCTTTGTCGACGCTTTTTTCGAGACGGTGTCAGGCTTTACGACGACCGGAGCTAGCATACTCACCGAAATCGAGTCGCTCGGGCGCGGAATGCTCTTCTGGCGCAGCTTCACGCATTTTGTCGGCGGTATGGGCGTGCTTGTGTTCGTGCTCGCGATACTGCCGCAGGCGGACACCCGCTCTGTCAAGCTGATGCACGTGATGCGCGCGGAGGTCCCCGGACCGAAGGTTGGAAAGCTCGTCTCGAAGATCGGCCACACCGCTCGGATAATGTACGGAATATATATCGGGCTCACCGTGATCGAGATGATTCTTCTGCTCGCGGGAGGAATGCCAGTGTACGACAGCATAGTGAATTCCTTCGCGACGGCGGGCACAGGCGGCTTCGCGATAAAGAACGCGAGCATCGCGGCGTATGACAGCGCTTATATCGACTATGTCATCGGCATATTCATGTTCCTGTTCGGAGTGAACTTCAACCTCTATTATCTTATTCTGATCGGGCACGTGGGAGAGGCTCTGAGGAGCGAGGAGCTGCGGTGGTATCTGATAATCACTGGCGTGTCGACGGCGCTTATCGCGGCGGACATCTACGAGATATTCGGAACGGTCGGAGAATCGGTGAGATACGCGTTCTTCCAGGTGACGTCGGTCATGTCGACGACCGGCTTCACGACGAGCGATTATAACGCGTGGCCGGCACTGTCGAAGGTTATCCTCGCGCTGCTGATGTTCTGCGGAGCCTGCGTCGGATCGACAACTGGCGGCATCAAGGTCGGGCGGATAATCCTGCTCGTGAAATCGGGACTCCGCGAGGTCAAGTATATGCTTCACCCGCGCGCCGTCGTAGCGGTCAGGAGCGAGGGAAAGCCGGTCGAGAGGGACGTCCTGCGCGGCGCGAACTCTTATATGATCGTGTATATCATGCTTTTCACGGCGTCGCTCTTTCTTGTCGAGATGGTCGAGGAGTGCGACCTTGTCACCGGGTTCACGGCTGTGTCGGCTTGTCTCAACAATGTCGGACCCGGGCTAGGGGAGGTAGGACCGGCGGGGAACTTCTCGGCGCTGACGCCGTTCACGAAGATACTGCTGTCTGTCGATATGCTCGCGGGAAGGCTTGAGATATTCCCGCTGCTGATGCTTTTCGCCCCGTCGACGTGGCGCGGCAGATAGCAGTCCGTCTTTACGAAAAATAATTTTCAAAAAAATCCGGACAGCTATTTACAATCGCCCGGATTTATGTTAGAATGTATTCATGCATACCGCCGCGCGGCGGAATCCAAAGATACGGAAGGAAAACGAAAATGCCGATATTCACGAAATTCATATCCTCGATGGAAAAATGTTTCCTCGATGAGAAGATCGACTCGAAAAAAGAAATAAAGTCGATCTCGATGCTCCGTAACGAGCGTCTGTCCTTTGAGTTCGCCTACACGACCGACGGATACTCCCCGAAGGCTTATTGCGACCTCAAGCTCGAGAATCCGTTCGGTGAGAATCTGAAGCTCTTCAAGATAGAGCAGGTTCCGGTCTTCATGCCGGCTTATCCGGGCGGCTATGACGACAATTATCTGCGCACCGAGCCGGGGCTTTACCCTGACCTGCTGCTGCCTCTTGACGAGAAGCTGCCTTTTGTCGTGGTCTATAACCAGCTGCGCTCTGTCCTTGTGACGATCGAGGACACCGACGGTCTCAAGCCCGGCGACTATACGCTGAAGATCAGCGTCGCGTGCGGGGACGAGGTCAGCGAGAGCTCGATTGATATCCGTGTCGTCGACGCGATGCTCCCGGAGCAGAAGCTGATACATACCCAGTGGTTCCACAACGACTGCATCGCGACGCATTATGACTGCCCGGTCTTCTCCCCGCGTCACTGGGAGCTGATCGGAAATTACATGGATGCGGCGGTGAAGTGCGGCGTCAATATGATCCTGACGCCTGTGCTCACGCCTCCGCTTGACACCGCGGTCGGCACCGAGCGTCCGACTGTTCAGCTTGTCGATATCGTGGTCCGGGACGGGGAGTACTCGTTCGGCTATTCGCGTCTTGACAGATATATGTCCCTCGCGCTCGAAAAGGGAATGAAGTATTTTGAGATCTCGCATCTTTTCTCTCAGTGGGGAGCCATCCACGCGCCGAAGGTCATGGCGACCGTCTTCGCGGACGACGGTTCGAGCGAGTATAAGCGCATCTTTGGATGGGAGACCGATTCGACCGGTCCGGAGTACAGGAAGTTCATCCGTGCGTTTGTCTCGGCGCTTCTTTCTCACCTGAAGAAGAAGGGGCTTGACCATATGTGCTGGTTCCACATCTCGGACGAGCCGACGCTTGAGCAGCTTGAGAGCTACAAGGCGGCGAAGGCGCTCGTTTCCGACCTGCTCGATGGATATCACCTGATGGACGCGCTCTCGAGCTACGAGTTCTACTCGACCGGCGCCGTCGCGACACCGATTCCGGCGAACAACCATATAACGCCGTTCCTCGAGAATCACGTGCCGGATCTCTGGACATATTATTGCTGCGGACAGAATGTCGACGTCTCGAACCGTTTTGTCGCAATGCCCGGCGCGCGCACGCGTGTTCTCGGCGAGCAGCTCTATAAGTATGACATCAAAGGCTTCCTCCAGTGGGGCTTCAACTTCTGGTACAGCCAGGGCTCGCTGCATCCGGTGAATCCGTTCACCGACACGACGGGAGATTATTTTGTTCCGGCGGGCGACACGCTGTCGGTATATCCTGGACAGGACGGAAAGGCGCTCTATTCGCTGCACGCCGTTCATTTCTATGAGGCGCTCCAGGATATGCGCGCGCTCGACCTGCTCGGCGAGAAGATCGGCCGTGACGCCGTGAACGCTCTCATCGACGAGGACTGCGCTGAACCGCTCGGGTTCTTTAAGTATCCGCGTGAGGAGGATTATATTCTGAAACTCCGTGAGAAGGTCAACTCGATGCTCTGATCTGAGACTTACTGTCTGAAAAAATCAATCAGCAATTTCCGGCTGCCGCGCTTCGCGCGGCGGCCTTTTTTCGTTTGAGCAACCGCGTCCGGCTATCTGCCCAAAAGACTGCCATGTTATCATGACACTGCTTGACAACAATAAAGTATTTGCATCAGAATACAATGATTATCTCAAAAATGAGGGCATTATAGTTATATATAGACTGATTCGGAAGCAATTTGAATTTTTGAGAAAGAAATATTTCATTTTTTTTGCGTAAACTATTGACAAATCCGGAATAATGAGTTATAATGTCTGTATGTTCATATTTCATTTTAAAATAATATTTTCGGAGGAACATTATGAAACGCAAAATTTTAGCGGTGATTCTTGCGGTCCTGACGCTCGGCGCGGTGCTCGTGTCCTGCGGCGGCGGGGCGCAGATGCGTATGGGTACGGGCGGTACCGGCGGTACTTATTACGCGTTCGGCGGCGTGCTCAGTCAGTACATAAAGAATAACGCTGGCATCAACTGTGTCGCGGTCTCGACCGACGGCTCAAAGGCAAATATCCAGGGCGTCGCTTCCGGAGACTATCAGCTCGGAACAGTTCAGTCGGACGTCATGGCTTACGCCTGGGACGGCACGAATACCTTCGCTGAGGACGGCAGAGTTGACGGC
>ENA-OURZ01002370-OURZ01002370.1-human-gut-metagenome-genome-assembly--contig:-NODE-2370-length-17861-cov-4.192969_pt1 | contig 17861 bp, 16 predicted proteins | sample MGYA00242073_ERZ509195 | MGnify/ENA primary metagenome ERZ509195 (study PRJEB26280, sample SAMEA2338837) | human gut metagenome | biome: human gut; feature: human-associated habitat; material: faeces...
TTGGCATACAAAAACACCCCATTTCCTAAACAGTATACCATACTGTCTAACAAATAGGGTGCAGTTCATTATGCCGTCGGGTCTTTTGTCATTTCAGGATGAAAGTGTATCAAAAAGCTTTTGAATACGCTGCTCGAAACCTTATCTTGATGAAGAAGCCGCGATAGGATGGCTGCAAAAAGTTGAATCATTCGAAGAAAACCGCTCAATCGAGGAACGATATGGGCACAGATGAAAGCTCTTTGCAAAAGGGCTGGCGTAAATCCAAGCAAGGTTTTTCCTCACAATCTGCGCAAACTGTTCGCGAGAACATTTTATGATATCGAAAAAGATATTGCTAAATTGGCAGATATTTTGGGACACAGCAATATTAACACAACCAGAATTTATACTATGACTACCGGGGTCGAGCACCGTCGAAAAATAGAAAGCCTTGGGCTGGTGTGTTAGATTGGATAATATCTGCGCTATTTCTCTATGATATTTCAAAACATCATCAACATTATGTCGCAAATGAAAAAAAGGATGGCAGTTGCCATCCCAAATGAGTATAGAAACCAAGCCCTTCTGCGCTTAAAATCATCGCGGAAAGGCTGATTTGTAATGTAATAATACAGAAAGAATCAAGTATGACTTCTGATTTTTATTGGCATTGCAGTTGTGTTTTATGGTTCAATGTGGTAAAATACCAGATGATGTTCTAACAATCGGCAGAGAATGACATAATGTTGATTATGTCGCAAATGAAAAAGGGAGAGCTCTGACTGTGGAGTTATATGAGCATAACCAAATAGCATATCAAGAGGCTGATAAAATGCTGAAGACCTATGGCTGCGCTGCGGTCATTCACCCTACCGGCACAGGGAAAAGCTTTATCGCGTTCAAGCTGATTGAGGAGCATCCCGATGCGCAATTCTTGTGGTTGTCCCCGAATGATTATATCTTTGAAAGCCAGCGGCGGAATGTCAGCGGCAATTTCAACAATGTCGTTCATATGACCTATACCCGGCTGATTCGGATGAACGAAGAAGAGCTGAATCTGCTCCGCTCGGAATATATCATTCTGGACGAATTCCATCGGTGTGGGGCGTACTGCTGGGGAACTGGTGTAGAACGGCTGCTGAAAAACTGCCCCCGCGCAAAAGTTCTGGGACTGTCCGCAACGCCGATTCGGTATCTGGATAACCGCCGAAACATGGCAGAAGAACTTTTTACCGTCAAGAGAAAGCTTTGTGTTGCCAGTGAAATGACCTTGGGAGAAGCAATTGTCCGCGGAATCCTGCCAGCACCGCAATATGTGACAACAATGTTTCAGTACCAGCAGGAGCTGCACCGTTACCAGAAGCGGATCAATTGGCAGGTGCCTAATGGCGCGAAAGATATCAGTCAGCGTCAATTGAATGCACTGCGCAGGGCTCTTGGGCAAGTGGATGGACTGGAGAAAATTTTTTCACGCTATCTGAAAAGGAACGGGAAATACATCTTGTTCTGCACGGATTGGGCACAGATGCAAAAAATCAAAGCACAGCTTCCGCACTGGCTGCGTGGCATTGATGATAGCCCGCAGATCTATTGCCTCTACGCAGGTGAACGGGAAACGGAAGCGGAGTACGAAGAATTCCTGAAAGACCAAAGGAATCATTTGAGACTTTTGCTGTGCATCAACCGGTTGAACGAGGGCGTTCATGTGGCTGATATTGACGGCGTGATCTTGTTTCGCGTGACTTCTTCGCCGATTCTCTACAAACAGCAGATCGGCAGAGCGTTGACCACCGGCAATGGAAAACAGCCGCTTATCTTAGATATTGTCAACAATTTTGACGGCTTGTCCAGTGTTGGCACGATTCGAGCGGAAATGGCTGCTGCCGTTCAGAAATTGCGCAGTGCGGGCAAAGAAAATCTGGTCCGCGTAGACAAATTTCCGATTGAGGAACAGGTGGAGGATAGCATCCGGCTGGTCCGAGAACTGGAAAACACCTTGAATAATACATGGGATACGTGGTATGCGGAAGCGTGTGCCTATTTTTCTTCTTATGGAAATCTGGCGGTTCCAAGACGGTATGTTACGGAAAGCGGAATGCAGCTTGGTGTTTGGATACAGACTCAGCGGGCTGTTTTCAACGGAAAAGCCAGAGGAAACCTTACCGATGAACAAGTGAATGCGTTGAATGCCATTGGAATGGAATGGGGCAGTGTTCTGGACAGGGCATGGAGCGAGACTTGGAAATTGGCAAAGGAATATTACGAGGCCAATGGGAATCTGCTTGTGCCGGATAGCTTTCAAATCGGTGGTATAGATCTAGGAAAGTGGACCGCATACCAGCGCAGCCGAAAGAAGAATGGCCGACTTTCTGCGGAACGCGTTGCAAAACTGAATGAAATTGGCATGGTGTGGGACGCAGTTAATTCCAGATGGGAGCAGCGATATGCACAAGCGAAGCGGTATTTTGAAAAAAAAGGAAATCTGGATATCCCAAGTTCCTACCGCTGTGAAGACGGCTTCCTGTTGGGGATGTGGGTTGCAAGTCAGAGAAAAGCCAAAACGGGCGCAAATAAATCCAAAAGGTTGACTGCCGAACAAATCGACCGACTTACTGCAATTGGGATGGACTGGGGCGGCACTCAGGAGGCTCAGTGGCAAAATGCCTATCGACGGGCAGAAGAATACTACCAACAGAACGGAAATCTGAATATTCCGTATGCTTATTGCACGGTGGATGGCTATCGGCTTGGTCGGTGGCTGGCCCGGCAGAAAAATGCGGGAAGGAAAAGCGGCCATTGTGTTATGACTCCGGAGAGAGTTGCAAAATTAGAGAAGATAGGAATTGTGTGGGATGTTGCAAGATAACCTAAAAAATCGTGTCGCGGTAGTGGTTGTTACTTACAACCGGCTGGAATTCCTAAAGAGGTGTGTAGATTCACTGCACAAACAGACCGTACCGTGCGATATTTTAGTCGTGGATAATGCCAGTACCGATGAAACGGCCCAGTGGCTTGAATCGCAGACAGATATTTTTTTTCATAATACGGGGAGCAACCTTGGCGGTGCTGGCGGATTCCATTATGGTATGCGCTGGGCGGTAGAGGCAAATTATGACTATCTGTGGGTCATGGATGACGATTGCTTTCCCAAAACGGATGCCTTGGAGAAGCTTTTGAGTGCAGACTCTCTTTTGAAGGGAGTGTATGGATGGATGAGCAGTGTTGCCCTATGGACGGATGGCCGTGAATGCCGAATGAATCGTCCGAAGGTGAAAAAAAGCTTTTACGAACACATCGAATTACTGCGCGAGGGAGTTCTGCAAGCGGAACAGGCAACATTTGTCTCGCTGTTCCTAAAAAGTGAAACGGTTCGTGAAGTTGGTCTACCAATTGCCGAATATTTCATCTGGGGAGATGACATCGAGTACACCCGGCGAATCGCTGTACGAAGAAATTATCCTTGTTATATCGTTGGGCAAAGCCAAGTGATTCATGCCATGAAAAACAATAACGGCAGCAATCTGGCATTGGATGATATTGAGCGTATCAACCGATATTGGTACGCATACCGGAATGAAAACTATACCTACCGACAGGAAGGCATAAAAGGCATCTGCTATTATCTGGCACGTTGCGGAAAGCACGGAACGCAGATTTTGCTTTCCGCAAAAGACCATCGATTGAAACGCCTCGTTGTGTTGTTCCAAGGGATGATAAGCGGGGTTGGCTTTGCCCCAAAGGTGGAATACGTTGCGAGAACACGAAATGATGCGGAATCAACTATAAGAGAGTGAGAGAACAAATTCATGCAAAACAGAGAATATATAAAGACGAAGAAATTGAAAGAGATGCAAGAAAACCCCCGATTTTTGAAGCGTGTGCTGATCGGGATCTTTGCGTTTTACTGTGCATTCGTTGTGCTGTTTTACTTTCTGACAGGCGATCAACTGATTTATCGGGAGTCGCGAGGAGAGCAGGAAATGCCAGCAGCGACTGCGGGAACGGTGGAGCTGTATCAGGGCAGCGATGTGACGCAGTACTTTATGACTGGCGTACAGCGTCTGGATTCCGTTTCCGTGCTGTGGGGAACTTATTACCGCGCCAATGCGGGCACTGTTACCGTCGAGCTTCTACGAACCGATACTGGAGAAGTTCTTATGAGCGGCCAATTCGCTGCGGTGGATATCCCGGAGGGTGGCACAACAACCATTTATGCGCAGCAGCCCATAGAGGGCTTGCCGGGTGTTGAGCTGGCACTTCATATTACAGCAGATTCCGCTCCCGGTGAGGCGGTCTCCCCTCTGATGGATGCAGAAAATCCTTCAACCGGCGGTCTTTGGCTGAACGGAGAGCAAACGACCGGTCTCTTGTGTTTCAGCACGGCGGGTACCGATTATATCCGCGCGGGACTGCATTATTGGCAGCTGGTGAGTATTGTTGGCGCGGTATTGCTGGCAGTGCTGGTATTTGCATGGAATCGCTACCAGCGCGGCAGACAGGATATTCTGGCCGAAGCAATACTCGCAGTGAAAAAATATCGATTCCTCATCAAACAACTTGTCTCCCGCGATTTCAAAACCAAATATAAGCGCTCTGTACTGGGTGTGTTCTGGAGCTTTTTAAACCCGCTTTTGACGATGACAGTGCAGTATTTTATCTTTTCGACCATCTTCAAGTCGGACATTGAATACTACCCGGCCTACCTGCTCGTCGGTATCGTTTCGTTCAACTTCTTCAACGAAGCCTGTGGCATGGGCCTGATGTCGATCATTGGCAACTCCGGCCTGATTACCAAAGTCTATATGCCGAAGTATATCTATCCGCTTACGCGCGTGATGTCCTCGGTGGTCAATTTGGCGATCTCTCTGATCCCGCTGATCATTGTTTCAATGTTTACGGGCGTTCATTTCCGTAAAGCGGCGTTACTGGCGCTCTATTTTCTGGTCTGTCTGATTCTTTTCACACTGGGTGTGGTTTTGCTGCTCTCGGCGGCGATGGTCTTCTTCCGGGATGTGCAATTCCTTTGGAATGTCATCAGCATGATCTGGATGTACGCAACACCGCTGTTTTACCCGGAGACGATTCTTCCGGATCAGTTCAAGTTCGTTCTGCAGATCAACCCGCTGTACCACATCATCAAAGCGGAGCGCACCTGTATTTTGGGCGGTGTTTCGCCGGACCCGGTGGTCTATGTGCAGTGTCTACTGATGGCACTGGCCGCGCTGCTGATAGGTGCGCTGGTATTCAAAAAGACCCAGAACAAGTTTGTACTGTTTTTGTAAAGGAGGCGGAACATTATGAGCAAAACGATGATCGAAGTAAATGACGTAACGATGCGCTTCCATATGAATACAGACCGCATCCTGTCATTGAAGGAATTTGTGACCACCGCCCTTCGCGGTAAGCTGGCATTTCAGGACTTCACCGCGTTGAACCATGTTTCCTTTACTGTGAAAAAAGGCGAGACTGTTGGCCTTATCGGCCACAACGGCGCGGGCAAAAGTACCATGCTGAAGGTGATCTCCGGCATTCTGGAGCCGACAAAAGGTAAGGTCACGACCCACGGCAATATCGTCCCCATGCTGGAGCTTGGTTCCGGCTTCGATTTTGACCTCACCGGCCGGGAAAACATCTATCTGAACGGTGCGATCCTAGGCTACAGTGAGGAATTCCTGAAAGCAAAGTACGATGAGATTGTAGAGTTCTCCGAACTGGGCGACTTCATCGAAATGCCCATCCGAAATTATTCGTCTGGTATGTTGGCCCGTCTGGCTTTCTCCGTTGCGGCAGAGGTACAGCCGGAAATTCTGATCGTAGACGAGATCCTTTCGGTGGGCGACGCAAACTTTCAGGAGAAGAGCCGCAAGCGGATGATGGAACTCATGAGCGGAGGCACGACCGTGCTGTTCGTCTCGCACAATCTGGAACAGATCCGCGAGATGTGCTCCAAGGTCGTTTGGCTGGAGCACGGTACCGTGCAGATGGTGGGGGATACCAAAGAAGTCTGCGACGCGTATGCGAAAGCTTGATCAGCGCGGAATTTCGATGGAGTAATAGGAGGAATATAAAAGTGAAATCACCTTTTTTAACAGTCATTGTCCCCATGTATAATGTGGAAGCATATATTGAGCAGTGCCTCCACAGCCTATTGAATCAATCATACTCAGACTTCAAAGTAATTGTAGTAGATGATGGTTCAAAAGATAATAGTGCCGTGGTTGCCAAAAAGTATGCACATGATTATCCTGAGCAATTTACATATTTTTATCAAGAAAACAAAGGACTTGGTGCTGCTCGTAACAGTGGAATGAAGTTGGTGACAACTGATTTTATTGCATTCTTAGATAGTGATGACTGGTGGATGCCTCGCACCGCAGAACGACTCCATGAAGCTCTTATGAGAGAAACCGAGCAGCCAGATATTATTTTTATGACTCCGACTGTGTATAGCATGGCTACAATGCAATTCACGGAGTGGATGGATAAACCTATTCTTGAACACATCTTTGCACAAAATCATATTTGTACTCCGAGAGAACATCCTGAAATGTATTCTTTGGAGGCTAATATTTGTCGTTCTGTGTGGAGGAGCGCCTTTCTGAAGAACCACAACTTCGAATTCCCCGTAGGTGTAAAATGGGAAGACGTCTTCCCGCATTTTTATTTGTTTTACTGGGCACGTAATTGCATTGCAGTACCAAACTGTGGATTTGTATACCGAGTAAGTTCTGGTAACCAGATAACATCTCTTTCAGACGAATCAAGATTGGATACGATAAAAGCTTTCGCCAAAACGCTTACGTATGCATTAGAAAACAACTGGCGAAAGGACGAAGTCTCCTACATCATTGATATGATGATGTCTTTTACTCGCTGGGCATTTGATGTTTCGAAACCAGAAGTCATGAAGAAGATGATTCCGCAGGCACGTAAATTGTGCTGTGCAATTCCTTCGAAATATGTACGTACCTATAAAGAAATGTTTGGGCAGCAGCACCATGGATTATGGATGATGCTAAGTTTGCTCCGTAAGCCAATCGGATATCAGGTATTTGGAAATTACCATCTTGTCGATGTATGCAAAAAAGTGCGGCGGCGCTTGCTTAGAAAGTGAGGACAAAACAGTATGAATCAAATCGCATGGTATATATCCACACATCCAGAAATTAAAGAAGTTATATTGCTTTGCGGCACCGAAAGCAAAACAGACCTTGTTGCAGATATTTGTAGACTTCAACCATTGAAGAAACTTTTGATTTTTACTTCTACAAAAGAGCAAAAAAAGAATCTTTCTAATTTTCTTGAAGTAGCACATTACGAAGAGCCAGGTACCCTTCCAAAAGAAATTTGCTTAATAAATCGTGAAGAATTGTTGAATTATTCACCATCGTCCACAGAGTTTGCTTTAGTATTTGACTCGCTGTCAAAAAATGAAGAAATCTTGCCCTATGTTGCGATGGCACCCAAATTTTTGATTGGTTCATTATGCAAAGACCAAATGAATGCGTTTACAATTTGGGAAAAATACCGTAAAGTATCGGATGAAATTCATATTTTATCTTATAAGAAACGCAATGAAGTTTTGCATTGGGAGAAACCAACCGGTGATAATATTGAGTTAAGCGTTATTTTCCCGATGTATAATGTTGCAAAATATTTGCCCAAATGCATAGAAACTACCACAGCATGGAAAGCAGAATATATCGAATATATTTTTGTGGATGATGGGTCACCTGATAATTGCTCTGAAATTGTAGAGCAATACGCAAAAGCAGACCCGCGAATCAAACTCCTCCGCAAGCAAAATGGTGGTTGTGCTTCTGCTCGTCAATATGGGCTGGAACACGCGAAAGGACATTATATCGGATTTATCGATCCAGATGATTATATCGATCCTTCTATGTTTCGAAAATTATTAACTCGTGCAGTTACAGGTAGCTACGAGATCAGCTATTGCGGTTATAACGAATTATACGAATCCACTGGTGAAACAATGGAAGTAGAAGACCCTTTAGGATGGCCCTATAACGAAGGAACTGAAGACCCCGTAAAAATCAATGAGCTAATTGCAAATCAACGTGTAGCGATATGGCGAGGAATCTATTCGAAAGATTTGATTCAGCGCAGTAAAATTCATTTTTATTTAGATCTTCCACGATTTGATGACCTTCCATTCAAAGTCGAAACATTAGAAAAAGCTCGTTCTGTGGTTGCAATTCCTGAATACCTTTACTATTACAGGATGCAGCGTCCGGGACAAGATGTGGCAGCGGATGATGAGCGACTGTATGTTCACTTTCGGATTTTTGAGTATTTGGATGCTTTTTCTAGAAAGTGTTCCGATAGAAATCAGTTGGATTATCTCCAAATTACAAAATTTAAAACTCACTTGTGGGCGTTAAAGAAAATCCGGCCAGAATTCGCAAGAGAATACTGTAAGAAAACGAAGTCTGACCTGAATTCGAATTTTGGATTTGCAGAGTCATGTTACATTTTCAGGAGAGCGCTATCCAGAAAAGAGAAGATGATTTATCTGGCGCTGGAACTCGGTGCATTCCGAGTGGCAAGACGTTTGACAACTTCGAGTAGAAGCCATAGAAATGATGAAAAGCACGCTATTGAGCAGTTGTCGAAACTCCTGTGAGAAAGGACGTATGTTTTCTCTGCCGTCCCATCAATTTCTACCGTGCAAAGCGTGTGATGCAGTATGACGTTACAAACCAGAAAGCCTTTATCACGGAGAAAGACACGAAAGAAACGCTTCATTATTTGTGGCTGCTCTTCAAAGAAGCCTACAAAATCAATCGGGAGTTTGATGACGCATTCCGCAAATTTGGAGAAGAAGCTGGACGGCTGCAAACGGAAGATTTTTGGAGGAGGTACTTGGACTAATGAGGAATGTTCCGTTGGTGGAGGAAAAACTACAGATGATTTCGAAGGTTATAAGAAAAACATACAAAACGGTCATTCTTTTCTTTGCGGTGGCAATTCTAGCGCTTTTGTGTGCGTATAATGCTTCCTCAACAGCTTGCTTTATTAACTGGGAGCATACTGCATATGTAGACGATTCCGTTAAGAAACAAATTCTCCTGATAATTTTTGTCTGTGCCATACTCATAAAATTTAAGGAGAGTAAATCCTACGAAAGACTAACCAAGAAAGTACAGGATGATACTTCCTTCATTCAAATCCGTTTTGTTCTTTTGGCAACAATTTTTGCAGGATGTACCGTATGGATACTCAGTACTCAATTTGTTCCGGGTGTTGACGAATGGGCCGTGCAGGACATAACTTCACGAGCAATTCGTGGTGATTTTTCGGATTTCCAATCGATGGCCTATATGGATCAGTATCCAAATCAGTGGGGGCTGTTTATTGTATCGTATATTATCGCACTATTGTTTGGCGCGCAGAATTATCTAATCCTTCAAATTTTTATTGCTTTTGCAATTACAATTGTATTCAAAGAATTATCTGAAATTACTGCGCTACTTGGAGTCGGACGTATTGGACAACTAGTGGTAATTGGGGTCGGAATCTTGTACATTCCCTTCCCAATCTATTCCATTATGGTATACGGGAATATGATTGGCGTTGCAATGGCATTAACCGCTGTGAAATACGAGCTACGCTATTTTCAGAAGAGTACATTCGATGATGCCATAAAATGTGGCATTTGTATTGCCTTTGGAATACTGTTCAAAAGCAATATGGAGATTTATTTTTTGGCTCTTCTTTTTACAGCGAGCATTGAACTATTTTATACGCCTCGGAACGCACTGAAGCTAATAGTGGTACTAATCGCCGCCTTTCTATTGCAATCTGTCGGAATAAAACTTATCATTTCATGGCTGACGGGATGTACTCCTAACCAGCATATTCCCGCAACGGCCTGGGTTGCAATGGGATTGCAGGATGGCGACTTAGCACCTGGATGGTGGAATAGTTATACGGTTAATAGTTACTACGAGTGTGGCGGAGATGTTGCATTACATTCATTGGTTGTAAAAAGCAATATTGTTGAGTCGATAAGAGCTTTTATTCAAAATCCATCTTATGCGGTGGAATTTTTTTCCAAAAAGATTTTATCCACTTGGGCTAATCCATCATTTCAGTGTTTTGGAACGATACGAAATGGTTCATACGTTTATACTCCTGTATGGGTTCGTTTCATATTGTCTTACCATGGTCAATACTACATTGGTATTTACTTGAATGCTTTTTGCTTTGTTCTATACTTTGGGGCACTTTTAGATATGCTGTTTGCAAAAATGGGTAATCTAGAGCATTTGATTTTACCGATGGTCTTCGTTGGAGGATTTATTTTCTATCTGTTTTGGGAAACAAAAGCACGATATGGCCTAATGTTTTTTGTTGCCTTACTGCCGCATTCCATCCGGGGATATAGTTTGTTGATTTCCAAATTGACAGATAACCCCATAACGATCACTACTATACCGAGGAAATTGAGCAAACTAATAAGAAATGCTCCGTTGCGTTTTGCTGCGGCAGCACTCGTCGCTCTATTTTTCTGTGGAATATATGGCACCAAATATAGCTATTTACTCAAACAGGATACGGCAACATACTATGATTATGTCGCAAATTCTGGTTGGCAGGAAAAAACAGAATTCATCGGAAAATAAGAAAAGAGTGTGTATATATGACTAACCCAATTTTATATATCATTATCCCCTGCTACAATGAACAGGAAGTTCTTCCTAAAACGGCTCCATTATTTCTGGAAAAGTTGAAACAACTGGTATCCTCTAATAAAATTGATGATAAAAGCCGCATTCTATTTGTAAATGACGGTAGCAAGGATAATACATGGAGTATTATTTGCAACCTTTCAAAGCAGGACAATCATTATCAGGGAATTGCGCAAAGCAGAAATCGTGGACACCAAAACGCCGTTCTAGCGGGACTGATGGAAGCAAAAGACCGTTGTGATGTCACCATTTCCATCGATTGTGATGGCCAAGATGATATCAACGCTATGGATGGCATGGTAGACGCTTATCTGGATGGCTGCGATGTGGTCTACGGCGTACGCAGTAAACGTGATACGGATACGTTCTTCAAACGTTTCACCGCAGAAAGTTTTTACAAGCTTTTGAATGCAATGGGGGCCGAAGTGGTATTCAACCATGCAGACTATCGCCTGATGAGTGCGCGTGTGCTTCACGAATTTGCCAACTTCAAAGAGGTTAATTTGTTCTTACGCGGGATGGTTCCTTTGGTTGGCTTCAAGTCCACAACTGTCACGTATGAGCGCCATGAACGTATTGCAGGTGAAAGCCACTATCCGCTTTCCAAGATGCTGGCATTAGCCTTCGACGGTATTACAAGTCTATCTGTTAAGCCAATTCGGTTTATTACAGGCTTTGGCGGAGTGGTTGCCTTTGTAAGCTTTATTGGTGTGATTTGGGCAATCGTACAGGCATTGATTGGACACGCTGTTTCTGGCTGGGCCTCTATGACTAGCATTATTTGTTTTGTTTCGGGTGTGCAGCTGATTTGCCTCGGTGTTATTGGTGAATATATCGGGAAAATCTATTTGGAAGTGAAACACCGTCCGCGGTATATTATCAGCGAGCGTACCGAAGAAATGAAAAAATAATATTTGAGGTAAGGCATCCGCATGAAAAATCGGGTAAAATATCTTTTTCATAAGTACAAGGACATCCTCCCTTATGCTATTTTTGGCGTACTTACAACGGCTGTAAACATCGCCGTATACTGGCTGACGGCTCACCCGATGGGGCTTTCGGTCATGATGAGCACTGTTTTGGCTTGGGTTGCAGCAGTTTTGTTTGCTTATGTAACAAACCGAAAATGGGTCTTTCACAGCGAAGCAAAAACGCCCGCCGAAATCGGAAAAGAAATGGTATCTTTTTTCGCCTGCCGTTTGGCGACGGGCGTTGTGGATTGGGCAGCGATGTTTATTTTTGTAGATATGCTGCACCTGGATGATGTCGTGATAAAAGCTGCTGCAAACGTTTTGGTGATTATCCTGAACTATGTAGCCAGTAAGCTTGTTATTTTTAAAAAGAAACAGTAACGAGGAAAAAATAATGAAATACGATTACCTAGTTGTCGGTTCCGGCTTATACGGAGCCATCTTTGCCCACGAGGCAAAAGCCCACGGCAAGTCTGTTTTGGTGGTGGACAAGCGCCCCAACATTGCGGGCAACGTCTACACGGAAAACATCGAGGGCATCAATGTGCACAAGTATGGCGCCCACATTTTCCACACCAACAATAAAAAAGTGTGGCAGTATATCACGCAGTTTGCGGAGTTCAACCGTTTCACCAACAGCCCGGTGGCGAATTATAAGGGTGAGCTGTACTCCCTGCCGTTCAATATGTACACCTTCAATAAGATGTGGGGTGTGGTGACGCCGGAAGAAGCGGCTGCCAAAATCGAGGAGCAGCGCAAAGAAATCACCGGCGAACCGCAGAATCTGGAAGAACAGGCAATTTCTCTGGTGGGCCGGGATATCTACGAAAAGCTCATCAAGGGCTATACGGAAAAGCAGTGGGGCCGTGATTGCAAAGAGCTTCCAGCGTTTATCATCAAGCGCCTACCTGTGCGCCTGACCTTTGATAACAACTACTTCAACGCGCTGTATCAGGGCATCCCGGTGGGCGGCTACACCAAAATGGTGGCCAACCTGCTGGACGGCATTGAGGTGCGGCTCAGCACAGACTATTTGGAACACAAGACAGAACTGGATGCACTGGCTGAAAAGGTTGTGTATACCGGACCTATCGACGCTTATTTTGACTACAAGTTGGGTACGCTGGAATATCGTTCTGTTCGCTTTGAGAACGAACTGCTGGACAAGCCGAACTTTCAAGGAAACGCAGCGGTCAATTATACCGACCGCGAAACACCGTGGACCCGCATTATTGAGCATAAGTGGTTTGAGTTTGGCAAAGATGAAAATGGGAACGATTTGCCAAAAACGATTATTAGCCGCGAGTATTCTTCTGAATGGAAGCCCGGTGACGAGCCCTACTATCCAGTGAATGATGAGAAGAACGGTGCGCTCTATGCGGAGTACAAAAAGCTGGCCGACGCAGAGCCGAATGTGATTTTTGGCGGCCGTCTGGGCGAGTATAAATATTACGATATGGATGCTGTCATCGCATCGGCGCTTGAAATGACTGAGAAGCATTTTGACTAACCCTCTCTGCCGTCGAAAAACCGGTTGCAATCCGCCGACATATCTGTTAAAATGAATAGGCGGCGCACTACCGAACAAAAGAGCCCCCACATGGGGCTCTTTTGCTTGTCACCAATTCATTCTGTTGTTGATAAGTCTGCGTCACAGGCTTTTCAGTAAGGCTGCACGGCTGTTTTCCGTGCACAGAAAGGAACGATACCATGCCTTCTTTGACCACATACAAGCTCCTCAAGCAGGAGCACGACGCCCGGCGGGGCGAGTTCAAGACCGTGCACGGCACGGTGCAGACTCCCGCGTTCCAGAATGTTGCCACGGCGGGTGCCATCAAGGGCGGCCTGTCTGCGCAGGACCTCAAGGACATCGGCGCACAGGTCATGCTCTGCAACACTTACCATCTGCACCTGCGCCCCGGCGACAAGCTGGTGGCCGACATGGGCGGTCTGCACAAGTTTACCCGCTGGAACGGCCCCATCCTGACCGACAGCGGCGGATTTCAGGTGTTCAGCCTCTCCAAGCTGCGCAAGATCACCGAGGAGGGCGTGACCTTCGCTTCCCATCTGGACGGCCACCGCATCTTCATGGGCCCCGAAGAGAGTATGCAGATCCAAGCAAACCTCGGCTCGACCATCGCCATGGCCTTTGACGAGTGCGTGGAGAACCCTGCACAGCACGATTACTCCAAGGCAAGCTGCGACCGCACGGTTCGCTGGCTGGCCCGCTGCAAGGCCGAGATGGCCCGTCTGAAGCACGAGGGCAAGGCGGTCAACCCGGATCAGCTGCTGTTCGGCATCAATCAAGGCTGTACGTATGCCGACCTGCGCGTGGAGCACATGAAGCAGATCGCTGAGATGGATCTCGACGGCTACGCCATCGGCGGTCTGGCCGTCGGCGAGCCTACCGAGATCATGTACGAGATGATCAGCGAGGTCGAGCCCTACATGCCCAAGGACAAGATCCGCTATCTGATGGGCGTCGGCACCCCCGGCAACATCATTGAGGCTGTTTCCCGCGGCGTTGATTTGTTTGACTGCGTAATGCCCAGCCGCAACGCCCGCCACGGCCACCTGAACACATGGGGCGGCGTCATCAATATCAAGAACGCCAAGTACGAGCGGGACGAGCGCCCCATCGACCCCACCTGCGGCTGTCCGGCGTGCCGGAACTATTCCCGCGCCTATATCCGCCACCTGTTTAAGGCAGAAGAGCTGCTGGGAATGCGTCTGGCCGTTATGCACAATCTGTGGTTCTACAATCATCTCATGGAGCGCATCCGGGATGAGCTGGACGCGGGCACCTTCACGGCCTTCCACGACCGCTATGTGAAGCTGCTGGACACAAGAATCTGAGAGTTTTCACACTTTAGCCTTGCAACAGGCCGAAGATGGGATTATAATAGGCTTATCTGAATTTTGAGAGGAGATTTTGCCCATGCAATTTCTGACGACTACGACCGAAAGCTATATCAGCCTGTTCTTTACGCTGGCTCTGATGCTGGTTCTGCTCTACTTTATGATCTATCGTCCCCAGAAGAAGCAGGAGAAGAAGGACGCTGCGATGCGTGCTGCTCTGGAGATCGGCGATCAGGTCACCACCATCGGCGGTGTGATCGGCCGTGTGGTTGCCATCAAGGACGACACCTTCGTTCTGGAGACCGGCTCCGACCGTGTGAAGATCCGCTTCACCAAGAGTGCCATCAGCTCTGTGGAAAAGCTGAACATGGACAACGCTCCTGCTAAAAAGTAATTTCCGCTTCCGGTACTTTTTCACGCGCCTTCCTGCATACAGTAGTGCAGGGAGGCGCGTTTTTATGTCTGAACAAAAGAAGTTTTCCGTAGGCCCGGCGCTGCTTGCGTTCGGCATCGGCGGCGCGTTTGCCGGTGGCTGCATGGCGGGGCTGGCGTATCTGATGGCGCGGCAGGGGCTCTCGCAAGCCGCCGCGTGGCCCATGGCAAGCGCTGCAGTCTGTGCGGGCAGTCTGCTCAGCGGATGGCTGGCGGCATTTTTCCAGCGCAGCAGGGGATTGCTCTGCGGCGCAATACAAGGCATCCTGTTCGTCCTGCTGCTGACCATTTTTGGCCTTTGGGCCGGTTTTTCGCCCACCGAAATGCAGCTTCTGCGGTTTGCCCTTGTGTTTCTGTTTGGCTGTATGGGTGGTATCTTCGGGATACTGCGCACTGAGCGGCGGCATCATTAAAACGATTTGCATCAAAAAAGCAGGAGGAATCCAAACATGTGGGTCTATCAGGAACAGCAAAACCTTCCCGCACTGTCTGCCGGGGCAGATGCCCCGGAACCAGTGGAACCGGGGCTTGTGCCAGAGCGCTCTGCCCCTGTGGCGGAAACGCCCCCGGCGGAACCGATCATTGAAGAGGCCGAAGCGAAGGAGAGGCTTCCAAAACGCACTCTGCCCCATGCCAGCCGGGACTGCATCCTGCTGGCGGGAGCCTATCTGTTCGGAACCTTTCTTGCCGGGGCGCTGTCCGCTCTGTGCAGCGCCGGAGAGCTGGAAACGCTGGGGTATTACCTCGACTGTTGGCGCGCTTCCTTTGCGGCGAATACCGCCGCCGAGGTCGTCGGCCTGTTCCGCACCGAATTCCTAACTACATCCGGCGCACTGGTCGTCCTGCTTTTGCTGGGACTCTCCGCCATCGGTTCGCTGCCCATCTTTTTCTTTGTGATGCTCTACGGGACCGGGGCCGGGATGCTTTCCTTTCAACTGCTTGCGGATCTGAACTGGAAAGCGCTGGCCGCTTATTGCATCGCTTCCGGTGTCCCGACAGCATTGGCCGCCGGGTGCCTGTGCCTGTTCGGGGCGTCGGCGCTGCAGGTCAGCGGGAAGATCCAGCGCTGTTCCTTCGGGAAGGCGTTTCACTCCACCGGCGCATGGGGGCTCGTGGGGCAGTTTGCCCAAACCCTGTTTCTGCTGCTGCCCATCTGCGGCGCTGCGACCGGAATGCTCTACCTGTGCGGCCAGATGAAGCTTTCGTTTTAACGATCTTCGTGCAATCCTTGTGCAGGTACTAAAAAATCCTTGACAGTTTCCTCCATTTATGATAAAATACATGACGTTGCAGGAATGTAACGTCATGCTACTGTGGCTCAGCCGGTAGAGCAGCTCACTCGTAATGAGCAGGTCGTCCGTTCGAATCGGATCAGTAGCTCCAAGTATAGACTCCCTGAGAATCAGTTTAAACTGATTTTCGGGGAGTTTTTCGTTTATAGATTCCACCGGCAAAATTTTGTGCAATTTTCACAGTTTTCTAATTGGTATTTTGGTGGTACAATAAAGGTGGAATTCTATTGAAGTTTTCGGGAGGAGCCGTATGGCTGAAAAAAGCATCGAACTGGATAGTGTGGAGATCGCGGCGGCAGTGTTTGGAAACTGCGACCGGAATATCCGCCTGTTGGAGAAAGAGTTTTCCGTCACGGCCGTATGCCGCGGTACACAGCTTCGCATTTCCGGCGAAGCCGCCAACGTTGCCGCAGCGACACGGGCCATTGAGGGAATGCTCCTTCTGATCGAAAATCACACGCCGCTGGAGGAGCAGACCGTGCGCTATTGCCTGAGCCTTGCCCACGACGGTGAGGAGAAGCGGGTCAAGGAGCTGACAGAAGATTTTGTCACCGTAACGGTCAAGGGCCGCCCCATCCGCCCCAAAACGCTGGGGCAGAAGGAGTACCTGAATGCCATCCGCAAAAACGCCGTTACCTTCGGCGTCGGCCCGGCGGGCACGGGCAAGACCTATCTGGCTGTTGCCATGGCCGTAAAGGCTTTTAAAGCAAAAGATGTGTCCCGCATCGTGCTGACCCGCCCGGCTGTGGAAGCGGGAGAGAAGCTCGGTTTCCTGCCCGGAGACTTGCAGCAGAAGGTAGACCCTTACCTCCGCCCGCTCTACGATGGCCTGTTTGATATGCTGGGCGCTGAAACGTATGAGCGTTTGGTGGAAAAGCAGATCATCGAAGTGGCACCCTTGGCTTATATGCGCGGCCGGACGCTGGACGATTCATTCATCATTCTGGATGAGGCGCAGAATACAACCCCCGAACAAATGAAGATGTTCCTGACCCGCATGGGCGTGGGTTCCAAAGTCGTTGTCACCGGCGATGTTACGCAGATCGATCTGCCCGACCGTACCCGCAGCGGCCTTGTGGACGCGCTGCAGGTTCTGAAAAATGTGGACGGCATCGCACAATGCTACTTTACCGAAAAGGACGTTGTGCGTCACCGTCTGGTTCAAGAGATCATTAAAGCCTACGAAGCGGCCGCACACCCGGCCAAGCGTTGAGGCAGCATAAAAAGAAGGGAGAGGACAAGTATGTCCAATAAAGTTTTGATCACCAATTCCCAGAAGGCCGTGAAGGTTCCGTCCGGCCTCCGTATCCTGATCCGCCGCGCCTGCAATGCTGTGCTGGAATATGAGCATTTCACGGCACCCGCCGAGATCAGCGTCACCTTTGTGGACAATGCCGCCATTGCAGAGCTGAACAACCAGTACCGCAACAAGCCCATGCCCACCGATGTGCTGAGCTTTCCTCTGGGCGAGAATGGCAAGTATGATATCGATGAGAATAACGGCTGCATGATGCTGGGCGATATTGTCATTAGCATGGAGCGTGCCATGGAGCAGGCGAATCTGTATGGGCATCCGCTGCAGCGGGAGGTAGCCTTTTTGACCGTTCACTCCA
>ENA-OURZ01002375-OURZ01002375.1-human-gut-metagenome-genome-assembly--contig:-NODE-2375-length-17840-cov-2.977678_pt1 | contig 17840 bp, 29 predicted proteins | sample MGYA00242073_ERZ509195 | MGnify/ENA primary metagenome ERZ509195 (study PRJEB26280, sample SAMEA2338837) | human gut metagenome | biome: human gut; feature: human-associated habitat; material: faeces...
CGTAATGGTTGTAGTAGTGATGCTCCCCATCCAGCCGTTTCCCGCATCTGGTACAAACATACCAATAGCCGAAATCGTCCTCAAATCCCGTGGTGACAGAACGGGAGCCGCCGCAGGTACAATACACATTTTCCTGATCGCTCATATCAGAATACCCCCCTTTATTTGGTGTGTGCATTGTAGCGCAGAACTCGATGCGTGTCAACTTTTGCAATTGGGAGAAATACAAAGAAAGGACACCCCTTTTCGCAAGGAGTGTCCTTTCTTATTGTGAAGAGGCGGATAAGAGGCCTTCGTTGATCTCCGCCTGCCGTTCTCGGGCTTCCAGTACCAGAATGGCGGAGCGCTTACCCGCTTTGCCCATGAGCTTTCCGGAATAGACCTGGGTGATGGCGGGGGAGGCGTGACCCAGTTTTGCCTGCAGTTCCTCCTGCGCCATACCGCCATTGAGGTCGAGACGTGCGCCGACGTGGCGCAGGTCGTGGGTGCGGATATTGGGGACGCCGGTGACGGCCTTGACGTGGCGCTCCACCAGCGCGGAAAGCCATGTGGGGGAACCGGCGGACCATCCACAGTCCCGATTTCTGGCACCGAAAACGCCCTTTTCGCTGGTAGTGCCGAACAGGGGCGCGGTATCCGGCAGGCCGCGGGGGCGGATGCCGCTGGCAAGGTAGATGCGGACGGCAGACTGGGCAATGTCGGGGAAGTCCACACGGCGGAACTTGTTGCCCTTGCCGTATTCTACGAAAATCTCGCCATCGTCCCAGTAGAGGTCGGCGGGGGTGAGGTGCAGCAGCTCCGCGTTGCGCAGTTCCGTGGTGAGGAGAAGGATGACGATGGCGTAGTTGCGGGGGTAAGTGGCGGCCTTGGCACGCGGAGGACGGTCATTTCGCCATAGCTTCATGACCTGTTGGTCGGTGAGGAGCGGGTCATAGGGACGCAGTTCCTCCCGCCGCGTGTTGGGCAGCAGGCGCTTGGAGACAGGGTTCGTCTGATACCAGCCGCCGCATTGAGGGTCGCAGGCGAACTCGAAAAAGGCGTGGAGGCGGATGAGATACTGCCGGACGGTGGAAGGAGAGCACTGCCGCTCAATGAGGGAGTTTCGCCACAGAAGGATGGTAGCGTAGTTGGGGTCGGCGTAATTCTCCTTGGACTCGATGAAGAAATTCATGAAGTCCTCCAGCGTGTAGGTGTAGTTTTTGAGGGTGCGGGGGGAAAAGTCGGTGGCGGCGCAGTTTTTGAGGTATGCGTCGGTGGCGGCGCAGAGTCTGCGCTCGGCGGCAGATGTGCGGGGCATATATCAGACCCCCTCCTTGCCGCGCTTGGGCGTCTCCACCAGTTCCACGGTGTCGGGGAGGAGGAGACGGGCGGCGGCTTCGGACTCGGCTTCGATGAGCATGGTAAACACCTCGCCGTCCCGCTTGCGGCGGACGGTGAGGGGATATTCGCGTTTGACGACGTTGGTGACGAGCATGGCGTTATTCCTCCTTTTGCATATTCTCCACTGCGAAGGTGAAGCGGATGGTGGTTTCGCCGGCGGCCATGTAGATGCTGTCCGCGAAGGAACACAGCGCGGCAAATACCGATTTCGCCGTACCGTCCAGCGCGGCGGGGTGTGGCAGTTCCAGCGCCACGGAGGCGTGATCGCTGTCGCTCTGAGGATCGGCGGCGGAAACGGAGGCGGCGAAGCCCTTGGCCAGGGCGGCGGTGTCCTTGAGGGAGAGGTACTGCTTCAGCTTTGCGGAATTCATAGACATGTGGATGTCCTCCTTCTAAAGATTTATCATAGTATAGTCTACCGACAGGGGGCAATTTTGCAACCGGCGCGGGGAATTTTTTTCAATTTTTGCCGCTTTTGCCGCGGCGGAGCGAAGGGAGAAGCCTGGAGATGGTGCGGGCGGCTTCGGCGGCCTCGGCGGGGGTGTTGTACCAATCGAAGGAAAAACGGATGGTTTCCAATGCTTCCTGCTCGGTAAGTCCGCTGGCCATGAGGTTGATGGAGGCGGCGTTATCGCCGGAGGAACAGGCGGAGCCCGTGGAGACCATGATGCCGTTTTCGCTTAGGGCTGCGGCCAGGGAGGCACCGTAGACGCTGGGGAAACGGATGGAAAGAATGTGGTCGGCAAGCTGGCGGTGTCCATCGTTGAAGTTGATGATAAAGTCGACTCCCAGCTGGGCGAGGTCGAAGATCAGTTGGTCGCGGACGCGGCGTGTTTTCTCAGCATTGTCGGCCATGTGCTGGGTGTGCCACGACAGGGCAGCGGCCATGGCGCTGGCGAGAGGTACGGAGGTCGTGCCGCCGCGCATACCGCGCTCCTGTGCGCCGCCGAGGATCATGGGGGCGATGGGGCATCCCTCACGGACGATGAGTGCACCGATGCCCTTGGGAGCGCCGAATTTGTGGCCGCCGAAGGCCATGCAGTCCGCGCCCAAGGCGTGAAAGTCGATGGGAAGGTGTCCTGCGGCGGCGGTGGCGTCGATGCCGATGCGGTGGGGGCGGAATCGCCTGCTGAAGGCATCCACGTCGTTGATCTCGCCGGTCTCGTTGTTGACGAGAGAGAGGACGGCGGATGGCCAGCCGCGGGGCGCATTTGGCGATGGATAGGCGCGAATAGCCTCGCTGACGGCGTGGTGAACGGTGCTGTTATACATGATGCCGTCGGAGTCCCTGCGGAGGCATCTGACCATCCAGTTGCAGGATTCGGTGGCGCCGCTGGTGAAGTAGACCTCGCTGGGGCGGCAGCCGAGACAGGCGGCGATGACGCACCGCCCAGCCTCCAGTGCTTCTTTCGCCTTGCGGCCCTCCGCGTGGGAACTGGATGGGTTGGCAAATGGCGCTATCTGCATAGCCTCCCACGCACAGTCGAGGATGGGGGTGGTGGCGGCATTATCGAAGTAGATCATGGGGATTCTCCTTTTTTATAAGAAGTTTCATAAGTGGTGTCTTAGGTTGTTGGGATATTTTCGCAAACACTTGTGAAAATTTGGCTGAATGTGTTTGGTTATTTGCTGACTTATATACAAAACGAAACGTAAATTTCGCTTCCAAAACGAGCCGGAGGGCGCTTGGCCGTCCGGCTCATGATGGGGGATATTCTGCGCAAGCGCGCATTAGTTCAGAGCGTCTTTCAGCTGCTTAGCGGGCTTGAACACCGCCACGCGCTTAGCGGGGATGGTGATGGTCTCGCCGGTAGCGGGATTTTTGCCGGGGTGCGCGTCGCGCATCCTGCTGGTGAAGATGCCGAAGCCGGGGATACTCACGTTGTCGCCGCTGCACATGGCACCGGTGAGGGTGTTGGCGGCGGCGGCGATCACGCGGTCGGCTTCTGCCTTGGAAACGTTGGCGCCCGCCGCCACAGCGGCGATGAATTCGCTCTTGGTCATGATATAGGTCCTCCTTTCTGTAAAAAAATGGGGATTTCGCTGACTTTGTTTTTTCGCCTTGCGGCTGGTGGGATGTAGGGGGATCGAACCCGTGACCGGACGGTTATGAGCCGTCTGCTCTGCCAGCTGAGCTAACATCCCAGAGGTGGGCGGCGGGTCGGTCCAAACCTCGCCGCCCAGATGGGGGGTGAAATTGGCCTGCCTGCATTTCAGCAGGAGCTGGGGGAACAACACCCAGAGCTGTTTCTTACGGCCACAGTTTTTCAAGGAGGTCCATGATGGACCGTGGAGCGGAAGGCGGGATTCGAACCCGCAGAAACGACAACACCAACGAACGAACAGAAAGGATGAGGGAGGTTATGTGTGCGATTTGTATGCGGTAGAAAAATGTCGTTTGCCCCTGACGGCGCTTCCGCGTATAAAACGGAGAGGGGGCGCAGAGGGCACTGCCCCTCTCCGTTTTTTCGTTTCGACCTTGTATACCCCGCTGAGTGGAAGTCCTAAATGAAACCGGATGTGAACCATCTGCCCGCCCGCCTGATCTTCGTGCGTCGGCGCACACGCACAGGGATTTCGCGGGCGCCTGCGGCGGGGGCGCAGGCGGGGATCGCAAGGAACGGCACCGCGCCGGATACCCAGAACAGGTAATTGATAAAAAACACGATTATAGCACCGTCCCTTTCTTTAGATTTGCCGCATAGCTCTCCGGTGCGGCTGCCGATGGGGCGTTCCTTCGTTCGCTGTCACGCCCGAATCTTGCTACCGGCTGATTCCACCCGGCGACACCGCTGCCAGACGCGGAGGTTTCATTCCTGATGGGGGAAGTCATCCATCAGGCGGGCATGGAGCAGCGTAGCGGATTTGAACCGCCACTCTCGGTTTGGAAGACCGATGTGCTGACCGTTAAACACTAACGCTGCGTATTTTGCGGGGACACAGTTGGCGGGGTGCCGGTGCGGATGGCTACTGACCTACACGGCGGCCTTGTCCAAAGACAGCCGCCACCACGCCGCTTCCACATCTACAGGTTTCGCCTCGGATTTTCGCCGCACACGCCGGCACCCGAACCAACCACGGAACTTTTCAGCCCTGCGCCGGTACGTCGGTCGCATCCGTTCATCTTTACAAAGCCGGTGCCAGCCAATACATAAATTTCTTCGTCCTGCCGCTTTCGTACAGCGCACAGGAAAGACCACTTTCGCAGGCTTACGCTCCGTGCGGCTGCGAGGCAAGAGGTCACGCCTATGGTGCAGACGGTTGGACTTGAACCAACGACGGGAATCAGCGCCGGGAACGCTGCGTGCTCTACCGACTGAGCTACGTCTGCATGAGGGGGGTGCTCGTCTTTCCGAGCCGCCAGATCTTTTCCGTGCCTCGCTTTTGCCAGCAGATCACAGGCGCAATTACAACATCGAGGCTTGAGGGGCTTACTTCAGGACTTCGCATCGCCCATACGGCTATCCCGCTTGCGCGGTGTCCACGTAGAATTGGTGCAGACGGTTGGACTCGAACCAACGACATACCTCCTGGCGCGGTGCTCTACCGACTGAGCTACATCTGCGGATGGCCCCTGCCAGAATCGCACTGGGGACGCTGGGCGCGGCTACCGCCACGTTGACCGGCGCAGCTCCTGCTTACGGGGCGGAGCTTATCTTACACTCGAAGGAGAGTCAAAGAGCCTGTCTCCCTTTGGCAAAAGGATGATACCATACCGTGTAAACACCTTTCGGGGGATTTTTTTGAAAAATTTTTCAGAGCATAAAGCACTCGCGGAACTTGCCGAAACGGAAGGAAAATTCCGCCATGTAGTAGCGGCGCAGAGGATGAATGTAGATCACCTTGCCGGTGGCCTTGCGGTTGGTGGCTTCGATGTACTGGGTGACGGGATCACCGATCTGGATGGTTGCTGGAATCATGCTGCCCCCCCCTTATGCGTTCCAGTTCTTCTTGCAGAACTGCTGCTTGAGGACGAGGTTGACGCCGCCCTCCCAGACGTGGCAGGTTTCGATGAGGAAGTCGCCGTAGGCCATCATCTCAAGGCTGTTTTTGGGGTTAAAGGGAACTCCACTGGAGCCGAAGGTAAGTTCGATGTTGGGTTTGATGCCGTCGCCAAGCTCCAGCATGGCGCACGCTTCAAGAACTGTCATGATAAATTTCCTCCTGTTGTATAAATGGTGTATGGGGTGAATGGGGGTATACAGGGTGTAATCAGGCGGTTTCTTCGGGGGTATCAAAACTGACGATACCATCCCGGAGGGCATCAATGAACCTGCTGATGGCGATCCACAGCTCCATATAGGAAGGGCAGTTCGCTTCTTCCTGCTCCATGCCACCAGTGATCATGTGCAAATTGGCCTCCTTGAAATCGCCGTTTCGAGCACTGTCAACAGCCATGACGAGGTGCAGGCACAGAGCTCCGAATATAGCTACCTGATCCTCCGTTGCCAACGTTTTGTACTTGTCAGACAACAGAATGGGCACATTGTTGTTAAAGGGGATTTTCTTCCTTTTGGAGAGTTTGTCAAGCCTCCGCTGGAGTTCTGCCTGCTGTCGGAACATTTCCTCGATGGCGGGCGCAAGTTCCTCTGCGGATGACGGAACTCCCGTTCTTTTCTCCCTCTCCACGAGGGACATAAGGTATTCATGGAGTTTTTCGGAGGTACTGATGTCGATATTCATTGTAATTTTCCTTTCAGCGCATACGGGAAGCGGCAAGTTGGGCGGCCTTCTCGCGGACAATGGCCTCGTAGATGTAGCGGAGCTTTGCATCCTGGGAGATGACCACCAGTTTGCTGACAGCTTCCCGCTGGGCGTACTTCGCGCCGCCGAGACGCATGCGTTCACGGAGGTTCTTCTGCCGGGTGGAAAGGTTGACGTGGGCGCGGCGCTCCAGTTCGGCGTACATTTCGCCGATGGTGGTGTGGTAGTTCAGGCCGTACTCCTCGCACATGGCGCGTACCTTTCGGTTCATCACGTCGCGCCAGTGTTCCTCGTCGGTGGGAGGGGCAGCGAACACGTCGGTGATGGTGCTGATCTTGCGGTCGGTGCTGTCGGCGCGTTCCGCCAGCGCATTGAGTTTGCTCTCGTACTCGCGGTTGATTTTCAGTTGCAGCTCAAACAAATCGTTGGTGGACATGGGCTTGGGCTGTTTGGCGGCCAGCTCCTTGGCGCGGAAATAGGTCTTGACCAGTTTCCGCTGCACCTCCCACGCCCAATCATCGGTGAAGGACTTGACGATCATCAGGTAGCCGGATTCGGTGATGAGGATTATTTCAGCGTTGGGGTTAAAACCGTTTGGAGGGGTCTGTCCGAAAAACGGACGCACCTCCCCGCAGGTTACTTTGAAATAGTCCTCTCCCTCCGCGAACCGCTGGCGGTTGTCGTTGAAGCGCTTTCTGGCGCTGCCTTCGGGGCGGTGGTGAATAGCGTCGATGTCGCGGAATGTGAGGACGGGATTGCCGTCCAGCGTCTTAGCCGTGAACTGGGTGTTGCCGATGGTGATAAGGTCATTCATCTGTGAAAATCTCCTTTCGGTTTATTTTGGTAGTCAGCATACTACACGCCGCGTCAAGGGATTCCGAAGGTGGATTTCCAAAAACGAGCGCAAAAATCCCCTGCGGAAAGCTGTTGACTTTCGCAGGGGCGGCGTCTATAATGAGATTTAGACGGCACCCGTGCGGTGCTGGCGAATAAGTGTTTCGCTTCGCTTGTGGAAGGGTGGAGGCGAGACACTTATTTTTTTTTCGTCAGAAGTAACTGCACACCTTGCCGTAATGCTTCGGTTCTGGTTATGTTGTGTTCTTCACAATACGCCAGCAACTTTTCGTGCGTAAGCTCGTCGAAACGAACTTTAACGTCAACATTCTTTGGGTGCTCAGACTTCGGACGCCCGGTTTTCGGACTCATGTTACACCTCGCTTTCTGCGTTCCGATAATTAGATTATAGTTTATGGAACACGAAATGTCAAGAGAATTTTTTCTTTCAAAAAGCAACAGCCTGCACAGATGTTACCGTGCGGGCTGTTGCTTTAGCCGTATATCTACATCATTTTTTGTGGACTTACTTGCTATAATCGCATCCTATCCACGAAGCCACTTCTTTCGCAGGGAAAGTTTCTTTATTTGTTAGAGCGTCCATGCCACCGAGTTCGAAAAATAGATACATCTGTCCGAGTTCCTTACTCGGCGCATTGATACCCATACTGTATTGCTCGTTATTGCCTATATATTTGTAGCTCGCGCCGTCCGGAGAAACGTAAAAGTAATAATGGTCAGTAACCGTAGCTCCATAGGAATTTGTAGATGAGATATAAAAAACGATAAAGTTGTAGGGGTTTTCCCAATCGTGTTGATCAAACGTATACCATGTAACGTCAGACATGAGTTTTAATGCGTCTGGATTTTTCATGTCTGCTTTTACACTTTTTGCACAGCTCTCGACGATTTTCTCTCTATCTGTTTTAGGGGAACTACTACAGGCGGATAGTGAAAGAGAAAAGAATAATAAAAACAGCAGGAACAAAGATCTTTTTACATACAATGACTTCATCATAATCTCTCCTTAAGCATTTTGCTTCTCGACCGATACGGCGATAGGACACCCACAGTGAGGGCAAACGGCGGCCTTGTCGCTGACCTGACCGTGACACTCCGGGCAGGTGATGAGGGCCATTTTTTTGCTCTCCTTTCCATTTTTTTTGCGGGATTTTCGATGTGCGCTGTTCGCACAAAAAAAGGGAAAACGCGCCCACGTCCGGCAGGTGGTCTTATTTGTCGATCGTGGGCGCGGGGCGCGCGTGTCGATAGGTGGGCGGCGGTTCGGGTCAATCCCAGAGGTGGGATTCGCAGTAAGCCGCCCACTCGCTGTTCATGGTGTGGATGGCCTGTTCGTAGTTTTCGCCGTTGATGATGGCCTCCAGTGCTTTTCTCCCGGCGGTAGCTTTTGCGTCGTTGTCAGATTCGGCAAAGTTTTGGGCTTCCAAAAATGCCTTGGCGCGAGGGTACTGGGCATACATGGCGTCCATGTCATACTTCGGCTTGGGGCGGACGCCCACACCGCCGCCGTTCTCGCCGTCGAAGCTGGCGTCAAATTCCAATTTCCAATTTACCAGATCGATGCGGGCGGCTTCGATCTCCCGCAGTCCGGGAATGGCGTCGATTTTTGCCAGCCGTTCCTGTTCGGCGCGGAGCCCTGCTTCGCGCTGCGCCAGCAGGGCAGCGACGATCTCCGGCTTTGCGGCTTTGATGGCGGCAAGAGCCGCTTTGTCGGCGCGGTACACAACCAGATTCCCGGTGGGCTGGCCGTGTTCGTCAATTTTCAGGGCGATTTTGTATCGCTGGATCAGCTCCTGCGTGTTCATGTGCAAGAATCTCCTCTCAAATACTCGGCGTTTTCGCGCTCGGTCTGTTCGTCCTCCGTCAGGGTGTTGTCGATCATGTCCGCGATCTGCTGCTGGGTCTTGTAGCGGGTGGCGAGTCCGACCTTTGTAACGTCCTCATCGTGATAGACTGTCCATTCTTCACGATCCCAGTGATACTTTCCCCATACATCGCCGGTGGATTTGTCGTAAAAAATCTCCACATACTCCCCCGTGCGGGAGCCGAGTCCCTTGGTGGAGTCGGAGGCGTTGGCCAATGTTTCCAAGTTGATTTTTCTGCCGTGGGTGTTGATCTCCATGTTCTGTTCCTCCTTGAAAATTTACTTTTGCTTAATTTTATCACGGTTTTGCCGGGGGTGCAACGGGGAGTTTTCAGCGGCGGGCGTCAGATAACGCTGGATTGCTTCAACTTCGCCTTTAGCTCTGCATTTTCTGCACGCAGGGATTCTGTGCAGGATGTCTTCAAGTCGATTTTTCAAGCAAGACCGTCATAGGGCGCGTTTAGGAAGTCGGCGCAGCACTTGATACAGTCCTTGCCGATGCAGAGGTCGGGGTCGATGGAGTAGGGGCACATGATCCACGCCGCCAGCTGTTCGGCTGTCATCTCGCGGAAGTGTTCAAGGTTTGTTTTGGGGCGCTGTTCCAGTTGGAAGCCCTGCTGGGATTTTTCATAGGCGGCGGCACAATCGCCGTAGGCGGGGCACTGAGGGGCGGCACAGGGCAGTGCGGCCTCCAGTCCGGTCATTTTGCAGATGTGGCTCATACGTTGTGTTCCTCCTGTTCCAGCCGCGCCTTCAGCGCGGCGTTTTCGGCGCGTAGTGATTCTATGCAGACAGTCTTGAGGTCGATCTTGCGGGCGAGGCCGTCAAATGCTTTGGCAAAGGCACAGGGATTTTCGCCGTAGCAGATGTCGCGGCAGGTCTTCTTGTAGGGGCACAGTTTGTTTTTCATTCCTGTTCCTCCTGTTCGTCGGAATCCTCTTCGCTGCGGGTTATGTACTTGCGGACGGGCATGATGATGGCGTCGCCGTCCGGACTGTGGAAATAGACGCAGGACAGCTCATCGGGGCGGCATGAGGCGGTGCATCCAGGGAGCGCCTCCAGAATATCCAGCAGGTAGATGGAATTGACCATGGGCAGGCCGTCTCCCCAGTTAAAGCAGGTGGAGACGCTTTCGTACCTGGGACGGGATGAGGCTTTGAATTTCGCCTTGTCGCTGGCGATCTTAGCGCGGACTTCTGCCGCCGTGGGGAGCGTCAGCGTGACAGTGGCCGCGGCGCTGTTCAGGAGTTCGGGGATGTGATCGTATACGTGGGGATCGTTGGGCGTGGGTGCCCATTCCAGCACGTTGGATGGTGTGTTCAGACGGATGAGCAGGAAGCCGTCTGTGACGCACTGGCGGCCTTGCTCGTCCAGAAACGCGCCTGCGAAGTGGGGACGGATTTTGCCTTGCTTTGATGCGGATGCCCTGCCGATACGGCGAAGGGCGGCATCACGGGTGCGGCGCTGATCGTCTCTCCGGTATTGCTGGGCCATATCGGTGCGGATGGCGCGGACCAGGAGCGCCAGTTGGTGGCCGGCGTTGATCGTGTCGCCGCCGCATGGGTCGATGGCAGGTTCCAGCGCGCAGAAAAAGCGGCGTTCCTGTTCAGGGAGAGCGTAGGCGATGGCGTAGAGGTTCTCCAGAAGTTTTTCGGGTGTCATGGCGTGGTGCTCCTTTCGATGTGTGGCGGCTCACATTCCGGGCAGCGCCATGAGGGCGCTGCCGGAAGAAATGAGCATGGAGGGGTCGGCGATGGTCTTTTCGTAAGACTCCGCGCCCTGGAAATCGTCAATGACGGCCTGCTCTTCGGCGGTCATGTCGGCGTAGTGCTTTTTGCCGTAGGTGGGCGGGAGCCAGTTCTTGTGCTGACCGGCGAAGATGTTCAGGCGGTCGATGATGCGGGCGGCCTCCGGCTTGAATTTGATGTGGCAGGGGGCTTTTTTGTAGAACGTACAGGTAAAGTAGGTGAAATCCGCCTTGTTGGTGTAGGCTTCGTTGGCGATGCGGACGGCGTGGTCTATGGGCGTGTGGAACGAGGTTTCGCCTCTGTCCAGATAGTTCATTGCCCGCTCCAAATCGGATATGAGGCTGCTTACCCGCCAAGCGTCCAGACCGCCGCCATAGGAGGCGTGGCAGCCGTTGGAGGGGATGATGACCTTCATACCCACTTTGTGGGCCTTGTTTGTCGCCCAGCCGTTATAGTAATGGATGTTGTTGGCGCACTCCGGGTACCAGGAATGCTTGGCGGAGAATGTCTCGAACAGCTCAAGAATGGAATCCTCGACGCCGCGGGAGAGCTGGTGTGCGATCTCCCGCATGACGGTCTCGATGTTGTACCGGGAGAAATCGTACTCGGAAAGAGAATTGACCTTGCCGTAATAGTCCTGCTGCATGGCAGAGGTCATTTTGTCGGTGAGCTCCGGACGGCGCAGGAGATTGCTCCAATACTTGGCGCGGAGACCGAAAAGGTAGGCGTTCATCATGGTGGCGTTGTTGCCGGTGTTCCTGTTGCCCACCTTGAGGGACAGGAGGGGTTCTCCGTGATCTCTGCCGGGGTCCATGTAGGGGCGGAGGGCGGCGAACTCGTTGATAAGCTTTTCGCCCAGGGCGGCCTCGAAGTTATAGCCATCGATCATGTTCTGCAGCCAGTCGGCGGAGGCAAGGTCGGTGGCCTGTTCGCTGCTTGGGGTGCTCTTTTCGTGGGCGCGGCGGAGGGAGGAAAGAATGTCGCTGGGGATTTCTTTTTTCGGTATGTTCACATAGACCAGCGCGATCTCCACGTCGGTGGGGCGCTGGGCATGGCGGAAGGCGTTTTCGATAAATTCAATGCGGGCGTTGTGTTCGCGCAGTTTCTGCACAAGCACTTTTCGCCGGTTGGTGTAGGGATTGCGGATGGTTTCCGCGTTCAGCAGGCAGACGATCTGGCCGCCGCGATCCATGAGGGACAGAGCGTGCAAAAGGTGTTCGTCGCCGCGGTCGAAGGGCGGATTCATGATGCAGAGGTCGTATTGCTTGAAGCTGTGGAAGGTGAGAAAGTCATCGTGGACCACGTGAAGCCCCTTGCCGCGCAAGAGGGCGGCAAGGTCGCTGTCGCGTTCGATGCAGTCTATGTAGGTGTCATTCTCGTGGAGGGAGATGCGGCGGCTGTTCCTGCGGCTGGCGACGAACCGGGAAACGGCGTCGGCGAGGTCGCCCTTGCCGGCGGAGGGTTCAAGGATAGAAAAAACATTTTTCCAGTCCACGTAGGAGAGCATTTTGCCTGCCAGCTTGGAGGGGGTGGGGTAGAAGCCGCTGTTGTCGAAGGACGGCAGGCGGCGGAGATCGGCGGCGCGGCTGTTCGCTGCCGCAGCGGCCACGGAGGCGCGGTTTTCGCTGTACCAGTCGCGGATCTTCTTTTTCGCCTCGGCGATGGTGGAGGCACGGCCCAGGTAATCGCCGCGGTCATCTTCGCCGGTGGTGGCGCTGACGATGTATTCAGCCTTGCCGTAGTAGGAACTGGGCTTGATGGTGGCGATCTCGGCGCCCTGGGCGGAAACGGAGATGTGTTCATCACCGTAGCGATTTTTCTTGGTGGTGTAGGAAAACATGGGCGGTGGCCTCCTTGTAGATTTTGTGTGGTGTTCAGGTGGTGAGGGCGTCGCGCTGGGCGATGAGCGCGGCCAGCTCGGCGGTGTGGGCCGTGCGGCGGTGGTGTTCGATGCAGCGATCCGCCGTCTGGCAGAGGTGCTGGCGCTGTTCACGGCTCAGATACGGTGCGGCGGTGCGCAGGGCGGCGGCGACGGCCAGAAGGTGCTGGCGCTCCTGTTCGTTGGTATCGGTGCGGATGGCGGGTCGTGTGGGCATGGCGTGGTTCCTTTCTTGTCAGGTGCGCCGCTGGGGTGCGGTGCGGTAGGCGGGGCCGTGTTTGGTCTCGCCCTTGTCGATCCTGCCGGTGTTCACAAGGGCGGTGAACATTTCGCGGATGACCTGCTCGGTGATGTCGCCGGTGCAATGGCCGTTCTGGCCGTCCAGACGCTGGACGTGGAATTTGCTGATGACCACGGGCAGGGCGTTGTAGTCGAATTTATAGAGGTTGCGCCGGGGCGTTTTGAACGCCTCCAGCAGGGCGGCGTTGATGTCGCCGCGCTTGCTGTTCAGATACTCCCGGTACTGCTGCGCCGTCCAGTTGTAGGCGGTCTCGTAGATGTCGGTGGCGTAGTGCTGGAAGGTGCAGCCGTGTTCCAGCGCGGCGGAAACGGCGGGGATCAATTCCTCGGTGATGTAGCCGCTGACCGCCTGCGGGTGGATATAAAGGGAGCTGTTTCCGTTGGCGACGGTGGCGCCGCTGCCGTTCCGGTACGGCTCTTTGATGGTCCAGCCCTCGGCGGCGAACAGGCCCAGAATGTCGCTATAGAAATTCTCGGTCTTGTCCTGGCCCATTCCCTTGCCCCATACATAACCGGAGTCCAGGCGGAAATAGACGTGCTTATAGGGGGTATCGTCGCGCTGTTCGCTGTTTTCCTGGCGGCGCTGTTCGGCGTAGGCTTCCAGCTCGTCCAGACTGTGGCGGATGGCGGAAATGGCGTTGGTAGCGGTGTCGCTGGTGGGGTCGCCTGTGATAACGTCTTTCAAAACGGCGGCATTGGCGGCGATGGCGTCGCAGTGGGTGCGGGCGGCGGCCGCCTCCGGGATGGGATACTTGATGGTGGGCATGGTGATTTCTCCTTTCGTTGTTCAAATGATGGCGTTTTCTCGGAACTCGCGGACCAGACCATAACGGCGGGCCAGCTGTTCAAGGTGCCGCTGTTCGGCAGCGATGGCCGCCCACGGTATGGAACGGTCGGGAAAGTCGCCTTGCCATTGGATGGCCTGAGCGCGGGCGGCAGCCTTGCCGCGCTGGTAGGTGTTCATTTTGTGGGCTCCTTTCCGGGGCGGCGCTGGGCCGCCCCTGTTCGATTTAGTCGGGCTGTTCGGTCACGGGGTGTTCCCATGTGCTGTCGTGGTGAAAGACGAAATACAGGTGTTCGCCGTAGTTCTGGATGGTGTCCGGGGTGCGGGTCAGGCCGTGGCGGGCGGCGGTGTCGATCACGCCCTGGCGCAGGGCGCGAAGGTCGCGGAAATAGTCCCTGTACGTGACGTCGAATTTCACCAGCAGAATCACCTGCTCCATGTGGTCATAAAATCCATCGAGATCAAATTCCACCTTGACGGCGCCGGGGAGGGTCAGCAGGTCGCGCTGCAGCGCGGCGCACTGTTCGGAGATGCCGAAGCGGGCGGCGGTGGCGGCGGTGCGGTCGTTCATTTTGTTTCCTTTCTGCCCTCGTGACCTCCGGGGCGGGCTGTTCGTGGTGGGGATGTGGATTTTTTTAGTCGGGCTGTTCGGGATTTTCGCCGCGCTTCCAGCGGCGGAACACCGCCAAGGCGTTTGCCTCGTCGCGGCGGCTGAGCTCCTGAAGGAAAAACCGGGCCACGTCCAGCTTTTCCGCGTCGGTGGGGCTGATGGCGAAAACAGCACGTTCAATCTGTTCATCTGTCAGCATTTGCACCGATTCCAGAATGTCGGCGAAGTCCTGGCGGGCCTGTTCCTGCTCCTGCTGTGCCTGTTCAGCCTTGCGGCGCTTGTATTCCTCCAGCCAGGGCGCGGGCATGACGGAAACCACGCGCCCGCCCTCGGTGTACTGTTCCAGCAGGTCGGCCACGGCGACGATGGCCGCGCCGGTCTCCTTGTCCTCGTCGGTGGGCTTGCCGTTGCCAAAATTGCCCTTGTCGCGCAGGAACGCGCCGAAACTGCGAATGTGGGCGACGAGTCCGCCGTCGTTGTCGCCCAGGTCATAGCGGCCTTTATATGTGTCCTGCTCACCGTCGGCGTCGGTATACGCAACGGAAAAACTGGTTTTGTCATAGCCGCGTTCCTTGTCGTTGTAGATTTTCTCGTCAAGGGTCTTGAAAATGATCTCGGCGGCGGCGACGGAGAATTTCATACCATCATCAAAAGCACCGTTTTCGCTCCATTCCACGGTGACGACCGGGGCGCCGTCCTTGATGGGGTGTGCGGCGGCGGTCTGTTCGATGAAAGCGCGGTTCTCGTTGCGGGTGCGGATGGCCTTTTCCCGGCGTTCCAGCTGTTCGGCGTGTTCACGCGCCAGCCGCGCCGACTCGGCGGCGGTGTTCATCTCGTGGACGGCTTCCACGTCGGCGGCGGTGGGGTGGCCTTTGGGCAGGGTGGCCAGCTCGGCGGCGTTGCGTTCAAACTGTGCCTGCCGCCGGTCGATCTCGGCGCGGATGTCCTCCGGCTTGCGCCAGTGGTAGCGGCCCGGCTGCTGGGCGTCCCGGGCGTCCTGTTCCAGTTTGGCGATATACTCAGGCTCGCCGCGCATGGCAGATTTGAGCGCGGCGGCGCGGGCGTACTTATAGAGGGGGTGCGACGGGGTCAGGGTGGCGCTGTCGCTGTCGAAATAGTCGGTGTAAAGATCTGTTTCGTTCTTGACGGTGAACAGGTCGCGGGGGAGGTGGTCATAATCGCGGGCGCTGATGGTCACGCTGTCGCTTTTGCTGTCGGCGAAGTAGAAACAGCGGGTCAGCTTTCCGCCGTTGATCTTGATTCCGTTCCAATAGAAACGGATGGACTCGGTTTTGATGGTGTTCATGTGGTGTTCCTCCTGTTTTCAGTATGCGCCGCCGTGTAAACACGGGCGGCAAAATTTACTTTTCTCGCTGGGGTGGAGCTGGTGCGCCCAACTCCCCAGAGGCGGCGCGGCGGCTGTTCAGCGTTTGCGGGGCTGGTCGATCCGGTCCAGCAGGCGAACAAAAAGCGCCGCCAGGGTGGCGGCGCCGGTGGCGGTGACGATGTAGGAAAAGACGGTCATAGGGCGGCGGCCTCCTTTCTGTAGATTTTCCAGTTTTCGCAAGTGGTCATTGTGCGGCTGCCCGGTAAAACGGTATCGCAATATAGGCCGGTTTCGACCGTGCGAAACTCGCAGCGATCCAGATATAAGAGGCTGTTTTCGTTGGCCTGTTCTTCTGTGAGTGCGTAGGGACGCAGACAGCAGACAACGGCGCCGGAGTGGGCGAAATACTCACCGGGGGCGGCGTTCTTGGCGGTCAGCTCCGGCAACACGTCGGCGCAGGTCGCGCCGCGCAGAAAATGCGCCTCGATGTATGCGGGGCGCTGGGCCTCCGGGATGGCTGGCAGGTTGTGCAAGTGGTGGCGGGTAAGCTGGGCGGCCTGCTCCTTTGCGGCCTCGTGCCAGGGGGTAAAGCGTCCCCGGATTTCGATTTTCTCTTGCATGGTGTTTTCCTTTCCGCCCGGTTTCGGGCATGAAAAAAGCGCTCCCGGAAAATCTCCGGGGGCGCTGTTCGTGTTTTGCCCCGCATTTTTCCGGGGCTGCTGTTCAGGTGGTGGGGGTGGTCTGCTCCGGCTGTTCCGCCGGGGCGGGCTGTTCCGCGGTCATCGTCTGGCCGTCCGGCAGGTGGAAGGACACCGAAAAGCCACAGCCCAGGGCGGCGGCGATGGCGGCCAGATCGGACACACTCCAATTATCGCGGCCCAGCTTCTGGGCAATATTCGGCCCGCTTGTGTTTAGACGGCGTGCAAGTTCTCTTGCAGAAATTCCCCGCTCAAGAAGAACGTGCCGCAGCAGTTTTGAAACCTGCATTCTGTATCACCTCTTTCCGGGCGGCCTGCTTATAGTCTACCGGCAGGCGGCCAATTTGTGCACAGTGTAAACGATTTTGTTAATTTTGTCAAGTCTCACAATAGCGTCGGTAATTCTTTGGTTAATTTGCCGATTTACAACGATAACATATGTGCTTATAATGATAATTACAAAGTTACCACAGAACAACAAAAATTTATGGAGGTACAGACGATGACAAATTACAAATTTTCTTTTCACTGCGTGGACAATGGCGGCAAGCACCAGGCGTTTACCGTGAGCGCACCAAACAAGGCGGCGGCGATTGAAAAGGCTATGAAAAAGGCCCGGAAGAACGCCGCGGGCGACATCTGCGGAACGTGGGAAATCCGGCTGCAACCCAGCTTTTAAGGAGGTGGAGAAAATGAAACGCTATACCAAGGAATTTATCACAGCGGAACGGCGGCAGCTGCTGGAAGTCTGGAAGCGCTACGGAACCGCGGAGAACGTCAGGAAGGCCGGGAAACTGCAAACGATATTCGAGAGATGCGCCCGCGGTCTAATTACAGATTTTGAGGCGGTCCGGCTGACCGTGGAAACGGTGGAAGGGTAGCCGCCTGGCGCTTCCGGAGGGGTTGAGCGTATCAGCCCCGCCCCATAACTATTATTTACAAGGAGGACTAAAAAAATGGAGCTCAAAAACTACACTATCAAGGACATCGAGAGCATGAGCGCGGCGGATCTGGCCAGCTTCGCGGATGAAGTGGAGACGATCAAGGGGCACACGGTCTATTATATCGACTTCGGCGGTTATTTCGGTTTTTCCGCCTGCGTCACCGCCGACGGCCAGCACATTAAATACGCGAACGACTACGAACTACACCACAAAGGCAAGAGCCGGGACGAGCTGCGCGAGCTTTACCGCCGGGAGCTTTCCGAGAAACTCTTTACAGAGTCGGAGCTTTCCACCGTCAGCAGCCACGAGGACGCACAGCGCAAGCGCTATTTTCTCATGAACTACTACGGAGAGCGCCGCCCCCACGTTTCCATGTGGTTTGCGGGCAGCGACGCCGAACGGGAAGCCTTGCGCCAGAAGATCAAAAATATGATTTTCAGCCCGGTTTTCTGCGCCTACTATGACCAGCAGAACGCCGAATTTGTCCGGCACGGCGCGGAGCTGCTGCACACGCTGAGCGAGGCGGAGCAGAAGAACGCGGACAATTTCGACTACTGGCGCGGCGCTTTCCTGTATGAAATGTTTAATCACGAATACGGTATTAACTGGCAAGCAGATTATGACGTTTGCGCCTGCTTCGGTAACTGCGAGGGCGTAAAGGACTACACCGACCGCGCCGAGCTTTTCGCCGCCTGCGGCTTTAACGCCACCCAGCGGAGCGCCTACGACGCAGCGCGCCGCGAATAC
>ENA-OURZ01002381-OURZ01002381.1-human-gut-metagenome-genome-assembly--contig:-NODE-2381-length-17813-cov-2.485640_pt1 | contig 17813 bp, 5 predicted proteins | sample MGYA00242073_ERZ509195 | MGnify/ENA primary metagenome ERZ509195 (study PRJEB26280, sample SAMEA2338837) | human gut metagenome | biome: human gut; feature: human-associated habitat; material: faeces...
TTCGATTGCCTTAAAAGGACAAACTTTGGCACAAACGCCAGCGGTGATTGGAACGAGCTTTCCACGACGACGGGCGACAGTTCCGGCGTTCTGGCTCCCGGGAATGCCGCAGACGGCTCCAATCCTTCCGCCAACAAGGGCCTTTATTCCACGGTGGAGCACATCGTGGTGGGAGAAGACGGGACGCTTACTCTCACGATTCAGGGGGACGGTTCCAGCAATTTTGGCCGTACGGCCCTCAATTACCTTTCCCTGACCCAGGTTCCGGAACCTGCTACGGCTACTTTGAGCCTGCTGGGCCTGGCCGCTCTGTGCCTGCGCCGCCGCCGCGCCTGACCAGGAAGGTTCCAACCGTTCTTATTCAAAGCTGTTCCGCGTCCGCGCGGGACGGCTTTTTTATTTAACGGCCTTTCCCTTTCCGCGCCTTCGGGGCGGCATGTTTTCCAGCCGCGGCAACGGTTTTTTCCATAGGGGCATTATCCGTCGTTAAAACAGGAACGCAGGGAGGAACGGCAAGGAAAATGCGGGGAAAGACAACTGCCGGTCCTTCAGGAAAAAAATTCCTTTAAATGCGGATGGTTTCCTTCAAATGGGTGGAAACAATGATGCACGCGATTCGTTCCGGCGGTATTCCGGTGATTCTGGACACGATGCGGGCGTAGGCGTTCAACTGGTTGGAGTGGCGTTTCCGCAATTGCTCCGGAGAGTCCGCATGGTCCGTCTTGAAGTCCACGATGCAGGCGCTTCCGTCATGAAGGAGCAGCCTGTCAATCACGCCGGAGATCCAACTGTTCCCGTCAATGGCTTCAATGCGCTGTTCCTTCATGATGCGTGCCGTTCCGGGAGGGGTGAAGAGTTCGCGGATGGAGGGAATCTCCATGCAGGCGGCCACCGTGCGTTCCGCCTCCGTGGCGGGATGAAGAGCCCATTCCGGCTTGTCCGATTCATCCCAGCGGGTAATCCGTTCAAAGACGGCGTGAACGGCTGAACCGAATGCGGCGGATTCCGCATCGTCGGCATATCTTCCTTCGTGGGCCGCGTCTTCTGCCGCCGGCAGGCCGGAGGGGGAAAGCCGCTCCCTGACCATCGGCCGTTGGAGGGGCCATTCCGGCGTGTCTTCCTCCGCCCGTTCCCGTACGGATTCCGTGAATTCTCCGTACCACCCGCCATGGCCGCAGGAATACAGGCATTCCGCCCCGGATTCCGGAAGCGTGTCTTCCGTTCCTTTTTCACAGGACCGGGCTGCGGAACGGACGACCTTCCACATGGAATCCGCGGTCATTTCACCTTTTTCTTCCCGGTAGGGAAGAATGACGTACGTGGCCCGCTTGGCGCGGGTGAGCGCCACGTACAGCTTGCAGAAGCCGTCAAACTGCTGCTGGGCGCGCCACTCCCGGTAAAGCTCCTGGAGTTGCGGAACGTTCGTGTAAACGTGCCTGGAAGGGACCAGCACGATTCCTTCTATGCTGCCCTCCCGGTTCTTTTTGACAAAGTGGGTCAGGTGCCTTCCGTCTGCAAAGGGGGCGTCCCTGCCGATCTGGGGCAGGATGACGATGTCGAATCCCAGGCCCTTGGATTTGTGGATGGTCATGATCCGGACGATGCCCCCGGCAGGATCCTCCCGGCGGGTCACGTCTTCCATGTGCCTGATCCATTCATCCAGGGAAACGCCCTTCTCGTCCACCTGTTCCGCCTCATTTTTCCAGACGGCCAGGCGGTCCCGGTGGAATTCGGTCAGTTCCGTTCCCGTCCGGGCCAGCCTCCGCTCCAGTTCCTCCATGACGGCGGCGTAGCCGTCCCGTTCCAGCAGGAGGCGCCAGGCCTTCCAGTCCATGCCTTCAGGCCGTTCCGGAGTGACGAGGGGCCGGAGGGGGGAATGGGTGAGCAGGCCTGCGGCAAAGGGGTCTCCCGGCATGAGCAGCCAGCGGAAGAAGTACAGCAGGTTTTTTCCCAGGGGGGAATCCACGCCCACCGGAACGTCGTCGCATACCTCCGCGGGAACGCCGTGGTCCGTCAGCCAGGTCTTGATGGCTAGCGCCTGGTTTTTCGTGCTGACCAGAATGGCGGTTTCCAGGCCGCGGCGCAGGGCTCCGGTACGTTTCAGGATGTCGGCTGCCGCCTGGCACACCAGGTCGTTGGCGGTGGAGGATTCCGCCTTGGGCGTCTGCCAGATTTGGGAGACGCCGGACCGGCCTTCCAGATGGGGGGCGCACCGGTGCTCCGGATATTCCCCCCATTGTTCCAGGGCGGCGGGTTCGCAGTCCGGAGCCGTCCGGGCGTAGTCGCAGATGTCGTTCACCAGGTCCAGCACGGGCTGGACGGAACGGTAGGAGGTGGACATGCCGCGTTCTTCCAGTTGAAGCTGGGTGGAAACGGAGCGGAAAAGCTCCGGATCCCCGCCGCGCCACTGGTACACGCTCTGCTTGATGTCCCCCACCACGAAGATGCTGCCTTCGCTCCCGGCCTTGGATTCCGTCAGGTCGTCCAGAAAAGGCTTGATGACGCGCCACTGGGACTGGGACGTGTCCTGGAATTCATCCAGCATCCAATGGTCATAGCGGCAGTACATGCGGTATTGCAGGTCCCTCTTGAGCTCCGGCGTGACGGCTCCCCCTCCCAGCATGCGCGTGACGTCGTGAAACAGGAACCTTCCCTTGTTGCGGACCAGGGAGGAGTATTTGCCTTCAAAAAGGAGCATCAGTCCGTGCGTGGCGCGGGTGCGGCGCAGCGCCTGCAGGACCTCCATGCGCAGCCAGCTCTGGATGAGTTCTTCCAGCGGAGGGGACCAGAAGTCCTTGAATTTTTCCCGCGCTTCTTCCACGGTGATGTTCCAGGAAGAACCTCCGTCCGTGCGGAAGCGCACGCGGCCCAGCCTGGCGTATTGGGAGAAACCGTTCAGGAAGCGCAGGAACAGTTCTTTGCTTTTGGAGCCGTTTTTCCCTTCCGGAGCGGGCGCCTGCTGTGCCTGGAAAGCCACGGCATGCAGGACGGCGTCAAATTGTTCCAGGGGAACGGGGGGGGCCAGTTCTTCCGGCGTGAAGCCCAGCGCGACGGGGTTTCCCCATGTTCCGGCGTCCGGTTCGTCCAGAAAAAGTTCGTGGTAGGTGTTGAGACGCCGCATCATGGAATCCTCCGCATCCGCGGCTTCCGCATCGGAGTCCGCTCCGGAGAGGAAGGCGTCTTCAAAATTCCGCCTCCGCTCCCTGTTCACGGAGCATTCCCGGTACAGGGAAAGCAGGGCTTCGCGGCGCGCCAGCTTCTCCGCCGTGGTGTCAATCATGCTGAAGCCGCTGACGCCCAGCTCAAAGGTGCTGGTGGAGGCAATCTGGGCAAAAAGGCTGTCAATGGTGCAGAGGTTGAGGCGCGCCAGGTTCTGCACCAGGATGTGCAGCAGATGCCGGAAACGCTCCCGGTGCAGGTTTTCCGCCTTCCATGCCTCCGTTGCTCCGGGCCAGATGCCGGGTTCCCCCGGCGTTCCCTTGATGACCGTCCAGAGCTGTTCTTTCAGGCGTTGCGCCCCCTCCTCGTCCGTAGCCCCCGCAGCCAGGTCCGTCAGGATGCGGTCCTTGAATTCCCCTGCCGCCTTCCGGGTGAAGGTGATGGCGATGAGCCGTTCGGGGTGGCTGCCGTGGTTCAGAGCCAGCAGCCCCAGGAAGCGCAGGGAAAGCTGGTAGGTTTTTCCCGTTCCGGCGGATGCGGAGATCAGCATGTTGGTCAGGGAGAACATCTCAGAAAGGCAGGTGGGGGGTGAGGTTGAGGCCCAGCAGGTCCTGCAGGCTTTCACGCCGGGAGGCCATCAGGTCCTTGAACACGTCGTAGGAGGGAGGGTTCCAGCCCAGTTCCTCCGCGGTGATGAGTCCGCGGCCTTCATGAAGGAGCTTCATCAGCTCCACCGTCCAGGCGCGCGCGCTGTCCAGCGCGCATTCCTCATAGCCGGGCATGGGGTCGTGAAGCGTGTCCCAGGCGGAGATGCCGATGTCCAGCGGATTGGCGGGAAGGGCGTAATACGCCGCCGAAGGGTGGCCGCCATAGGCTTCCGCGGCCCACAGCACGTAAACGGGCAGTTGCAGGTCTTTCCAGCGCGCGTGCGCCAGCCTTCCGTTTTTCTGGCGTTTGGTGTAGGGCCGCAGGGCCGGGGAAAGCAGGGACAGGGCGTCCGGGCGCCCGATCGTTTCCAGATGCTTTCTTTCACAGGATGCGGCTGCTCCCGTTTTGTAGTCAATGACCCGTATGCGGCCGTCCGCGTGGCGGTCGATGCGGTCAATGCGGAATTTCATGGGGAAGCCGCCCAGGGACCAGTCTTCCACCTGGTGCTCAAAGGCGATGCAGGACCAGCCTTCCTGAAGGTCCTGCAAATGCTGGACGGCGTAAACGGAAAGCCTCTGCTCCATGGAGCGTTTTTGCAGCAGCAGGGGCATGAGGGGCGTGGGGCCGTATTGTTTCCGGAAGGTTTGTTCCAGTATTTCCGTGATGGCGTCCTGAAGGGCGGCGGCTTCCATGCCGTCTTTCAGGACGGCATGTTCCCGGCAGAAGCATTCCAGAACATCGTGCAGCATGGTGCCCAGTTCGTTGACGGCCATGTCCTCCTTGTCCGGCAGGAACTCCTCCTCATTCATGTGCAGGGCTTCCCGCATCCAGAAGCGCATGGGGCACGCCAGGAACCTTTTGAGGACGGAGGGGGAAAAGGCCAGCCCTTTTTCCTTCCACGGGTTTTTGTAGCCGGGCGCCATCGCGCCGATGTCCGTGGCGGCCTTCCAGCCTTCTGCGGGCTGAAGGTACCAGCTTCCGCGCTGGTAGGGGAGGGGTGCGGGCGGATCGCTGATTTCCCGGAAAAGCTGTTCCACGCGGTGCGGCAGTTCCGCGTCCGGGCAGCGCATGAGCAGGGAGGAAGGCGTCAGCGGATCGTTTTTGCTGCTGGTCCGGGAGAGAATGATGGTGAGGCTGCCCTCCCGTTCCCGTGAATGGAGCAGGGCGGTCAGCAGGAAGCTGTCCCGGGCTTTTTTCCGGTTGAAGGAATCGATGCCTAGGGCTTCCCTCAGTTCCTCCGGCATGAACTGGTCGGAAACGCCGCCTTCCGGTACGGTCCCCTCGTTCAATCCCGTCAGAATAAGGTGTTTCTCCGGGCGGAAGTGGACTTCCATCCAGCCCAGGGAATCCAGTACCGCGTGGGCCTTCCTTCTGTTTTTGACGCGCAGCGGCTGAAGGCATTTCATCAGGAGCTGGAGGGCCGTCTCCGGTCTGGAGAAGGCGGTGGAGCGTTGCTGAAGGCGTATGAGGCCGGAAAGGCAGGAATGGAGCATTTCCATGGCTTCCGTTTCCGGACCGTAGGCGTTCGCCAGAGCCGGGAACCATTCCATCAGCCTTTCCCCCAGCGTGCCGGGTTCCGCCATCCGGTTCCGCCAGGCCAGAATGGCCTGGATGGAAGGGAGGGCGGCCGGATAAAATTCCTTCAGCCTGGAAATCAGGTAATCTTCCGATTCCGGAAGGAACTTCTGCTGGATTTTATCCAGCGCGGCGCAGCAGTACTGCTGGTTGCCTATTCCCAGGGAGGCGCAGAGCAGGGAGGAACGCGCCAGGCAGAAGACGGGCCGCGCCGCGCCCTTTTCTTCCAGCGCCTGCCGCAGGTGGCGGAGCAGGTCCATGACGCCGGTTCCGGCAAAGGGTTTCCCTTCCGGATTGTGGAGGCCCCAGCCGTATTCCCGCAGGGCGGCATCCAGGGCTACGTTCATGTCCGGATCACAAACGCCCAGGGCGACGTCCGGCGTTGTTCCCTCCGCTGTGCGGGCGACCATGCGGCACGTTTCCCCGGCCAGCCGGGCAGGGTTGGCCGTGATCCTGATCTGGGCGTCGCTGATATGGATGGGGCACTGGGTCCAGACTTCCGGAAGGGGGCATCCCCAGGAGTCAAAGGAACCGGCTTCCTCTTCCGGCGCGTGTATCCATATCTGGACGGGCACGCCGCTGCGTTCCGCATGCTGGAGGGCCTGGCGCAGGGGGCGCGGAACGTCCGCTACGCAGGCCAGGATGACGTGCCCTCCTGTTTCCCGCAGGGAATGGAGCAGATGCGGCGGTGCTTCCGCCTCCATGGCGGTTCTGTCCGCAAGCTGCCAGCCTTTCAACTGTTGCGTGCAGTACTCCGACAACCTGTCCATGTCCGTCCAGCGTTCGTCACGGCCCGCGCAGGAATCCTGGGCCATGCCGCAGGAAATGCCCTGGTTCGCCATGGCGTGTTTAAGGCTTTGCAGGCTGCCCGCCATTTCCAGCATGCTGGAAAAATCCTCCGGCATGTGCCGGGGGAACAGGCGCGGATAAAGACGGTGGGGAGAGGTTCCCAGCGCCTGGAGCCAGCCGGCCAGCTCTTCCAGGACGGAAGCCGTTTCCTCCTTTTCCTCCAGCCGGGGGAACTGGTCCGCCGGAATAACCTGGGGGGCGAAGATGGCCTGTGCGCTGGAAATGGAGGCAAGGTATTCCCTCAATTGCCTGCCGGATTCCCGTGTGGGGACCAGCACCAGATTCCGGTGGAAGTCGTTTCCCAGGGAAAGCAGCCGCTCCGCTACAGCCCGGCAGGCCGGTTTGTCCCAGGATAGAAAGAGTCGGTTCATGGCAGGGAAGCAGGACTCCCCGGAAAGGGGAAAAGGCGGAGACTACGGGCGTATTATACCTTGCCGGGGCGTATTTTCCCATCTATTTTTTCAGGGCTGCCGGGAGGGGGATGGGAGATCACGGAGTGTCAGGGGCTTTAGTGGCGTTTTAGCTTTGAGGGAGGGATGCCTTTTTTTGTATCCGCGGATTTTTGCCTGGGAAGGAAGGCTTCCGGTTTTTGGACGGGAGCTTTTCCGCCCCTTCGTGGAGGGGAATTTTCTCTTGCTGTGTTCCGCCCGGCGTCCGTAGGGACCGGGAGGACCTTCTTCCCAGAAGGGAGTTCACCAAGTGGCTTTTTCGGGAATGCCCCGCCTCCCTAAACAAGTGTGTTCATTCCTGCGTGGCTGTAGAAGGCCGTTTTCTGAAGTTCCCGATTATTTACGGCTCCTGAACGGCGGTCTTTTTTCCGGTTCTGGTGACCAGAAGCACGCCCGTGAAAACCAGCAGGACGGAAAGGGTTTTCATCCAGCCGAAGTGGTCCATCCCCCACAGCACCGCTACGGAAGAGGCAATCACCGGCTGGCAGTAGTTGTACATGCTGACCGCGGTGGGTTTCAGCCGCTGCTGTGCGAAGGACAGGCAGATGTAGCTTACAAAGGTAGCGAATGCCACCACGTAGGCAATGCCCAGCCACGTTTGCATGGGAAGTGCGGAATAACGGATGGAAACCACGTCCCGGAAGGTGAAGGGCAGGCAGGCGATGGCGGCGTAGGTGAACATCCATTTCATCAGGGTGACGGGCGAGTATCTGCCGATCAGGTTTTTAAAGAAGACGAAGTAAACGGCTACGCTGCACTGGGAGGCCAGGCAAAGGATGTCCCCCAGCAGGTTGTTGTCTCCCGGCAGGGCCGCCGCACGCCCTCCGCTGCCGGAAACCAGCAGAATGGCTCCGATGGCGCTGGCGCAGACCCCGATGATTTTTTTTCCCGTGATCATTTCCCGGAGGACGAAGGCCGCCAGAATCATGGTCAGTACCGGCGTAATGGTGGTGATGATGGCCGCATCCGCCGGAGAGGTGAATCCCACGCCCACCGTGAAGGCCATCTGGTTGAAAATGATGCCGAACAGGGAGGCGTAAAACAGGGTCAGCCGGTCCTTCCTTGCAATGGTTTCCCCGGGCACGAAGGCGGAGGCCAGCCAGAACAGGATGGCCGCTCCCAGCAGGCGGAAGGTAGCCAGGGAAGCGGAGCTGACTTCCCCCGGCTGCATGACCAGTTTGCTGACCGGAGACATGAGGCCCCAGATAATGGCCGCCGCTCCCATCGCGATATGTCCCTTCAGGGTTCCGGATTCCATGGTACGGCCCGCTGCGCAGCGGGCAACGCATTCTCCGCTTCCGCGGACGGATTGCAAGAGTTTTTAGCGCGGAACCGCAGCCCCGGAGAGAACGGCCAGGCGGGGAGAGGGGCATGCTCATCCGGGGAATTGGGAAGGTATGGCTCTCCGGTTTTTTCCCCCTGACGCCGGGCAGGTCCGGTTTCCGTCTTCATTTGATTTTAACGGGAAAATGATTGACCCGCCGTTCGTCCAAAATTGCATCGGCTCCTATGGGGCGGGAGTGGCGGTATTGCCCGCTTTCCGCCTCAACTCCATGCGGCAGGATTTGAGGCGGAACAGGAATAAGAAGACCCTGGCTGAAGTCCTGTTCCTTTACGGGGACGCTGATGCAGGCGTTTTTATCGGGGTCCCTGCGGGTGGCCGGGCTTCTATTCGGCAGGCATGGAGATGCCGATTTTGTGTTCCTTGCTGTTGCCGCGGAGTTCCGGCGCGTACATGGCCTCAATGACGGCCGGCAGGGCGCTGAAGCGTCCCGGGCGTTCCGCGCGCAGGCGGTGGCTGATCTGGTATTGTCCCATGGGCAGGGAGGAAAGGAAGACGCGTATTTCTTCATCCCCTATTTCCTTGTAGCCGGATACGGTCCCCATCCAGGCGTAGCCGCTGGTGGTTTCCTGTGATTCGCATCCCGCGGGCTTGGGGTCCAGGAGCATGAGGTATTCCACGTCGTTCTTCGTTTTCACGGTCATCACCACTTCAATGATGTCGCCGCTGGCGATGACGTCTCCGTCTTTCAACAGCGTGCGGCGGGTCAGGTCCTTGCCCTGGGAGACGAGCTCTCCGGCATCCGTCTGGGTGTCCTTCACGGAGTCGTCCTTCACCGTTTCCTTCCGGATGCAGTAGTAGGAGCGTTCCACGGTGACGGCATTCCCCGCGGCGGGAATGGGGTCTTCCAGGGAGAAGTAGCTGAGGGTGGAATTGGCATAAATGTTTCCGCTGCCCTTCTTCCTGCGGATGGTGATGACGTGGCTGCCGTCCGCCAGGTCTTTCCCGCTCATGCGGAAGGCGTTGTCAAAGGTGAACAGGGTCTCCTTCGTACTGGCGACCGTTTTGACCGGAACGCCGTCGTAAAGGATTTCCGCTTCCATGTCCTCCATGCCTTCCCTGGTCTGGAGAAGGTAGGCGGACAGGGCTTCCAGACAATCCGCCGTATCCTTGGTGGAGTCCCAGTAGGAACCGTTGGCGCGGTTGTTGAGCAGCCATTTGGCCAGGCGCGCCGTGACGGGATTGCCGGGGTCGCTCTTGGCCATCAGTTTCAGGTAGGCGGCCTGCGTGGCTACGCCGCTGCCGTACCACCGCCACCAGTAGCCTTCATTGGGAAGGCGCAGCCATGCGGTTTGCAGGGAGTCGTCCTGCTGGAGGAACTGGGAAATGATGGGCATTACCTTCTTGAAGTCGTCCATGCGGTGGGCGTCCAGCAGGATTTCCGCCAGTTGAACCTGGCTGATGACGGGAAGTTCCAGCCTGTCGCGGAACAGGTAGCGTTCCATGGGCAGGTTTTTGACGCCGCATTCCGCCAGAACGGAATAAACGAGGGTGTCCGTGGCGGAGACCGTCAGGCGGTAATCCCCCAGCTTGCGGATGGCTTCCTTCTTCTTCGGGCCGTCCGGCAGTTTTTCCAGTTTCCGGTATTCGTCTCCTTTCTCAAGAAGAGCGGCCTGGCTTTCCTGATAGTTTTTCAGCCAGCGGACGGCTCCGGAAAGCATCCCATCCGGGACATTGACCGTGTTTGAAGCAATCTTCAAGCCGTGCGCCACATGGGCCGTCATGACGGGGTCTCCCTCGCTGGCTCCTCCGAACCATCCCCAGGAACCGTTGGAGAGCTGCTTCTCCCGGAGGGAGGAGATTCCCTTGGCGGCCATCTTCTTCAGCGCGGCTTCATCATAAACGGGGTTGCGTTCCAGCTTCTTCATGATGCTGTCATGGAAGGCCTTGTTCTTGATGGCCTGGGGATTCAGATTACGGTGGCTTTCCAGCGCCGCGCCAGGATTCAGACCGAGCTGCTTGAGCGCGTCCGTCACGACGAGAGCGGGCAGGAAGCGGTTGAGCGTCTGTTCCACGCAGCCATAGGGGTATTCCGCCAGGTAGGGCAGGGCTTCCACCATGCTGAGGGCGATGCTGGGGGAAACCTTGACGACCAGCTCGCTTTCCTCCCTGCGCCGCTGCTGCGGCAGGGAAATGGAGAGTTTCTGCTCCTGTTCTCCGGGAAGCACCACGGCGCTCCCCGCATGGAGCTGCTTCATGCCGTGCACCAGCACGGGGAAGTTCATCTGCATGGCGTCTCCGGTGGAGCCGGACGCCGCCTCCATGGCGACGGCGGCGGTTCCCTCCCTGATGGCGGCGGTCCACCAGTTGACGACTGCCTGCCCCTGGGCGGGAACGTCCACTTCCCGCACGGCGGAATTGTCCGTATCTGCGGCGAGCCCCTTTACGGCCGGAGCGTCAGCCGGGAGAAGTTCCAGGCAACCGTCTTTCAGGGAAATGGAAACGCGGGCGCGGACGGCCTTGTCCGTCCGGTTGCGGACCAGGGCGCTGAGCATCACTACGTCTTTTTCCACAAAGAAGCGCGGGGCCTGCATGCTGACCATGAAGTCCTTCGTGGTCAGGAATTCCGCGGAAGCCTGCCCTACCTGCAATCCGGGGGTGATGGCCCAGGCGGCGGCTTTCCAGGTGGTCAGGTTGTCCGGCATCTCCACAGGAACGGTAACGTTCCCTTCCTCATCCGTCCTGAGCGTGCCGCACCACTTGATGCAGTCCGCAAAATTGGTGCGCAGTTGAATGTGCGGGGAACTGTTCTCCTGCACGTCTGCGTCTCCCTGTCCGGCTGCAAAGGAATCACTTTCTGCGCTTTCTTCATCCGAAGCCATCTGCTGCATGGCCGGAACCGGTGCGGCGGCGGGGACTGCCGCTCCTTCAGCCAATACGCGGCTTGCGGCTTTTCCGCTGATAGCATAATTACCGGATCTGACTCCTGCGGTAGCAAAGCCGTTGACGGCTCCTTTTTCCCTCCGCAACAGATAGCCGTAGTCACTGTAGAGCAGGGATTGGAAGTAGGGCTGGTCCGGGCCGCGGTCCTGCTGCGTTCCGGCGGCCGTCATTTTTTTCAGGCTGAGAAAGCCGGTTTCGTTCAGGCTCCCCCAGACGGTCTTGGCGATGTCCGTAATATTGGGGCGTGCGATATATTCCAGAGCCTTGTCATAGACGGCCAGGGTAACGATGCCGTTCCTGACGGGTTTGCCGTCCGGCCCTTTGACCTGAACCGTTACTCGCCCTTCTTCACCGGGCTGGTATTGGGATTTGCCCGGTGTTACGGAAGGAGCCAGAATCTGGCTGGCTGGCGGAATCAGCAGTTCGGCGGAAGCCGTGTGAAGTTCCCCGTTTCTGACGGTGAAGGCGTTCACGCCCATGTTGGGCATGTCTTCCCGGGTCAGGGGGCATTCCACCAGGGCGGTTTGCCGGTCCAGAGGGACCAGGCTGCGGGACTCGTCTTTCCAGGAATTGCGCAGGAAGGTCCAGACGCGGGCGTCCGGATAATCAGAGGCGAGGAGCAGTTTGGCCGTATCTCCCGGTGCGTATTCCTTCTTGTCCGGAGTGATGGAAAGGGGATTGATTTTAAAAGGATTCTGTTTGCCCTTGCCGTAGGAAAGGAACTGGAAAGACTCTTCCACCCTGTTGCCGTGTTCGTCCTTCAGGGTAGAGGAAAGGGCATACAGGCCGGATTCCCTGGTCTGGAAGGACAGGGTGGCTTCCCCTTCCTTTCCGGTGGTGATATTCCAGGTTTCCAGAGCCTCCCGGCTGCCGTCCGCGCGGATATGCTGCAAAACGGAGGTTCCCTTGGCGTGAGCAATCTTGGCGCCGTCCGCCGTGGCCGCGGTGATGGAGGCCTGCACCGGCGTTCCGGTGGGGGCGTAGCCGCGGTTCAGGGCGGTGAAGATGTTGAACGGGCGGAAGGTGGCGATGACCTGCCCGGAAGCGGAAACTTCCCGCAGGGAGGCATCCGTCACGCTGGCGGAGACGCGGTAGGTGATATTCTGGGATGCGAAATCCCGGGCGTCCTGCGCCGTGGAAAGCTCCACGGACGCTTTTCCGTCCTTATCCAGCGGCACCGTCTTTTCCAGGACGGTCAGGGGTGCATCCGGAGAAAAGGGAATGTAGTACGGGCTGAAAGACCTGTCGTACAGCCAGCTCCATTTCCAGTAGGGCGTCCAGACATCCGCTCCCAGTGTCCGGGTGATCGTAATGGTGGCCTTCCCCTCGCTTACGGGACCGCCCGCGTAATAGTCCGCCTGAATGGAGACGGGAATGGGCCGGCCCAGGCGGATGGGTCTGGAGGGGGCGTCCATCCTGACGGAGAATTCCGGCTTCTTGTACTCTTCCATACGGAAGAGAGGGGCATACAGCCGGAAATCCGGGTCCGCGGAATCATGCAGCTTCAGCTTGGCTCCATACTGGCCCAGCGGAGCTTCCGCAGGAATGAGCAGTTCCAGTTCAAAACAGCCGGTAGAATCCGTCGTGACGGTTTTTGGCGGAAAAACGCTCTCATCCCCGGTTGGGGAAGTAATGGTCAGCGTCAGCTTTTTTCCGGCGCAGTCCTTCGTTCCGGGATTTGCGATGTCCGGACGGAAGAGGACGCCCTTGAACCGCGCCGTCTGTCCGGGGCGGTATACGGGCTGGCTTTCCAGGAAGAAGCAGGAATAGGGGTCGGAGGCCTTGTTTGCCGTATCCATGAGATAATTGCCGGATTCCCAGCCGTAATCCGATACTCCCGCCAGCACATAGCTGTCCCCTTTGGAAGCGATGCCCAGGAACATGTTGTAAGAAGGAGTGCGGGAACCGCGGGGAGGGATTGTTTCTATCATGGCTCCGTCCTTGTCCGTGGTTCCCTTCACCTGGTGTTTTTGGAGCGTTTTATCCTCCTGGTAGCGAAGGAGGCGCAGGCTGCCCCCTTCCACGGGCATTCCCGTTCCGGCATCCGCCAGGAACCATAGGTTGCCTTCCGGCACGGAACGGCGCACCAATACCATGTCTGACAGAGTGAGGAAGCGGTGGAACCGGTAGCCGTTATCCAGCGTGACGGTAAGCAGGTACCAGCCGGGCTTGCGGGTGGGCACGGGAATCTGGGCGATGCGGTTCAGGTGCCGTTCCCCGGGAGCCAGAGCTACCTTTTCCCCTTTGATTTCTTCACCCAGATAGCGGGCGTAGGACGGCTCATGCAGCAGATTGAAAAGGAGGGTCCCCAGGCTGGAATACTTTTTCCTGTACGCGTTGCCCAGCGTGCTGGAGGTCTGCACCTTGTCCATGCGTTCCTCCTGCCACCGCTTCATATCCACGGAGCGGGCCGTCACGCTGGCCTGGGCGGCGTTGCGGTAGGAGAAGGCGACCGTCACCGGTTCCCCCGCCAGCAGCGTTCTTTTATCCGCATCAAACATTCCGTTGGGTTCCGTGATGGAGGCAATGCGCTTCTTCAGGTTGTCCGCAACGTGCAGGAAATCCTCCTTGTCCGTTTGATTCCAGGATTGTGCGTTCCAGGTCTGAAGGATTTTGCCTAAAAGCTCCGCGGCAGCGGGCCTCTGGTTGCGGGCCAGGAACTCATTGGCTGCCAGATTGCCGGCGTTAACGTAATAATCCGGCTCCGGAGTTACTCGGACCGCAGCGGCGATCCGGATGAAATCGTAATCCGGAGGAAGGGTGGTGAGCAGGAATTTTCCGTTGCCCGTCCGGTCGGTTTTAACGACGGTCTGGTTCGTTTTCAATTCCTCCGGGTTGATGCCCGCCACCATGCCCGCGTTGCCGGGGCCGTACACGAACTCCTGGTCCGGAGCCGTATTGGAATAGGAGAACAGCCGGTGGCACCAGGAGGCGGTGAAATAGTTGACCTGGTTGGCTAGTTCCGGGTTCGCCTGAATGGCGGCGTCCAGCAGCCAGCGCATGCGTTCCCCGTCGTTTTTAGCCGTCTCCCAGGAGGAAGAGGCATGGTAAAAGACGACTTCCGGCTTCCCCGTTTTGGCATTGACCGTGACGGGCACGGTGGCGACGTTCCGGAACGGGGGGGCTTCCTCCCTGGCGACGTACCCCGGCAGTTCCTTCAGGCTGGTGAGGTTCCCCAGGGCGGCGTAAGCCTGGAAGGGGGAAAGGGAACTGTAGCGGCTGCCTTTCACCAGCAACGCCTGAGCCGTCATGAAGCGCAGTTGTCCCAGAAGCTTCATGTTCTTTTCCTTCTCCGCCAGTTGCATGGCCTTGGAAAGGCACCGCAGGGCTTCCACCCGGTCCCTCGCTTCCCCGGAATATTCCCCGTCCCATGGCTCGGCGCTGCGGATGTAGGCGCCGTCCACCAGTTTGAACGTATGGCTGGCGTTCTGGTACAGATGGGCAGCGTCCATCAGGAAATAGGGATTGCCGCCGTGGCGTTTCATCTGCTCTTGCAGGATGGTATCCAGATTCGTGGAATCGTCCAGGGCATTGAGACGGGTCAAAGCCTGGTAATAAAGAAGAAGGTCCGCTCCGCTGTACTGGTCGTCGTATTCGTCAAGCTGTTTTAAAGCCTGTTTGGCCGCATTCTTGAACAACCTCTTTTCCAAAAGCTTTTCAATAGCCTCAACGGACTGCTTCCTCTGCTGGGAGATGGAAGTTGCCTTGTCCGCATCCTTGGCGCCTTTTTGGGATGAAGAAGTGGAATCTTCCGGAAGTCCTCCCTTGTCATCGGCATGGGCGGACGGGCCGTCCTGACGCTGTGGTGGAGTGGAAGCGGCTGCCGGGCACGGCATTCCGGAAGCCAGCAAGCCTCCCGCCAGAAAAAGCAGGGAAAAGATTCTGTTCATTCAACCAGACTACTTCCATGTAAAATATTTGGCAAGTTACAAGTAGGTTACAACATGCGGGAGATTGTCTTAATGCCGTTCAATGGCCAGAAGCGTTGGAAGGATTGACTTTCAACGAGCAAACCGGACTTCTTTTACGTTCCGGCCTGTATTCCGGTGCGGATCGTCTGCCGCGGCGTCCTTTTTGAGCTTTCAGGGCGGCTTCCTCAGGTTCCCCTCCGGAGGATATGCAACCGCCGTCTTCTCTTCTTCAGGGAAAGGGACTGCCTGGGTATATTTATATTCCACTGCCGTCCCCTCGTCCCGAATCAGCTCTGCCGGATGAGGGAGCCGAACCGCATGCATGTTCATGTCTCTGCGGGAGGGAAAGACGGCCTGCATGGCTGGCCGTCCCGGAATGCAGGATGAAGGAAGAAACGGGGATGCCGTCAATCGGGCAGCGGGCCTTCGCATGCCAGGCGGTAAATGGCCTGGACGTCCCGGGCGTCCAGTTTTTCCAGCCCCCCGATGGGGCCGCGCACGCTGATGGCCTGTTCCGCCATCAGTGGAAAATCCCCGGACTTGATGTTCAACTCTTCCATGGTCGTCGGAAGCCCCAATTCCCGGTAAAAACGTTCCAGACGGGAAATGCCTTCCCGGATGAGGGCATCCGGCTCCCGGAAGGAACCCTCCACACCCATCACCTTCACGGCGAACTGCGCGAACATTCCTTGGTGTTTGGGGGAAACATACTTCATCCATGCCGGGGTGACGACGGCCAGGCCCGCGCCGTGGTCCACGTGATACAGGGCGCTCAGTTCGTGCTCCATGGCGTGGCAGCCCCAGTCCTGTTCACGGCCCACGCCCAGCAGGTTGTTATGGGCGAGGTTGCCGGAAAACGCAATCTCCGCCCAGGCGTCGTAATCGTGCAGGTTCCCATTCAGGATGCGGGCGTTTCTCATGATGGTGCGCAGGGTGGTTTCGCAAAGGCCGTCGGAAAGGTCCGTATGCAGGGTTCTGGTGAAATAGCGCTCAAAAATGTGGCTCATCATGTCGCTGACGCCGTTGGCCATCTGGTGGTGCGGGAGCGTGAAAAACAATTCCGGGTTGATGATGCTGAACACGGGGCGCAATTTGGGAGAACCGTACCTCAGCTTCCGCCTGGTTTCTTCATTGGTGATGACCGTGTTCGGGCTGCTCTCGCTGCCTGCGGCGGGAATGGTCAGCACGGTGGCGACGGGCAGCGGGTCCGCCTGCGGCTGTTGTTTGGAAAGATACAGGTCCCATACGTCCCCTTCATGGGGAACGCCCAGCGCAATCGCCTTGGCGGAATCAATCACGCTGCCGCCTCCCACAGCCAGCACGAGGCCCAGGCCGTGTTCCCGGCAGAGGCGGATGCCTTCATATACCAGGGGAAGCGTGGGGTTCGGCTGGACGCCGCCCAATTCCTCATACTCCACGCCGGCGGCTTTCAGGGAAGCCGTGACGGCGTCGTAAAGGCCGGAACGCCTGATGCTGCCGCCTCCGTAGTGGAGGAGGACTTTTTTGCCGAACGGCTTGAGAAGGGCGCCCGCTTCATGCTGGGTTCCTTTTCCGAAAATGAGCGTGGTCTTGTTATCGTAAACGAAATTGAGCATGGCGGGGATGCGGTGACGGTACCTTTAACACTACGGCTCTTCCGTCCCCGGCTCAAGGCTTTTGTGCGCTCCGTTCCGCTTCCGGAAGGGCGGATTTATTGTTCCGGAGGATGTTTTTCCATATACCGTTCCAATTCCTCCCTGTTTTTCCGGAGCTGATTCAATTGGCCGGAGCCTTCCTGAAGATAATTGACGTCTCCCGAAGTCCAGAACGAATAAACGTGGTCCAGCACGGATGACTGAATAGGGGGGCAGGAATCCTCATCTTCCATGAATTCTTCTTTCAGAGCTTGCAGAATCAGGTCTTTGCAGCCCAGGTCCGTACTGAACAGCATGCCAGAGAAGGCTCCGTGATGATTCTTGCCGCCCCGGAAGCGGGAAAGCAAATGGAGATAAGTCTTCAATTCCTGTTCCGCAGCAGGTTCCAGTTTCAAAAAGGAACGCCGGACTCTCATTTCTTCCCCGTTCCACCACAAATCATAGGGCGTCATGGCGGGCGGATGGTCCATCCGGCTGAAATCGTACAGAAAGCGGGAATGCCGTCCCAAATACGTGGTGGCTGTGTGGAGAAATCCCTGGTGGATATAGGCGCCCCCGCACTGGCCGTCCGAATAAATTTTCATCCAGGCCGTGGCGTGTTCCGGAGCATTGGGGAACAGATCCTTCCAGACCGGATTTGTGGAAAGAGGCAGCGTCATACACTCTTTCCGAAGGAATGCTTCAGCAGACTTGCCCTGGCGCAAAGAGGGCTTTTTCCCTTCCCAAAAGTTATTTGCCGAGTCAGGACAGGAAGAATAAAATTTTGCGTCCAACTCTCGCCAGTAAAAACCGCGCGGAGGAACTTTCTTCATTTCCCCGGCAATTCTGCGGGTGTCGGCGCATAACTCATGAATCATGAGCTGGGTCTCAGGCGTAAAATTATCCATGCTCGCCGCGTCAACAAGAAGATGGAAAATGTGGAACATCTGGCGTTTCAGGGGTAAACGGCCGCGGTAATAATGCAATTCCGTGGCAATCAGGCCGGGAGCCGCGGAGTAAAAGGAATATCCTTGGTCACAGCACCCGAACATCTCCGCAGGAATGTCCAGCACGGCGGTTTCCAGGCACTTCTTCCAGGTGGTTTTGAGTTCCTGCGCCAGAGCATGCGGCAGGATGGCAACGCCGCGGCGAACGTAATTCCTGCTGTACTCCTGCCAATGCAGACGGCGGATTTTTTGATCCTTCCATGCATTCAGCAGAGCGGCAGAGGGGTGTAGCCATGCAGGGAATGTTTCTTCCGGAAAATAATCCGGAAGATATTTTTCAAGAAGGGAGGCCCACCAGCTCTTCCACAGGGGAGCGCTGTTGATAAAATAATCTGTTTTGTTGCCTTCTGCCGCTACCGCCCAGTGGAGTTCGTTTC
>ENA-OURZ01002389-OURZ01002389.1-human-gut-metagenome-genome-assembly--contig:-NODE-2389-length-17767-cov-2.835818_pt1 | contig 17767 bp, 15 predicted proteins | sample MGYA00242073_ERZ509195 | MGnify/ENA primary metagenome ERZ509195 (study PRJEB26280, sample SAMEA2338837) | human gut metagenome | biome: human gut; feature: human-associated habitat; material: faeces...
CGCGAGGGAGGGCGTTCGGGCCAATGCCATTTAGTTAGAACATTTTGGTGAGAATTCTATCCTTATCGTCTTAACCATTTTGAAACTTAATGGATTGGAGATAAAAATGCGCAGATCCCCCCTCTCAAATGATATAATTCCCTGATCCTCCACGGAGGAAATTCCTCTCTTTTAAGGTTCGTAACGATACATTCATATTCACCGGTATCCAGCAAAAAACGCACCATTCTTAATTTCATAGGACAAACTGCCTGTTTCCCGTCTTTTTCCAGATCCAGGAAATCAAATACCGACCGTGGGGAAATTTTTTTATACCGGACAGGATCTCTTTTCGAATGTACCGTACTCCGTGTAACAAAGAATTCCAGGTCTTTGTCCAGTTCCCTGTCAGGCAGCCGGAAACCATACGCGATCCCGCCTTTGCGGGAAATATCCTTTGTGCGGATAACAAAGCCAGACCTTTTGCCATGATATGGGCAAAAACATGATAAGTTTCGTATCCCCGGTCATCCAGTATGATCGTTTTAGCAGGGGATTTTATATTTTCCAGCATCTGGACCAGGGCACGGGATTCATTACTGACCATTGTTTTTTCGATCCGTATATCTGTATATTTTTTGTTGCAGAGATCATACAGCGCATGGAGATGGAGCTGATTGGAACCTCTTTTTCCATTGCCGGAAGGCTTACAGCTTTCCCAATCATCCGGATCATAAGAAATGTTCAGGTCGGATCCGTCACAGGCCAGAAGCTGAAATCCATCATAGGTTTGCACGGTAGGAAGTCGTTGTGTAAAATGATAAAACAGGTAACGCATAGCATCTGGAAGAAGCTTTGCCCTCTGTTGATGGAGAGCGGAAAGAGAAGGGATATCAGCAGGAAGCCTGTGCTGGAAAAAGTCATGGGATGTAGTAGAAAGAGAGCCGCCCTGCATGGTTAAAAGAGAGAGGATCATATCCCGAAAGGAAATCTTACGTTTTCTCGAAAAATCAACGCCAGGGCGAAGGACAAAAGAATCCTTCTGAAGTTCTAATTCAGAAATAGCAGACAGGAGCAATTCATAACTGGAAGCAAAAGTAGAGTTCATAAGCGAGCCTCCCCGCGAATTTCCGCTTTTCCCAAAAGCAGAACCTTTATCACAAAATCCCACAAAAAAAACAAATTCACACATACAAAAAAAGAGACCATCAAACCAATAAAAGTCCAACAGTCTCTCAAAAAAAGAAATTTTTTACTATTTATTTTTTACTTTCTCTAACATTTCCTCAGCTCTCTCAACATCCGTCTTCTCATCCTTAGGGAGAACGATGTTCAAAATAATCGCAAACACCGCTGCCGGTACAATACCGGAACCACCGAAGATCAGACTGATAGCCTGTGGCAGATGCACAAGGATCGCTGTATTGGAACCAAGTCCATAGCCAAGACCCAGTGCAACAGAAACGATGGTAACGTTTCTTGGTCCTACCGGCCACTTGGTGATCAGCTGGATACCACTGACAACGATCGATGAGAACATCATAACAGCAGCGCCGCCCAGAACACTCTGCGGCATGATAGAGATCAGCGCAGCCAGTTTCGGGAACAGTCCACATGCGATCAGGAAGATTCCACCAGTAGCGATACAGAAACGGTTTACAACCTTATTCATGGCAACCAGACCAACGTTCTGGCTGAAGGAAGTATTCGGCAGTACACCAAACAGTGCTGCAAAGGAAGAACCAAGACCGTCACACATAACACCACCGGAAAGCTCTTTATCAGTAGCTTCTCTTCCAAGACCACCCTCTGTGATTCCGGAAATATCACCAACAGTCTCCACTGCAGTTACAATAAACATGATCAGGATCGGCACGATGGCACGTGCGTCAAATACCCATTTTACAGGCATAAGTGCAGGTACTGCAAACCATTTTGCCTGTGCAACCTTATCCCAGTTCAGAACCCAGGCTTTTGTAGCTTCTACAGTGGCACCTGTATCATCTACATATGTAAATGTTGTTGGAAGTACCAGTGCCATGATACTTACCAGAATATATCCCACGATAATACCGATGAGGATCGAAGAAAAGCTTGTGAAACCTTTTGTTCCGTGCTTCAGTGCAATGATCACGATCAGAACCACAAAACCTACGAAAAGGTTTTCCAGAGAACCGTAATCCTTTGCGGAGCTTCCGCCTCCAAAGGAGCTGATTCCCACACCGATCAGTGAAAGACCAATTGAAAGTACAACGGTACCGGTTACAACAGACGGGAAAAATTTTCTCAAAGGTTTCAGAAAGCTTCCCAGAACCGTCTCAAAAAGACCGCCGATAAAACATGCTGCCATGATCGCGCCGTAGGCTACGACACCATTTCCCATGACTCCGGCAACGCTCTGACATACGCCGATGAAGCCTGAACTTGTTCCCATAACGATAGGAAGCTTGCCACCGACCGGTCCGATCGTAAAGACCTGTACAAGTGTAACAATTCCTGCGATCAGCATTGCATTCTGAAGTAATGCAACCTGAAGATCCCCTCCTGCTTCGATCCCGCAGGCTGCCGTAATGATCAGAAGCGGGGTAAGGTTACCCACAAACATGGCAAGCACGTGCTGCAGTCCAAGGGGAATTGCCACCTTAAGAGGTGGGCGTCCGTCCAGCTCATAAGGGCTGGCTGTGTTTTTCTCCTGTTTTTCCATAATGAATCCATCCTTTCTTTCCCTATGTCCTGACGATAACATAAAAAAGAAGGCAGTTATACCCACTGCTGAATATAACCGCCCTGTTATCTGTCAGTACACGTATCGTGTCTCTTCTGTTTCGACACTCTTATCTGAACTGTTATTTCAGACTCCTGAAAAACGGGTTCATTATACAGTATCCCACCATCTATATCAAGTATTAATTAACAAGTTGTTGATTTTTTTGCAGCTTTTTTTGCCTGGCTCTCACTCCAGAGCTCATCGGCCTGTTTCTTCCATACCTCTGCATAGTGATCACACTTTGCACAGAGATGCTCCGCTGTCTCAGGAGACTGAAGGTCTGTAGATTTCGCTCCTGCACGCTCAACCATCTTGCGGAGAAGCTCCGGATTCTCAAGCATCGGACATGGACGAAGCATGTTCTTGTTGAATGGCTGTCCTTTATGATACTCCATAAAGATCGGGCTCTTCAGCGCCTCAAGAAGTGTACATTCTTTAATGTTCGCATTGGAGAAATGAATGAATACACAAGGATCCACATCTCCGTTTGCATTGATATGAAGGTAACGGCGGCCACCTGCGATACATCCGCCTACATACTCTGCATCATTCTGGAAGTCCATAGTGAAGAGAGATTTTGTAGCACGGAATCTGCGGACGCTGTCGTACATTTTGATTCTCTGCTCCGGTGTGGGAAGAAGATCTGCTGCCGCATCATTTCCAACCGGCATATAGTGGAAGAACCATGCAAAATAAGCTCCGCACTCGATCAGATGATCGAAGTACTCCTCGCTGCTTACTGCATCTACGTTTGCAGATGTGTAGCATGTAGAAACACCGAACGGAAGTCCATGACTCTTAAGAAGCTCCATGGCATGCATAACCTTCTGATAAACGCCATCTCCACGACGTCCGTCTGTAGTTGCTTCTGTTCCCTCAAGGCTGATGGCCGGAACGAAGTTTTTCACACGGAGCATTTCCTGGCAGAATTCCTCGTCGATCAGAGTTCCGTTTGTGAAGGAAAGGAACTCACAGTCCGGATGCATCTCACAGATCTTAATAAGGTCTTTTTTGCGGACAAGAGGCTCACCGCCTGTGTAGATGTACATATAAGTTCCCAGCTCTTTACCCTGTTTAACAATAGAATCGATGGTCTCAAGATCCAGGTTCAGCTTGTGGCCATACTCCGCTGCCCAGCATCCTGTGCAATGAAGGTTACATGCGCTGGTAGGATCAAGAAGAATTGCCCACGGTACATTGCAGTCATTCTCTTCTGATACCTTTTCCTGCGTTGCGCTTCCCTTAAGACTGGCATTTACAATAAAGTTGCGGAAAAATGTCTGGCGTACGCCGGCATCCAGCTGATACATACGAAGGATCAGCTGATACCAGTTGTCCTTTGCCTCGATGGAGTGACGGATCGCATTTCTCTGTCCTGCATACCAGCCATCCGGTGTTACTTTATCAACCATTTCCATGATCTTCGGTATGTTTGTCTCCGGATCCTTCTCAAGATAATCCAGTGCTTTTGTTACGGTAGCTGCGATCGCTGCCTGTTTTGCTTTGTCTACGATTCCCATACTCTATTTCCTCCTATGTTATTATCTAAAGTGATTGGTTATTTTTATGTTTATGTTTAAAGCCGACTCTTGATGATCTTGATCGTCAGGATCCCGACCCATAGATTGAGGATCCCTTCCAGTAAAATGGAAAATCCTACCAGTGCCATCATCGTAGCTGCTGCTTCACATGGTCTGATAAAAACCAGAACTCCGATCACTCCGGTGACCAGTGCGACCAGCAGAATCTGCCACCACAGCGCCAGACCGAATCTCTTCGCATCTACAGACATCTGGATCTTAAACAGGGCATCTGCCAGGATCAGGATTCCGAACACGGAAAAAATAAGATCCACTGCGAAATTTTTTCTGGCTATCAGGATCACTCCCACTGCCATCAGCAGGATTCCGAAAGCCAGATCGAACTGAAATGCCAGACAAAAAGCATCTCGCGTGAAATATCCGCTGATCTTAATAGCTCCGTACAGGATCAGCATGATTCCCATGAGCACGCACAGCATTTTTACAGAGCTTTTGGGCCTTGCCATCAGAAAAATACCCAGCACGCAGAACAGTAATGACATGACGATGTAGATGTTTTTTACAAGCTTCAGCTGTTTCAAGTCATCCATACGTTCCCTCCTTGATAATTTTTTCTCATTTATTGTACTGAATTATACATCACTGTGTCGTTTAAAAAAACAGACAAAAAAGAGCCAGTGCCTAAATTTCAGACACCAGCTCAAAATTAACCGTTTCTTATACCTTAATAATATTCGAGGACATTCCTGTTCTACACTAAATGGATATTTTTAATCTTCATTTAGTTGAAATCATAGCTTTTATTTCAGATTTTTGTACTGACTCTCAAGGCTCTTCTCGTAAATATACTCCAGCTTATGCATATCTGACAGGATATCATAATCCATATCATGCCGTAGCCAGTCCAGGATCACTCCCACAAATACACATTTATAATACCGGCTTATAAGATGCCTATCTTCCTGATCCATTTCAAAGTCTCCGACCGCCCTGTTGATCAGCTCCTCCACCACACGCTCTGCGGCATGATCCAGATAATCGGCAAATACATCCCTCTGGATCGAGCGGTACAGATGTATCATGGCTTTTTTGTTCTTCTGAACTGCGTTGACAAGGATTTCCATACAGTCGCTGACTGATTCCGGTACTTTCTGATCCTTCAGAATGTCATTCAGCTCTTCCTTTACCATTGCTTCCACTGCATCCGGAATATCTCTGAAATGGTAGTAAAATGTATTCCTGTTTACTCCACAGCGTTCCACGATGTCCTTTACCGTGATCTTGGACAATGGTTTTTCGTTCATAAGTTCCGTCAGTGTATGCAGTATGATCTGTCTTGTAAAACCTGGCATTTTCTCTCCCCCATCACAAGCTTTCCTCGGGTTATTTCCTTATTATGTCATAAAAATAACATACTTTCAAGCAACAACATGTTCGAAAATGTCCATAAATCCCCGGAGATCTTTCTCCCGATAACTGTCCCATGACCTGGCTGAACAAGGTTTTGTCAGATCTCTTCTTTCTGTTCCTGCACTTTTTTCTCTGGCTGAACATGAACGATTCCCTCCACAACGGTATGGTTTCTGACCTGATTTACCACAATATCCAGGTTTTTCCAGCTGCATCGGAACTGTTCTCCGTCCTCCGGTACACGTTCCAGAACTCCGCAGACAAAGCCGCTGAAAGTATCATATTTTTCTACAGGAAGCTCCACATTTATGACCTCTGCCACATCATCCAGGATCGCTCCTCCCTGTATTTTCCAGATATGTTCTCCTGTCTTCTCAATATCATCCGGCTTCGGCAGATCTGTCCTGTCGTCAATATCTCCCACCAGCGTCTCCACAAGATCATGCAGAGTGACAATTCCCACAAAGCAGCCGTATTCATCCAGCACTACTGCAAAATAATCCCGTTTTTCCCTCATTTCCCGGAAGATCAGGTTGGCACGCATGGATTCCGGTACAAAAAACGGTGAATAACAGGCATGCTGCAGAACAGCTTCTCTGGATCTGTCATCCAGGCGGAAATAATCTCTGGTGTCCAGAATATGGATAATATCATCCTGATCTTCCCCGCATACCGGATAAAAGGTGTGACGATTCTCTCTGATGATCTCTTCCCATTTTTCATCGGAATCTTCCATGTAGAGAACAACCACATCTCTTCTGTGAGTACAGATTTCATCTGCGGTAGTGTCATCCAGATCAAAAACATTGCGGATCATCTCGCTCTCTTCCTGCTGGATACTGCCCTGTTCATTTCCCTCACTGAGAAGCATACGGATCTCATCTTCCGTGGCCTGATCCTCTTTTTCTTCCGGCCTGATTCCCATAAGGTGCAGCACTCCGTTGGCGGTAACTGTCAGAAGTGCCGTAGCCGGCCACACCGCAAGAAGCGCAATCTTAAGAAGTCCTGCAAGTCTCAGAGAAAGCTCATCCGGATTTTTCATCCCCAGACGTCTTGGAACCAGCTCTCCAAACAGAAGACTTACATAAGAAAGCAGTATTGTTACAATGATCATACATACGATTTTCAGAATGTTCTGTGGTACATCTGCTCCTGCCTTTATCAGTGCCGCGGTCATAGGCTGTGCAAAATATTCCGCTGCAAAAGCACTCTGCAGAAAGCCGGCCGTAGTTACCGTTACACGGATCGCCGTCATAAAATGTGCCGGCTGTTCTGTGATCTTCATCAAAATCTGTGCACGGTGATCTCCCTCTTCCGCCATCTCTTTCATTTTCGGTTCATTCATGGACAGAACCGCAATTTCCGCTCCTGCGAAAACAGAGTTCAGAAAGATCAGGAACACCAGTAAAATAATTGCCTGTATCATCTTTTTATTCCCCTCACTATAGTACAGAAAGCGGACAACATATCCGCTTTCCTCTTTCCTGTTCTGATTATTATTACATAAGATAGCATAACCGCACCGGCCTGTCAAATCTGTGTCCGGAGCGTCCTCCCGGCAAAAAAAGAAGCAGCAGACTGATCTTACTCTGCTGCTTCCTTTTCCATATGATGTTTCGGAAATTCCATAATGATCTCGGTTCCCTGTCCCGGTTCACTGTTAAGCCACAGCCTGCCGTTCAGAGTTTTTACCCCGTGCTTCACAATGGAAAGGCCAAGACCGGTTCCGCCGATTTCCTTGGAATGGCTTTTATCCACCCGGTAAAAACGCTCGAAAATGCGTTCCTGATCTTCTTTCGGAATCCCAATTCCCGTATCCCGCACATTTATACGAACCACATCGCCTTCATCCTTCAGCTGTACAAAAACCTCTCCACCCCTGTGGTTATATTTGATGGCATTATCACAGACATTGTAAAGAACTTCTTCCATAATGGTAGGCACCGTATCCAGCATGGTACTTCCGCCTTCCATATACATATGCACTTCCTGCTTCCTGGCAGCTTCATGAAGTGTGGAAAAAATATCATGAACCATACTGTACAGATCCAGTTCTTCCCACTGATACGGCAATCCGCCCTCATCCAGACGGGAGATCCGGATCACATCTCCAACCAGACGGATCAGTCTCTGCGCTTCCTTATAGATGCGTCCTGCAAAAACCTTCACATCCTCATCCTTCACAAATCCGTCCTGCATGATCTCTGCAAAGCCGGAAATAGAAGTCAGCGGTGTTTTCAGCTCGTGGGAAACATTGGCGGAAAATTCTCTGCGCAGCTGTTCCCGTTCTACTTTTTCGGTTACGTCCACCAGAAGAATCACCGCGCCTTCTGTCTTGTTTTCTCTTGTGACCGGATTGGCGATCACCTGGATGTCGCTGCCATCCAGACAGAGAATTTTGTCCTCATGATTTCCTTCAAGAACCTGCTCCACAACACCTCTGAAGTCCTCGGAACGGTTCAGAAGATATACGCTTTCCCCGGTTCTGATCTCGTTTACCTTAAGAAGCTTCCCGACACTGGAGTTTCCGGAAAGTACCATGGTATAACGGTCGATCACAAGAAGACCCTCCTGCATGTTCTCCGTAATAATGGAGAATTCTTTCTGCTGTCTTCTGGCCGCCTCAAGCTGCAGACGGATCTGACGGTTCTGACGGTAAATTTTGCTGATAAGAGGTTCCACCTCTTCATACACATTAATTTCTTCAGGATGTTCCAGATCCAGATTGTTAAGAGGTTCCACCACCCTGCCGGAAAGTCTGGAAGCAAATACCGCAGAAAGAACAAGAATCAGAAACAATACGCCCAAAAGCGGCGGTACCAGCTGCCACACAAGCGCAAAAGCTGATTTCTGGGTGCTGGAGACACGAAGAACATTGCCATTGTCCAGGCGCAGCGCATAGTACATGGTCTTTTCGGAAAGCGTGGAAGACATTCTCTCATCTTCTCCTTCTCCGTTAAGCTCTGCCTCACGGATCTCTTTTCTGTGACCGTGATTCTCCATATTTTCCACATCTGCTTCATTATCATAGAGGACTTTTCCACTTTCATCCACATAGGTAATCCTGGAATCTGTGTTACTCAGCTGATCCAGATAATCTGTCCCTGCTGCTTCTACTCCTCTGGAAATGAAAACAGCTTCTTTTTTCAGCTCATTCATCAGCTGACGCTGGAATGAATGAGAAAGGATACCAATGACAAATGCCAGTCCCAGCACGGTAACCATGGATGAGACCAGCATAATATACTTAAATATTTTTTTACTCAAAATAATCATTCTCCGGTAAGATAATTGTCCGTGTGACTGGCGCTGCTTCTGTGGACTCCGGTAATGGAGTATTCTACCCACTCCGCAATGTTTACTGCGTGATCACCGATACGTTCAAAATACTTCGCAGCCATGAGAATGTCAAGCCCCAATCTGGCATCCGGGCTTCCGCTGCTTAAGATTTCAACCAGTTTTTCCTTGATCTCATTAAACGCATTATCTACCTTGTCATCATCATTGATCACCTGTCTGCAGAGTTCCAGATCGCCCTTTACAAAAGCATCGATGCTTTCTGTCACCATGCGGACTGTATCCTCAGCCATCTTCCGGATGTTGATGCTGTTTCCGGTAACTGCTTTGTCCTCGATATGCTTGGACAGATCCGCAATATCTGCTGCCTGGTCACCGATGCGTTCCATATCGGAGATCATCTTCAGCGCTACGGAAATGGATCGCAGATCTCCGGCTACCGGATGCTCATGAAGAAGAAGCTTCATGCAGAGATTTTCGATCTCTCTTTCCTGTGCATCGATCTCTTTTTCCGTCTCAAAGATCTTGCCAATGAGAGTCATCCCGCCTTCACCCTGAATAGCTTTGGCAGAAAGTGAAATTGCTTTTTCGCAGAGACTTCCCATGGTGATCAGTTCCACGTGAAGCTCTTCCAGCTGTCTTACAAAACGTTCTGACATAATATCAACCAAACCTTCCTGTAATATAATCCTCTGTACGCTTATCCGCCGGCATGGAGAACAGCTTGTCTGTATCCGCAAATTCCACAACCTCACCAAGAAGGAAAAACGCTGTCTTGTCGGAGATACGGGTTGCCTGCTGCATGTTATGTGTGACCATGACAATGGTGTAATCCTTTTTAAGCTCTACTGCCAGATCCTCGATCTTGGAAGTGGAGATCGGGTCCAGGGCAGATGTGGGCTCATCCATAAGAAGCACCTCCGGCTGTACTGCCAGGGCACGGGCAATGCAGAGACGCTGCTGCTGTCCGCCTGACATTCCAAGAGCACTTTTTTTCAGGCGGTCCTTGACCTCATCCCAGATTGCCGCATCACGGAGAGATTTTTCCACGATCTCGTCCAGCTTTGCCTTGGAACGGATACCGTGAGTCCTCGGGCCGTATGCAATGTTATCATAGATGCTCATTGGGAACGGATTGGGCTTCTGGAATACCATTCCCACACGTTTACGCAGAAGATTCACGTCCATATCTCCGTAAATATCTTCCCCGTCAAGCTCTACCTTTCCTGTGATGGTACAGCCTTCCACAAGGTCATTCATACGGTTTAAGGATTTCAGAAGTGTGGATTTACCACAGCCGCTTGGTCCGATAAATGCTGTGATCTCTTTTTCCGGGATCTCCATATTGATTCCCTTCAGGGCATGAAAGCTTCCGTAATGGAGATTCATATTATCAATTGAAATTTTTGTATTTTCACTCATGATCGATCATTATCCTTTCGCAATTTTTCTGGCTACCAGACCGGACAGTCCGTTGATAACAAGTACAAATGCCAGAATGACTACTGCTGTTGCAGATGCCTGGTTTACATGAAGTCCCTCACTGGAAAGCACATACATGTGAAGTGCCAGGGTACGTCCGGAACCCATCAGGCTGTTTGGAACTGCCGCAACAGTACCGGAGGTATAAAGAAGTGCTGCAGTCTCACCTACCACACGTCCGATGGCCAGGATCACACCTGCCAGGATTCCGGGAACTGCGGAGGGAAGTACGATAGTAAAAATAGTACGGAGCTTGCCTGCTCCAAGTCCGAAGCTTGCCTCACGGTAAGAATCCGGAACAGATTTCAGTGCTTCCTCAGCGGTACGCATGATCAGGGGAAGTACCATGATCACCATGGTCAGGGCACCGGAAAGAAGAGACATGCCCCAGTGCAGCGCAGTTACAAAGAACAGCATACCGAACAGACCATATACGATAGATGGAATACCGGAAAGTGTCTCTGCGGTAATACGGATCAGCTTTACAAAGCGGCTGCCTTTTTTTGCATATTCCACAAGGAAGATCGCTGCAAAGATTCCTACCGGAGCGGCAATCGCCAGAGATACCAGTGTCATGATCAGGGTATTGATCAGTGACGGGAGAAGGGAAACATTCTCTGAGGTATAGGTAAGGCTGAACAGACTTGCATTCAGATAAGGAATACCTTTTACAAGCACATAGCCGATCAGGAAGAACAGCAGTGCAAAAGTGATCACTGCTCCCAGCAGTGTGAGAAATGCCAGGACTCCTGCACCGGGATGTCTTGCATAAGACTTCAGCTGGTCTCCTATGGTAAGTGTATTTCTTTTTTTCATGGTTGTTTCTACCGCAGGATCCGCGGCTACTGATACATTAGTTTGCATGTTCCGCCCTCCTGTTCAGCAGTGAAAGACTTAAGTTGATGATCAGGATAAATACAAAGAGTACAACTCCTGTTGCGATCAGTGCTTCTCTGTGAAGTCCTGATGCATATCCCATCTCTGTTACGATGTTTGCAGTCATGGTACGGACACCCTGAAGAAGTCCCTTCGGCATACGTGGCTGGTTTCCGGCTACCATGATCACGGCCATGGTCTCACCGATAGCACGTCCAATCCCAAGGACAACGCCTGCCAGGATTCCTGACTTTGCTGCCGGAAGCATAACAAAGAAAATGCTTCTCTCTTTTGTTGCGCCAAGCGCAAGTGAGCCTTCATAGTAGCTTTCCGGAACGCTTCGTACTGCCGATTCCGTAACTCCGATGATCGTCGGAAGGATCATGATTCCCAGAAGGATACATGCTGCCAGCATACTGCTTCCGGTTCCTCCGAACAGCTGGCGGATCAGCGGTACTAGGAGAACCAGACCAAAATAGCCATATACGATGGATGGAACGCCTGCCATAAGCTCAATACCGGATTTCAGTGGTTTATAGATTTTTTTCGGACAATATCTTGCCATAAATACGGATGTAAAAAGTGCGATCGGCACTCCGATAAGGATTGCTCCTGCAGTTACATAAATACTTGCCACGATCATTGGCAGGATTCCGAATTTATCGTTTGTTGGTCTCCATTCTGTTCCGAAGAGGAATTTTAAGGGACCGATCTTTCCCATTGCAGGAAGGCCGTTTGCAAAAAGGAACACGCAGATAAGAAATACTGCGAGAACCGACGCACAGGCCGCAATGAGGAAAACGACCTTCATGGCCTTTTCTCCTAAATGATTCATAAGACACCTTTCTCTCTGTCCCAGTGGATATCCACTGTGCTGATATATAACGGAGCGGCTTTCCTGACCTTGTCATGATCGCCGCTCTCTGTAAGATACTTCAATCGTTTTTTATCCGGGAATTTATTTGGTCACGTCTTCCCAGTCTGTGATATCACCTGTGAAGATGGATTTTACCTGGTCACTTGAAAGCTCCTCAAGGTCATTGTCGTTGTTTACGATGACTGCGATACCATCTTTTGCGATCTCTGTAGCTTTAACACCTTTCTCTGTTTCCTCGTCCTTCAGCTCACGGGATGCCATTCCGATATCACATACACCCTCTGTTGCGCTATTGATTCCTGTTGTGGAGTCGCTGACCTGAACCTCTACTGTGATGTTTTTGTTTGTTTTCTGATATGCCTCTGCAAGCTTCTCCATTACAGGTCCTACGGAAGAAGATCCCATAACTACGACTTTGCCTTTTGCATCTCCGGCTTTGTATGCCTCTGCTTTTTCATCTACTTTGATGTAGCCTTCTTTTTCGATGATGTCCTGTCCGTCAGAGCTCATGATGTAGTTGATGAAATCCTGTGCTGCATCGCTGAGCTTGTCGCCTGTTACGATGTTGAACGGACGTGCTACCTTGTATGTATCATCTGCAACGTTCTCTGCTGTTGCCTCTGCTCCGTCGATCTTTACTGCTTTTACTGTATCGTTGAGGGAACCAAGGGATACGTATCCGATAGAGTTCTCATCGCCTGCTACTGTGGTAAGCATTACATCTGTGTTGTTTGTGATGCTTGCTTCCTGTGTTGTCATATCTACTTTCTCGCCGTCTTTTTCTTCTTCGATCCCAAACAGCTCTACGAATGCTCCACGTGTTCCGGATCCGTCCTCACGGGAAATTACGTCGATTGCTCCGGATGGTGCTGCCATTACAATGGTTCCCATTACTGTAGTTCCGATAAGTGCTGCTGTTAAGATACCTGCGATTCTTTTTTTCATGATTTTTTTCTCCTCATTTCTATGATCATTTTTACTTGCTTACTGCTTAAATACAGGTGTTATTATAGGAATGGAAGGTAAAATATAAAATCGCGGTTTTGTAAAATGTTAGTAAAAAAATGTGATATAAAAAAAAGCTGCTTGCGCAGCTTTTTTTATATGATATATTCGTCCGCCTTCACGGATTGCCAGTTCATCAGGTCTTCCAGTGTTATATGATCCACCACACCTTTGATAGCATCGTCCAGCTTTTTCCAGAGGATCTGGGTGACACAGTTCTCCTCACGTTCACAGAAGGCTCCGTTGTCGTCCAGACATTCCACAGGGGAAAGGCTTCCTTCTGTGAGACGAAGGATCATTCCGACCGTGTATTTATCCGGGGTCTGCTGCAGTGCATAGCCGCCCTGAGGGCCACGGACACTGCGGACAAAGCCTGCTTTGTTCAGGATGGATATGATCTGCTCCAGATATTTATCTGAGATCTCCTGGCGCTTCGCCACATCCTTCAGGCGGATCGGTTTTCCTGTATAATTTGTAGCAAGATCCAACATCAGTCTCAGCGCATATCTTCCTCTTGTAGAAATCCTCATGTAATATTTACCTCCAATATTTCAGTATTCTTCTGATTTATAGCCTTTTGCTCTTTCTGTTATTGTGCAGCTGTTCAGCCGGAAATATTCCTCTGTATTCCATGACCGGCACCCTTCTCTGTGATGCACAGGCAGCTTCCTGTATCTTCTTTCATAAGAAACAGAATCTGCTTTGCAGACTTTATTCTTTATATTGTTAATAGGTTTTGTTTGTTTTCTCTATTATACCTGAAAAAGCTACAAGATACAAGCAAGTCCCCACACACTGCTTATTGCTTTTCGCGGGACCTTACCAGTGAACAGTAACCACAGCCCCACAGAGGGCTTACTTAATTCGATGAAATCAAGAATAAAACCGGCGCTCCGGCAGCCTGCTTGGACAGGCATTCAGGAGCGCCGTAAATAATCCCGCAGGATCACGCTTCGGGGCAAAAGAAGCGGTCTTCGGATCGATTATTTTGTAAACAGTGGTGTGGAGTAGTAACGGTCTCCACTGTCCGGAAGAAGTGCTACGATCACTTTTCCCTTGTTCTCCGGGCGTTTTGCAAGCTGGATCGCAACATAGAGAGCTGCACCGGAAGAAATTCCTGTAAGGATTCCCTCTTTCTTGGTGAGGAGTTTGGATGTCTCAAATGCATCCTCATTTTCTACTGCGATGATCTCATCATAAACCTTGGTGTCAAGTGTATCCGGAACAAAACCAGCACCGATACCCTGGATCTTATGCGGGCCTGCTTTTCCCTCGGAAAGTACAGGAGAAGTTGCCGGCTCAACAGCTACAACCTTCACGTTCGGGTTCTGGCTCTTCAGATACTCACCTGTACCTGTGATCGTTCCGCCTGTACCAACACCTGCTACGAAGATGTCTACCTTTCCGTCTGTATCGTTCCAGATCTCCGGACCTGTAGTCGCTGCATGTGCCTTCGGGTTGGCCGGGTTCTCAAACTGTCCTGGGATAAAGCTTCCCGGGATCTCCTTGGCAAGCTCTTCTGCCTTGGCAATGGCACCTTTCATTCCCTTGGCTCCGTCTGTCAGAACTACCTCTGCGCCGTATGCTTTCAGGATGTTTCTTCTCTCAACACTCATGGTCTCCGGCATGGTAAGGATTGTCTTATATCCCTTGGCAGCTGCGATGGCTGCAAGTCCGATTCCTGTATTACCGGATGTTGGTTCGATGATGGTTGCGCCCGGTTTCAGAACGCCTCTCTGCTCTGCATCCTCGATCATTGCCTTACCGATTCTGTCCTTAACACTTCCTGCCGGGTTAAAATACTCAAGCTTGGCAAGAATGGTAGCCTCAAGTCCCTCTGACTTCTCTACATTCTTGATCTCTACAAGTGGTGTGTTTCCGATCAGTTCCAGTGCGCTTCCGTAAATTTTACCCATGGTGATATCCTCCTTAATTCCTTATCTCTATTTCCTTATTTCCTAGTAACTATATATGTTTTCTGTGATTTGATTGAATTATATCATAGTACAGGGATTTGTCAATACATTTCCGCCAAAAAAACGCAGGAATTTTTCTCCAGAAAAATCCTGCGTTTTGTGCTGTTTCATTTATTCTGTTTTTATAATTTGGGCCAGCAGACGCATCATCTCATCCACGTCCAGTGGCTTCGCCAGAAAACCATCCATTCCCGCTTCCTGTGCCTTCCGTCTGTCCTCATCATAAGCATTGGCTGTCATGGCAATGATTGGAATCTCAGCTCTCGAATCGTCCAAATCCCGGATCCTCTGTGTTGCCGTGTAACCATCCATATTTGGCATCTGGATATCCATCAGGATCACATCATAATATTTCTCCGGCATCTTTTTCAGTTCCTCAATACACTGGATGCCATCTTCCACATGTTTCACTTTTATTCCGGTTTCTTCAAGAACTGTCTCCGCAATTTCCGCGTTCAGTTCATTATCTTCCGCAAGAAGAATCCGTTTTCCTTCAAGCTTCTCTGTAATATCCGGAATATTCTGTTTCTCTTTTTCCCGAACCTGGTTTTCTAAACTGACAGGAAAAGAAAATTTCATAATAAAGCGGGTGCCTTTTCCCTCTTCACTTTCTACTTCGATGGTTCCACCCATCCGGTCAACCAGAGATTTTACGATTGGAAGTCCAAGTCCTGTGCCTGCAACTCTGGTTTCCGTAGAAGTATGTTCCCTGGAAAATTCCTCAAAGATATGTGGAAGATAATCCTGGCTCATTCCAATCCCGTTATCTTCTACAACAACTTTATAGTTTGCGTTTTTCTCATCCTCAGAATCCAGCTCATCAATGGATACTGTGATCTTTCCATGAGGATTGGTATACTTGATGGAATTGCTGACAACATTCAGAATAATTTCCTCCATCTTTGTTTTATCACACAGGATCTGATCGTGGACCACATTCAGGCTGCACTGATATTCCAGAGATTTTTTTGTAAGGGATGATTCAAAAACGGTGTTCATGGCTTCCACCATTTCACGGATATTTACACTTTCCGGATTCAGAGTGATCTTTCCACTTTCGATACGGGCCATTTCCAGAACCTGATTGATGATCGTCAGCAAAATATCGCTGGAAACCCTGATCTTTTTTATGTAGCCAAGAGATTTCTTTTCATCATGGAGACTCTTCTCAAGAAGTCCGGAAAATCCTACGATGGCATTCATTGGCGTCCGGATATCATGGCTCATGTTAAAGAGAAATCTCGTCTTTGCCTCATTTGCTTTTCTGGCTTTTTCCGCGGACTTCCGGATTTCTTCTGTATACAGTTTTTCTCTCTGTTTTCTGTGAAGCATCAGATAACAGATCGCAGTGGCCAGAACCGCTATGCTTACAGCAACCAGAAAAACCAGTGCCTGCTGTTTCACGGTAACCCATCCGGTATGTGGAATAATCTCAAAATACCAAGTGTCATTTGGAACCTTACAGCTGATCTGTACAGCTCCTTTGTGAATCGCATCTCCACCCTGGGCAATGATCGTTTTCTTTCCGGAATTTCCGTCTTTTTTCCACATCTGATAACAGTAGGAAGCATCGGTAAGCTTATCCAGTTCCAGTTCTTCCAGAAATCGGTTCCAGTCAAGTACCAGGATTGAGAATCCCCAGAAGGATTTTTCCCCGGATTTATCTGTAATATAAATCGGTTCAAACAACAGTGAGCCAAGGCCTCCCTGATTCAGCTCATAAGGACCGGCTATGGTATACTGGCCGCTTTTCATTGCCAGATTCGCTTCATGTTTACGGGCCGGACTATTTAGCATATCAATTCCAAAAGCTGCCTCATTTCCTTTCAGAGGATAAATATCCTTAACTACTCCGTCCGGTGCCAGTTCAATAGCTTTTATAATTTGAGAATCGTCGGAGATCATCTGCGACAGAGCCTGAAATTCTTTACTGTCCATCTGATGTCCGGATCCAATGATATTCTGAAAGAATTCTGAGACATCAAGATATCGGTTAAGCTGTGATCTTATCCGGTTCACGGTTGTTTCCGCTGTAAAAGCAGCTCGCATTTTCTCTTCATTTACAGTATTCCTGTTGAGCAGCTGTCCGCAGACGGATACTATAAAGAAGGAAATGATCCCTACGACCAGACAGTAGATCCTGATCTGTTTTGAAGTATTATCTTTTTTTATCATTTGATTTTTTTACCTTCTCCTGCTCGGTATAACGTTACGTCAGATGTATATTTTACCATCCTCATATTTTGTTTACAACAAAAAGAATCTTCCAAACGGCAGTGTTTTTGTCTGCTGCTGTTCAGAAGATTTCTTTTATTGGATCATTCTTTATTATCTGGCGGATTCAGGGTCAGATGACTGTTCAGGCAGATATCTGCTATCCGCATTATCTACTTTGCAGATTCGGTTAACATAATATCTCCGTCGCTACATTTCACACTTAAAGTCGGTGCGGAAGTGCCTACTTGGTTCTCATAAACAGAGAAGTCTTCCTCATTGCTGGATTCGTGATAGAACCACTTTCGCCCGAAAAAGTAGCTGTCATATAAACGCTGTCAAA
>ENA-OURZ01002407-OURZ01002407.1-human-gut-metagenome-genome-assembly--contig:-NODE-2407-length-17646-cov-2.915752_pt1 | contig 17646 bp, 10 predicted proteins | sample MGYA00242073_ERZ509195 | MGnify/ENA primary metagenome ERZ509195 (study PRJEB26280, sample SAMEA2338837) | human gut metagenome | biome: human gut; feature: human-associated habitat; material: faeces...
GCTTCGTTCGACATCTCCATGTAAGTCGCGCCGTCGGCGAAATCGGTGATCTTGGTCGGTTTGGTGAGGCCTTCGGTATAGCGTACGCTGAATTTGGGGCGTCCTTTCAGACCGCTTTTGGTATTGATGATAATGACGCCGTTGGCGCCGCGCGAACCGTAAATAGCGGTCGCCGAAGCATCCTTGAGCACCTCGACGGATTCGATGATATTGGGGTTCACGCTCGTCAGATTACCGGCATCGCCCATCGGCACGCCGTCTACCACCACCAACGGCGAATTGGAACCGTTGATGGAGCTGATTCCGCGCACGCGCATCGTCACGCTCCCCTCGGGGCTGTCGTTCGAATTGTCGATTACCGTCAGGCCCGCCACACGGCCCTGCAAGAGTTTGTCGATCGACCCCGCCGAGACTTGTGTCACGTCCGAAGCCTTCACGGAAGCCACGCTGCCCGTCAGGTCGCTCTTCTTCAGCGTACCGTAACCGATCACGATCACTTCCTCGACCAGTTCGGCATCTTCCTGGAGTTCCACATCGACCGCCGTGCGGCCGGCAACGGGCACCTCCTGCGGTTTGTAGCCGAGGAACGATATGACAAGCACGTCCCCCGTACCCGCAGCGACCGTATAGGCCCCCGAAGCATCCGTCGTCGTGCCCCTCACGGAGCCTTTGACCACTACCGATGCTCCCGCAATAGGTTTCCCGTCGGGGCTTCCCGTCACGATCCCCCGTACGGCCGCGTTCTGGGCAAACAGGCCGGTGCCGCACAGCAGCAAGGGAATCAATAGCATGAATAGTTTGTTTTTAATCATTTTGCGAACAGGTTAGTTGTTTAGGTTTTGGTTTCTCGAATCCGGCTATAATAAAATAGGTGTCGTCCGACCGATTTTTTTAATAAATACGTCCGAATCGACTATTACAAATATAGACGAAAGAAAAACATATACATGGTGATATTTTGACAAAAAATAACAATATTTTCACAGTATGAAATTTTACCCTCACGCAAAAACAGCCTCAAATAGCAATAAAAAGAATATTTATAAAATAAGGAGTGTTTTGGCATTCCAAATTATTGCACGATAATGTCAAAATAATACATACATATGCAGATATTTCACCAGATTATCCGGTACGAACACGCTATCTTTGACTATCGAAATTTCCATTATCCGGCTTAAATTTTTAAATTAATTTAATTATGCTAACCCCTTTCCGAGAAATCATACGGGATGCCCATCGACGCCATTATGCCGTCGGGGCATTCAACTGCCTGAGCGTCGAGAATGTCATGGGAGCCATAGCCGCAGCCGAAGAGTTGCGGGCGCCCGTCATCCTGCAACTTGCGGAAGTGCAATTCCCCGGGGCGCCCATGGAACTGATGGCCCCCGTTTTCCTGCAGGCCGCACGCGATGCGAAAATCCCGGTCGCCGTGCACCTCGACCACGGGCAAAGCCCCGAAACCTGCATCCGCGCCATCCGCGCGGGCTTCAGTTCGGTGATGTTCGACGGTGCCGGCCTGCCGCTGGAAGAAAATATCGCCCGAACCCGCCTCGTCGCAAGGCTCGCCCATGCCGCAGGCGTCGATGTCGAAGCCGAGCTGGGGCGCGTGGGCGACACCGGATCCGGAGGCGAGGGCACGGGCGACGCGACGACGGCGGACATCTTCACCGACGTCGAAGAATCGGCCCGCTTCATCGCCGAAACCGGTACGGATGCGCTGGCCATCGCCATCGGCAACCTGCACGGCCGTTACACCGCCACCCCGCGCCTCAACATCGGCCGGCTGCGCGAAATCAACGCCCGCAACGGCATTCCGCTTGTTCTGCACGGCGGCAGCGGCACGAGCGAAGAGGATTTCAAAGCCTGCATCCGCAACGGCATCTGCAAGATCAACGTGGCCACGGCGATCCAGCTGGAGGCGACGGATGAAATACGCAGTTACCTCGCCGCCGACGGCGCCCCGAATTACATCGACCTGAAAAGCCGCATCACCGAAGCCTCGAAAAAGGTCGTCGCGGCACATATCCGCCTCTTCGAGAGCGACGGCAAAGCCTAAACCGCCCCGACTATGGACAGACGAGGAATCATCTCGGCCGGCACATGGCTGGTCGACAACGTAAAAATAATCGGGCAATATCCCGCACGGGGGAACCTGACGACGATCACCCGCGTAGAAACGGGGCTGGGCGGCTGCTCGCACAACGTGCTGGCCGACCTGGCAGGGCTGGGGCTCGGCGCCGCATTACCGCTGTACGCCGGCGGCTGCATCGGCCGGGACGCCTTCGGCAGCTACATAGAGCGTGAAATCGAACGGCTCGGCATCGACGCGGGCAACATGCTCCCGCTCGCCGATGCCGCGACCTCGTACACCGACGTCATGTCGGAATACGACGGGGGCTCGCGCACCTTCTTCCACTTCCGGGGAGCCAACGCACGCCTCAGCGCGGAGCATATCCTGCAAATGGAGTCCCCCGCACGGATTTTTCACCTGGGGTACCTGTTGCTGCTGGACGAACTGGACAAACCCGACCCCCAACACGGCGTCGTCGCCGCCCGCGTACTGAAGGAATTACAGGCGAAAGGCTACGAGACATCGGTCGACGTGGTTTCCGAAGAGGGCGGACGGTTCCGCAGCATCGTGGAGCCCTGCCTTCCCCATATCGACTATTTCATCGTCAACGAAATCGAGGCCGGAGCCGTCTGCGGCACGCAGCTTCGCAGCCCGGAAGGCGTACTGCTCCGCGACCGGGTGGAAGCGGCGGCCGAAACACTGATGCACCGCGGAATCGGCCGTCTTTGCGCCATCCATTTCCCCGAGGGCGGCTACGCCCTCACACGGGAAGGCGACACCTGCTGGTGCGACGCCATCCCGGTCGCGGCAAAAGCAATCGTTTCATCGGTAGGCGCCGGCGATGCCTTCTGCGCCGGGATGCTCTATGCCCAGCACGAGCGGATGCCGCTGCGCGACGCCCTCCGGCTGGCCAACGCATCGGCCCGCTTCAACCTCTTCAGCGCCACCAGCACCGGGGGCGCCCCGACTTTAGAACAGTTAACCGAATTCATCCGATTAAATTACCAAACCCAATGAAACGCTCCGAAATAAACCGATCAATCCGCGAAGCACTGGATTTTTTAGCCGAGCACCGTTTCCCGCTACCCAAGTGGGCGACATGGACTCCCCCGATGTGGAACAGGCACGGCGAAGAGTGCCGTGAAATACGCGACAACGCCCTCGGGTGGGACGTCACCGATTTCGGCAAGGGAAACTTCAGCCGGGAAGGGCTGACGCTCTTTACGATACGCAACGGGAACCCCGCCCGCGATCGCAAGACCTATTGCGAAAAAATCATGTTCGTACGCGAAGGCCAGGTTACGCCGATTCATTTCCACTGGCATAAGATGGAGGATATCATCAACCGCGGCGGAGGCGACCTCTGCATGAAATTATGGAAGGCAGACCAGAAAGAACGCATGACCGAAACCCCCTGCACGTTCCAGGTCGACGGGATCACGACGACCCTGCGCGCCGGAGAAATTTTGCGTCTGCGGCCGGGCCAGAGCATTACTTTCGAACCTTACATGTACCACACGTTCTGGGCCGAGGGAGGTGACTGCCTGGCCGGCGAAGTCTCGACGGTCAACGACGACACCGCCGACAACCGTTTCCACGAACCGCTGGGACGTTATCCGCAAATCGAGGAGGACGAAGCGGCCGAATACCTGCTCTGTAACGAATACTCTCTCCAAAAATGATCCGAAACCGTGACATATCGCCCCTTGCCTGGGAACTGGGACACGCCCCGGACAAGGAAACCATACCCGGAACTTTCTGTCCGGCGGCTGTCCCGGGGGCTGTCCAGCTCGACATAGCACGCGCCGAAGGATACCCCGACTACAACTACGCCGACAACTACCGCCGCATGACGTGGATGGAAGACCGTTTCTTCACCTACCGCACGGAATTCGAGCCCCCGCGGCTCGGGCAGGGGCAGCGGTTGTGGTTCGTCTCGAAAGGGATCGATTACCAATACGAGATCCGCTTCAACGGGCACCTGCTCGCAGCAGGGGAAGGGATGTTCTCCCCCGTGGAAATCGACCTGACGGAATACCTGGAGCCCAGCAACCGGCTCGAAGTCGTGATCTTCCCCATCCCCAAGCGCCACCCCGAGCCTGCCGACCGCACGCAGGCGTCCGACGTCGTGAAACCTGCCGTAGGATATGGCTGGGACTGGCATCCGCGCCTGGTACCGCTGGGAATCTGGGATGACACCGGACTGCAGGTTCGCAACGAATCCCACGTGGCGGAGCTGCATGTCGGCTACATTCTCGACGACGACCTGCAGGGGGCCGACCTTCGCATCGAAGCCGAAGGCCGCGAGTGCGGAGGATGCCAGAGCGACTGGGAACTGCTCGACCCCGAAGGGCATCCGGCCGCCAGGGCCCGGGGCCCGGCCGGGGAGCGCCTTACCGCCCGGGTGGAACACCCCCGGTTGTGGTGGACGCATGACCACGGGGAACCCGTGCTATACACTTCGCGCTACCGCCTGCTCGACGCACAAGGCAAGGAACTCGAATGCGTGGAACAGCAGATCGGCTTCCGCCGGATAAGGCTCGTAATGAACGAAGGGGCATGGAGCGAACCCAAAGGTTTCCCGAAAACGCGGAGCGCCGCCCCGGCGCAGATCGAACTGAACGGCCGCCGAATCTTCGCCAAAGGCTCCAACTGGGTCTGCCCCGAACTTTTCCCGGGCACAGTCGGGGAAGAGCGCTGCAAAGAACTGATAGACATTGCCGTAGCAACCAATTTCAACATCCTGCGTTCGTGGGGCGGAGGCATCGTCAACAAAGACTGCTTCTTCGAATACTGCGACCGCAGGGGCATTCTCGTTTGGCAGGAGTTCCCGCTGGCATGCAACTGCTACCCCGATGACCCGCATTACCTCGCCACGCTGGAGCAGGAGGCCACGGCGATCATACGCCGCCTGCGCCGCCACCCGTCGCTGGCGATCTGGTGCGGGGGCAACGAACTGTTCAACAACTGGTCGGGCATGACAGACCAGTCGCTCGCACTGCGCCTGCTGAATGCACTCTGTTACCGGTTATCGCCGGAAATACCCTTCAACGCCACATCGCCCCTGAACGGCATGGCACACGGCAACTACCTTTTTTACTGGGAGGGCCGCGATATTTTCCAGCTGATTAACGACAGCCACTTTACGGCCTACACCGAGTTCGGCGTCCCGGGCATTTCGCCGCGCGAAGTCCTCGAAAAGATCATTCCGCCCGAGGAGCTCTTCCCGCCCCGCCCCGGGACGGCCTGGGAGGAGCACCATGCCTTCGGCGCCTGGGATGGCAGCCCCGCGACATGGCTCGGGGAGCCGACGATAGAGCGGTATTTCGGACGGGCACAAACAGTCGACCAGCTGATCGAGCGCAGCTCGCTCATGCAGGGAGAAGGATACAAAGCCGTTTTCGAGGAAGCCCGCCGCCAGAAACCCTATTGTGCGATGGCGCTCAACTGGTGTTTCGACGAGCCGTGGCCCGCGGCCGCCAACAATTCGCTGGTGGCCTACCCCTCCGTCCCCAAGCCTGCGCTCGACCAGGTGCGCCGCGCCTGCCGGCCGCTCTGCGCCAGCGCCCGCATCGCGAAGTTCGACTGGACGGAAGGCGAGCTGTTCGAAGCGGAGGTATGGCTCCTCAACGACCGTTTCGCAGCCGCCGGGCCCTTCTCCTTTACCGTGACGCTCCGGGCTGCCGGACAGACCGTCGAGATACTCCGCTGGGAAAGCCCTGCCGCCGGGCAGAACCGCAACGTCGCAGGCCCCACGGCGCGCGCGGCACTCCCGGTATGGGACACAGACCGTTTCCGGGTCGAAATCATCGTCGAAGGCCATCCGGAAATGGATGCCTGCTACACGCTGGCCTACCGCCGCGCCGCCTGCAAACAGGCGGGCACGGCACCGATGAACATAACCGAATAAAACGATGAAACGCATCTTATTCCTGCTGCTCGCGTTATGCCTCGCCCAACCGGGAACGGGGCGGGTACGGCTGCCTTCGCTCATCGGCAGCGGCATGGTGCTCCAACGCGACTGCGAAGCCCGCATCTGGGGATGGGCCGCGCCGGATGCGCGGATAAAACTCACCGCTTCGTGGGATACGCAAACGCACAACGTGCGCGCCGACGGGGAAGGACGCTGGGACGCACGGCTCCGGACGCCCGGAGCCGGGGGCCCGTATACGCTGACTATCGACGACGGGGAAAGGGTCACGCTCGACGACATTCTCATCGGCGAAGTCTGGCTTTGTTCCGGACAATCGAACATGGAGATGCCCCTCAAAGGCTTCGATTCGCAACCCGTACACGGAGGGCTCGATGCGGCGATGCGCGCGGGCGGCTATCCCGGGATACGGCTCTTCCAGGTAGCCCGCGCTACCGCGTCCGAGCCGCAGCAGGACTGCACCGGGAAATGGGAAACCTCGTCCATGCGTCCGGCCTCGGGATTCAGCGCCGTCGGCTATTACTTCGGGCTCTGGCTGCACCGTGCCCTCGGGATTCCCGTCGGGCTGATCGAAAGCGATTGGGGCGCTACGCGCATCGAGGCATGGATGAGCGCCGGAGCGGCACAGAGCGTCGACGAAAAGATACTTGCGACCGACGCGGCATACGACACCCAGAACCGGGTAGCAGCGCTTTACAACGCCATGATCCGGCCGCTCACCCCCTATACGCTGCGGGGGTTCATCTGGTACCAGGGCGAGTCGAACAAGGGATACCATGCCAAATACCCGTACGACATGGCGGCGCTGGCGGCTAACTGGCGGGCGGCATGGGGAGGCGGTGAGCAAATGCCGTTCTACTACGTACAACTTGCACCGTTTGACTACGACATCCCGATGCACCGCTTCCGGGGCGAGGAAAATCCGATCCTGCTGCCACTGATGGTCGAAGCGCAGATCCGGGCCCTCGACCTGATCCCCAATACGGGCATGGCGGTAAACACCGACCTGGGGGATGCGACCCAGATACACCCTCCGCGCAAAGACCTCGTAGGGCAGCGGCTGGCCCTGCTCGCTCTCACGGGGACTTACGGATGCGAGGAGATCGACAGCCGGGCCCGTTGTTCGAGCGTGCCGATTTCGGCGACGGGCGCGCGGTGGTAACCTTCAGGAGCAATTCGACGCTGATCCCGACGGGCACTCCGCTGCAAGGGTTTGAAATCGCGGGAAAAGATCGTATATTCCATCCGGCGGAAGCTTTCGTAATACACCGGGATTACGATTTCAGCCGCCAGGTCGAAGTCCGCTCCGACGCCGTGGCAGAACCCGTCGCCGTGCGTTACGCTTTCCGCAACATCGTGGAGAGGGTTAACCTGACCAACACCATCGGGCTGCCGGCCTTCCCGTTCCGCACGGACACATGGGACGACGCCGGATCCGCACAATAACCGCACAGATAGTATGGATACACAAATCAAACTCCGCGAAAAGGTCGGCTACGGGCTCGGCGATGCCGCGTCCTCGATGTTCTGGAAACTTTTCGGTTCCTACCTGCTCTTCTTCTACACGGACATCTTCGGGCTTCCGGCCGCAGCCGTCGGCACGATGTTCCTCATCACCCGGTTCTGGGATTCGTTCATCGATCCCGTCGTCGGGATACTGGCCGACCGGACACAAAGCCGCCGGGGAAAATTCAGGCCCTACCTGCTGTGGTTCGCCGTCCCCTTCGGCATGGCGGGCGTACTGACTTTCACTACTCCGGGCTTCGGGATGGCCGGGAAGCTGGTCTACGCCTATATTACCTACGGAGTGATGATGATGATCTACTCGCTCATCAACGTCCCCTACGCTTCGCTGCTGGGAGTCATCTCCGACAACCCCAAGTCCCGCACGGCACTCTCCTCCTACCGGATGATCTTCGCCTTCGGCGGCAGCATCCTGGCACTGCTGACCATCGAACCGCTGGTGGGATGGTTCAGTCGGGGCAGCGACCCGCAGACGGGCTGGCAGGCGGCCACGGCCGTACTGGCGGCGATAGCGGTCGCATTTTTCTTCTGTACGTACGGCTGGACACGCGAGCGGGTGCAACCCGTACATGCCGAACGCCATCCGTTGCGCGAAGACCTGAAAGACCTGTTGCACAACCGGCCGTGGTGGATCCTGCTCGGAGCCGGCATCGCAGCTCTCATCTTCAACTCGATCCGCGACGGGGCCGCCGTCTATTATTTCAAATACTATGTCCAGGCCGCAGCCCCCGCCGAAAGCACCGGCACGACGCTTTCGCTCACCACGCTCTTCCTCGTACTGGGGCAGGCCGCCAACATCGCGGGAATCCTGCTCGTGACACCCGTTTCGAACCGCATCGGCAAGAAAAACACCTATCTCGGAGCAATGGCGGCGGCAACGGTGCTGAGTGCTGCCTTCTGGCTTCCGGGTGCCCGCGACATCTGGGCCATGATGCTCCTGCAGGTGCTGATAAGCATGTGTGCGGGCAGCATCTTCCCGCTGCTGTGGTCGATGTACGCCGACATCGCGGACTACTCGGAACTGAAGACGGGACGCCGCGCCACGGGGCTGATCTTCTCCTCCTCGTCGATGTCCCAGAAATTCGGATGGACGCTCGGGGGTGCCCTGACAGGTTGGCTGCTGGGGCATTACGGTTTCGAAGCCAATGCCGTGCAGGGCATCGCGGTACAAAACGGCATACGTGCCATGATGAGCCTGCTGCCGGCGGCCGGGACGATTCTTTCGGTCGTGTTCATATGCTGCTATCCGCTGGGCGAGAAGCAGGTCGCGGAAACAGGACGCAGGCTGAACGCGCTGCGTACCGGGCACAAACGACAGGACGAGGGGGAATAGCCCGGATACACGGCTACGGATAGACGGGTAAGCAGCCGGACAAGGGCAGAACCGGGCAATCCGGAGCCGGAAGGGGTCAGCGGCAACTGAACACGACGCTCTGCGAAGCGCCGTGTTCGTCGATCACGGTCAGGCGATGCTTCCCCGGCGCCGGGCGGACGGAGACCTTATGTTCGAAAGAGGTCGAACCGATATAGTCGTCGTCGATATGCCAGAACAGCACGGCATTGCGGTCGCGGTGCACGGCCGTAAAGACAAGGCTCTGCTGTTCCCCTTCGAGCGACCTCGGGGCGACCAGCACACGCCCCGGCTGCGGATAGATGATGTCGATGGGATTGTTTTCGGCCCGGTTACCCGGCAGGCCGGGATGCAGCGGGGGCAGCGGACGGTAGTCGGGATGCTGCCGGCGGTAATACCACTCCTGCGCAGGCGGGAGGATAAACATCGGCATGCGGACGATCCTGGCCGGGTCGTAGCAATCCGCCGTCACACGGTATTTCAGGTCGGCGCTCAGGTTGACGATCCGGTGGTAGGGGCACACCTCCCCGAGGGCGGCCGCACGGGGAATCATCACCGTATCGCGGTCGGGGCAGATATGGGACGCCAGATAGCCGCTCTGGCGGCAGACCACGGCGGGTTCCAGGTCGCCGACGGGCTCCGCGAACCACTCCCCTTTGGGCAGCAGGCCGAAGACCTCGAACAGGACAGGCGCAGCATACCCCACGCCCGTCATCAGCGGGCGTCCCTCACCCGTGCAGTTCCCCACCCAGACCCCGACGGCATAGTCGGGGGTCATGCCGACAGCCCACGCATCGCGGTTGCCGTAGCTGGTACCCGTCTTCCAGCCGATCTTCTTCGACGACGAGAAATACTGCCATTCGCCCTCCTCCTCGGGACGGGCCACGTGGCTGATCGAATTGGCCATCAGCCATATCGCGCCCCGTGAGAGGGGAATATCCCCGGCATCGACCGCCGTACCGCCGTCGGGGTCGTAATGCGGGGTGCGTATCGTCTGCCGGCCGTTGAGTTTGGCCGCCAATTTCATGTAGGCCGAGGTCAGATCCCACAACGTAATCTCTGCGCCGCCCAGAATCAGCGAAAGCCCGTAATGGGCGGCGCTCCGGTCGATCGTCCCGAAGCCCAGGGCACGCACCAGCGCAAGGAAGTTCTCCTTCCCGTACTTGTCGAGCATCCTCACCGAAGGGACGTTGAGCGAACGCTCGACCACCCGGTCAGCAGGCACCGCCCCGTCGAAGGTACGGTTGTAATTGTGGGGTGTGAAGTCCCTGTAATAGGTCGGCACGTCGGGGAAAAGCATCGCAGGCAATGCCGTCCCGTTGTCCAGCATCGCAGCATAGAGCAGGGGCTTGAGCACGCTGCCGCTGCTGCGCGGGGCGGGAGTCACATCGACGCTCGTACCCTCGGTGCGGTCGGCGGGGTCGTACACGTTCCCTACGTAGGCGAGCACTTCGCCGCTCCCCACGTCCATGACGACGATGGCCATGTTGTTGATCTTATTACCCCGGTAACGCTTGTTGTAGCGCCGGGCGAGGTCGTTGACCCGGCTTTGCAGGTCGTAGTCGAGCGTCGAGCGGAGCGACCCTTCGCGCATTTTACCCAGCAGGTACATCGCCTCCATCGGCATCGGTTCGGGGGCGTCGGGCAGATGCTCCTGTTTTGCGAGGGCGCATGTCAGCGAGTCGATACGGCCGTCGTGCCAAATCCGGTCGAGCAGCCCGTCACGCTTCTCCTGCAGCCGTTCGCGGTTGCGGCGGATATGGATCAGCGACGGGGAGTTGGGCAGCACGGCGAGCATGGCACATTCGGCCCACGAAAGCTGTGCCGCACTGCGGCCGAAATAGTACCACGCGGCACTTTCCAGCCCGACCACGTTGCCTCCGAAAGGCGCATGGGAAGCATAGAGGGCCAGGATTTCATCCTTGCTGCAACGCAGTTCGAGGCGCGTGGCGAGCACCATCTCGACGAACTTTTCCCGGAACGTGCGGGGTTTCCCGCCGCGGCTCAGGCGGATGGTCTGCATGGTGAGCGTACTCGCCCCGCTCGTGATCCGCCCGGCCGCAAGGTTCTGCCGCACGGCACGCCCCAGCGCCAGCGGATCCACCCCGAAATGGCGGTAAAAACGTTTGTCCTCGTAGGTCGTGATGGCGACCCGGAACTTTTCGGGGACGCTGTCCGTGGGAAAGAAACGCCACTGGCCGTCGGAGGCGACCTTGGCCGACATCAGGCGGCCGTCGCGGCTCCACACGGTCGCCGAAAAAGGCTCGTCGAAGAGCGTCCGGGGCAGGAACAAACAATACCCCGCGGCGAGCATGGCAACGACCAGCATCGCGAAAAAACATATTCTCTTTTTAGCCGGTTTTTTTGCCATATTTTTACGTATCTTTGGCAAAGTTACCTAAAATCCCCCATTATGAAAACAATATGCCATGCTTTGTTTGCGCTGTCCGCCCTGCTCATCGCCTCGTGCAGCAAGCAGACGTCCGACATCATCGAATGGTCGACAAACGGAGTGACGGGCGTCAGGATGCCTCTCCACGTGACGTTCGTCGAAAACGTACAAGTCGAGGAAAGCGCCATGCAGGATGCCATATCAATCACCCCGGCCGTCGGTTTCGACGCCTACCTGTCGGGGATGCGCATGATCCGCATCGTTCCCAAATCCCCGCTGCAATACGACACGCAGTACAAGGTGGCCATCGACGCCGCGAAACTCACCGGCCGGCAGCACAAGGGCATCGCGGAGTTCAGGTTTGCGACCCCCAAACTGCGGTTTACCTACAACGACAGCTGGTTGCAGCAGAACGACGAGATGACCGGCTATGTACTCATCGGCGAGATCGTCTCGTCGGACTATGCCGACGGCAGCTACATGGAACGGAACCTCAAAATAAGCGGCACGGCGGGTACCGACGTCAAATGGACGCATTCGGAAGACGGGCTCACGCACCAATACACCGTGGGCAACATCGTCCCCCGGGGCGATGAGGGCTATACGCTGACGCTCGATTTCAATTACGACGAAAAGCAAACCCTCCGGGTGGAAGTCCCCCGCAAGGACGAATACGCGGTCATCGACCACAGCGTAAATCCGGAACCGCTCGCCATCGTGGTCACCTTCTCCGAACCCATCCGGCAGAACCAGGATCTGAAAAACCTGATCCGCCTCGACACCAAGTTCCGGACTTCGGTCGACAAAAACAGGCTCTACATCTATCCCGAAGCACGCCCCACGGGAGCGCATAGTGTCACGATCGGCCGCGACGTAGTGAGCAAGAACGGACAGAAGCTCAAGGAGAGCTATTCGTTCACGGCTACGCTGCCGTCGCGCACCCCCTCGATCCGCTTCACGGGCAAAGGCTCGATCCTTCCCTCGTCGAACGACATGTCGCTGCTGTTCGAGGCGGTGAACTACCAGAAAGCCCGGGTGCGGGTACGAAAGATATTCGCCAACAACCTGCTGCAATTCTTCCAGCAGAACCACTACGACGACCAGTACTATTCATCCATGGATTACGTGTCGCGCGTCGTCCGCGACACGACCATCGACCTGGGGGCCAGGTCTTCGACCAGGCTCGACCAGGGCAATACCTATTCGCTCGACCTGAGCCGCCTGATCACCGAGAGCCGCAAGTCGATGTACCTGCTCGAAATCCGGGGTGTCGACCCGCTTACGCCCGTCGACGACGAATACGACTATTATTTCGGGGATTACAGGACTTACAAGGAGCGGTCGAAAGTGGTCGTGCAGTCCGACATCGGCATCATCTGCAAGAGCAGCGGCAGCGACCAGTACGTCGTCTACACGACCGACCTGGTCTCCGCCCGCCCCAAAGGGGGCTGCAAAATCAGGGCCTACGACCGGCAGAACCAGGTGCTGGCCGAAGCGAGCACCGATTCCGAAGGGCGGGCCGTGCTGAGGACGAAGGACGAACCTTACATCGTCACGGCCGAAGCCGGAGGGGACGTCACCTTCGTGAAGGTAGAACCGGGCACGGCCCTGTCGCTGAGTAATTTCGACGTGGGCGGCACGGCAAATCCCAAGGGGATAAAAGGCTATATCTTCGGCGAACGCGGCGTATGGCGCCCGGGCGACGACATACACCTCACGTTCATCGTCACCTCGGACAATCCGCTGCCCGAAAGCCACCCGGCATCGCTGGAATTCTTCAACCCGAACGGGCAGCTGGTGCAGTCGCTCGTGAACAACAGCTCCTCGGACGGCATCTATACGTTCAGCCTGGGGACGACGCCGGCGTCGCCGACAGGGCTATGGCGGGCCAAGATCACCTTCGGCGGCGCACAGTTCGAAAAATCCGTCCGGGTGGACGCGATCAAGCCCAACCGGATGAAAATCGAGCTGAAACTCGGGGACGGGCAACTGGTCGACGCCGCGCATTTCACGGGCAGCCTGACCGCCCGGTGGCTGCACGGCGCCCCTGCGGCCGAAGCCAAGGCGGTGCTCCAGGCGCAGTTGTCACAAACCGCTACTCGCTTCAAGGGCTACGAGGGCTATTCGTTCGACGACGCCTCGAAATACTTTGGCACCGAGGAGCGGGAAATCGTCACCGGCACCACCGACGCCCAAGGGTCGCTGTCGCTCTCGACCGACGAACTCTCCTCGCTGGAAGGGCTGAGCCCCGGTATGCTGAGCGGCAAATTCACGGTGAAGGTCTTCGAAAAGAGCGGCGACTTCAGCGTCGACCAGCAGGTCGCGACCGTATCGCCCTATGACACCTATTTCGGGATCGGGGTCGCCACCCAGAAAAGCGACTGGGGCGACGAATACCTCGACAGCAGGAAGGAGCATATCATAAAGGTCGTGATGCTCGACGCCAAGGGCAAGCCCGAACCCGGCAGTGAAAACGTGCTCGTATCGGTCTACAAAATGGATTCCTACTGGTGGTGGGACGCCTCAACGCCCAATTCCCAGGCGCACTACGCCAAAAATGCGCTCAACTCGAATTACAAGACCCTCCAGGCAACCCTTTCGAACGGCACGGGGCAGGCCACGATGCGCTGGAGCACGGGCGATTACGGCTATTACATGATCCGCGTCACGAGCCCGAACCGGGCACACTCGGCGACCCGGATCGTATGCGTATCCTCGTCCGATTGGCGGGGCGACGTCACTTCGGTGACGGATGCCGCCACGCGGCTCGCCCTCACCCGCGACAAGGCCAAATACGTCCCGGGGGACAAGGCCAGGGTCACCATCCCCTCGTCGCCGGGCGCACGGGCGCTGGTCGGCATCGAAAGCGGCAGCGTCGTGCGGGAAAGCTTCTGGGTGGAGTGCACCGGCAAGCAAACCGACATCGAGATCCCCGTCAAGGAGGGGATGGCCCCCAACATCTATGTCTCGGTAACGCTCGTCCAGCCCCATAACTCGACGCTCAACGACGCACCGATCCGCCTGTTCGGCGTGACGCGGCTCGACGTCGAGGACGCCGCGCGAAGGCTCACCCCCGTGGTCGAGATGCCCGAAACGGTAAAACCCGAATCGGAGGTGACGATAAAAGTCCGGGAGAAAAACGGCCGGAAAATGAGCTACGTGCTGGCGCTCGTCGACGAGGGGCTGCTGGGACTGACGCGCTTCAAAACCCCCGACCCTTACGGTTATTTCAACGCGACCGAGGCACTGGGCGTCCGCACGTGGGACCTGTTCGACCATGTCATCGGCGCCTACGGCGGCCGCATCGAGCAGCTGTTCGCCATCGGCGGCGACGCCGAGCAGCCGAACACGGGGGCGCTCAAAGCGCAGCGGTTCAAGCCCGTCGTACGGTTCATCGACGCACAGAAGCTGGGAGCCGGGAAGACGAACTCGCACAAAATCACGCTCCCGCCCTACTTCGGCGAGGTTCGGGTGATGGTGGTCGCCTCGAACGGCCGGGCGTTCGGCGCCGCGGAAAAGGATGTCGCAGTGAAAAAACCGCTGCTGGTGCAGGCCACTATGCCCCGCGTAGTTTCCACCGACGAGGAAGTCGAGGTGCCGGTCACGGTCTTCGCCCTCGAAGACGGGGTCGGGAAAGTCGACGTGAAGATCGCCGCGAACGAATCGTTCTCGACCGTCGGGCCGTCCAGCAAGAGCATCACGCTCGGCCGGAGCGGCGAGGAGGTCGTATCGTTCCGCCTGAAGGTCAACACCAGAACCGGCATCGGAAAGGTGCGGGTCACGGCTACGTCGTCGGGCGACAGCTCCGCGTCGGAAATCGAACTGGACGTCCGGGAGCCGAACCCCTATGTGACCCTGTCGAAGGACTATGTCATCGACCCGGGCAAGACGGCCGAGGTAAGGCCCCTCAAGGAGAACGGCGAGGCCAAGCTGGAACTTTCGTCGATCCCGCCCTTAGACCTTTCGCGGCGCCTCGAATACCTGGTGAGGTATCCCCACGGCTGCATCGAGCAGATCACCTCGGGCGCCTTCCCGCAGCTCTACCTGCCCTCGGTCGTGGAGTGCGACGCGAACATGCTGCAGGACATCGACCGCAACGTCAAGAGCGTGCTTGCGCGCCTGGGCAGCTACCAGTTGTCCGACGGCGCATTCGCCTACTGGAGCGGCAACACGTCGGCCTCGGAATGGGGCACGGTCTACGCGACGCATTTCATGTCCGAAGCCGCAAAGCACGGCTACGGCGTGGACAGGACGATGCTCGACCGGGCGCTCAAATACCTGCGCAGCAACCCCTCGGACTACTACCTGACCCAGGCCTATACCCAGTATGTGCTGGCGCTGAACGGGACTCCGACCCGGGGTGCCATGAACCAGCTCCGGGAAAAGGCCGCCTCGCTGAGTAGCGACGCCAAGTGGCTGCTGGCGGCGGCATACGCTTTGGACGGCAACAGGAAAGTCGCCGAAGGGCTGATCTCGCTCTGCGTGGACAACGCGGAAAAGGCCAACCCCTACGACGGCACCTACAACAGCGACGAACGCCGGATGTCGATCTCGCTCATGACGCTCACGATACTCGGACGCCGCGAAGAGGCTTTCCGCACGGCGCTGAAGATGTCGGACATCCTCAAGAAGGACAGGTGGCTCAGCACCCAGTCGACGGCATGGATGCTCAGCACCCTTTCCAATTTCGCCGTAGCGGGACAGACCGGCATCGACGCCACAGCGGGCAGGGAGATCGTCAAGACCGACAAATCCATCGAGAGCATGTCCCTGGCCGCACCGACTGAGGTGAGGAACAACGGTTCGGGCAGCCTGTACGCGGTCGTCAGCCAGAGTTATACCCCCGGCAAGGGCGAGGAGACCGAAGCTGCGAACGGCATCCGGATCGACGTGCGTTACACGAATATGGACGGTGCCGCCATCGACCCTGCCTCGATCCGGGTATCGACCGATTTCTACGCCATCGTGACCGTTTCGAACAAGAGCGGCTACGAACGGTACGCCGACCTTGCGCTAACCCACATCTTCCCGGCAGGATGGGAGATCACCTCCGAACGGGACTTGTCGTCGCTCACCTACCAGGATATCCGCGACGACCGGGTGCTGAGCTACTTCGACCTGAGCAGGGGCGAAAGCAAGGAGATCCCCGTCAAGCTGACGGCAACCTACAAGGGGCGCTACTACCTGCCTTCGGTCTACTGCGAGGCGATGTACGACAACTCGGTGCGGGCGCTCCGGAAGGGCGAATGGGTCGAGGTCGTCGGGCAGACGCCGGCCGGAAACTGAACGACACGGCCCTGAAATAACGGAACATCCCCGTAATGCATGCGGGTTCCGGGGATTTACAAAGCAATGCTGTAACTGAATGAGTTACGGCATTGCTTTTTTATGAGGTAATGATTTAGAAACGCAAGTCTTGAATAAACTTACATCGAGGTTCATCCTGTCAAACAACTCTATGCAAATATAGAGGAAATTTTGTTAACAACCAAAATATTCAGAAGTATTATAACAGAGACCAATCCTTTTCAGTCTCTGTTATAATTTAAGATTTAGACTATTTCTTTTTTCTCTTATTTGTATTCAGTTTTTGAATATCCTTCTCCAACTCTTTGATGCTTTCCAATCGCTCCAACTGTTTTTGTACCTCCTTGTATTTGTCATACTCATTAGCGGCTTTTTGCAGTGCCAATTTATGAGAAATAGACCCAGCGTGTTCCAATATATTTTTGTCATTCATCGTAAGTACCTGCTTCAGTTTCTCAATCCAATCCCGCATATACATTGGTTTGTGTTATTGCTTGAGTCTCTGCATAAGCGAGGAATTGTTCTACAATTAATTTCAAAAGCCCAATCTCCTCTTCATTCAAGTAATTCTTTCCAATTTCCACATCTGCTTTACGAACCTTGTTAGGCAGAGATGTTGATGTCAGTCCCATTTGCGGCAATGCGGCATTTGCCCGATAATAGATCAACTCCGCTGCAGTTTTACCACTAACCGCCCAAAGAAGTTTGTTTTGTACCTCTTTATAAAAGGCAAGGGTCATTTCATCGGACGGGTCATAATCAATACTAGTGGCGTAAATATCCTTGATTTGTTGATAGAAAAGCCGTTCTGACAAGCGAATCTCTCGAATCCTGTCTAACAGTTCTCGGAAGTAATTCATGGATGAGCCGCTCTTGAATCGCTCATCGTTCAAAGTAAACCCCTTGATGATATAATCCCTCAAACGCTGCGTTGCCCAGATACGGAACTGTGTACCTTGCATAGATTTCACCCTGTAGCCGACTGAGATTATTACATCCAAGTTGTAATAATTAGAGGATGTAAATTAAACTGTGTCAGCAAGGAATAAAGTATTAACTTTGCTAAC
>ENA-OURZ01002415-OURZ01002415.1-human-gut-metagenome-genome-assembly--contig:-NODE-2415-length-17592-cov-2.991789_pt1 | contig 17592 bp, 16 predicted proteins | sample MGYA00242073_ERZ509195 | MGnify/ENA primary metagenome ERZ509195 (study PRJEB26280, sample SAMEA2338837) | human gut metagenome | biome: human gut; feature: human-associated habitat; material: faeces...
TGCTCCGCCTCGCTCGGCGCGGGGGGATCGGGAGTATCGGGGGTGTCGGGCTGCTCAACCGGCGGCTGCACGGAAGGGTCCTCCGCCGACTTTTTCCCGCCGCAGGCGGTGAGGGTGAGCAGCAGCAGCGCGCTGAGCAGCGCGCAAAGGATTCGTTTCATGGGAGATGTTTTCCTTTCGGGGATTCAGAATTTTCCGCCGGAGTGCGAGAAGCCGCCGGAGTTGACGGTCGTGCCGCCGGAGAAGCTCGGGCCGCTGTCGTGGTCGTCGGACTCCGTCTTGATGGGCGTGCGCACCTCGGGGGTGTGGGTGAAGCGGTCCTCGCGCGCGGTGATCTCGGCGCCGCCGGAGACGGTGTAGCGCGCGGCCTCGGTCGCGCGGCGCACGCTCTTGAGCTGACGCTTATAGATCGCGCAGACGATGAACGCCACGATCAGGCCGAGGGGCAGACCGAACCGGAAGGCCATGAGGGCGGCAAAGAAAAGCTTATCCCCAAAGCTCAGCGGTTCATATTCCTCCTCGGTTTCGTCGGACGGCTCCACGTCGATGGGGGCGCCGTTGGCGTTGGCCTCGAGGTAGCGGCCGCACGCGGCGATGTAGTCCGCGAAGCCGCCGTACCAGTCGTCCTCACGGAAATTGTCGAGGAACTCGTCCTGCATGATGTACTTGCCGTAGTCGGTGAAGGCGGCGTTGGCGGTGTCGCCGTGGGCGAGCATCTGGAAATCGCGCTCGGCCATGCTCAGCGCGAGCATGATGCCGTTGCTGTCGTAGGAGGCGGCAAGCCCGAGCGCATCCCATGCGTATTCGGTGAAGGCGGCCATGCCGGTCTCACCGGTCTCCGTGACCGTGTCGGGGTCAATGTAGTCCGCCATGTCGTCGACGGTCACGACGTACACGCCGCAGCCGTACTGGTCGGCGACGGCGGCCGCCGCCTCGTTGAGCGCGGCGCATTCGTCCGTGGAGAGAATGTCGGCGTCGTCGTAAACATAGACGTCCGCATCCGCCGCGGCGGACACGCTCAGCGACAGCGCGAGGACGAGGGCGAAGAGCAGGGAAGCATATTTCTTCATCATCATGCCACCTCCTCGTATAATAAAGTCGTATTTTGGATTGCCCCAGAGGGGCAGCTAAGGTACAATGCAAGCAGCGGATAGAGGTCGGAGTTCACCTCCTTGGGTTTAATACCCGTTCGTAAGGGTGCCGCCTCTACCTTTGCGGTGGTCTACGAATAAGCTGGATGTTGGTTTCTCTCCGAATATCAAACGAGGCTGTAGTCCGCAAAGAGCTGTGAGGACTATCCGCAAAATACCTGGAGGGACATACTATGCTTATCTGCGGAATCGACATCGGAAAAAATTATCATGAAGCCTGTGTCATTGACGAAACTGGACGGCAGTTGGCAAAAACACTTCGTTTCCCCAACACGACTGCCGGAGCTGGTACACTCATGGATTATTTTCATGGATGTAACCCGGACAAGCAAACCATTGTTGTGGGTATGGAGGCCACAGGCCACTACTGGCTGTCGCTATACTGTTTTCTGTTCGACCAGGGCTTTCAGGTGAATGTCATCAATCCGCTGCAGTCGGACGCCGTACGCAATTTGTTCCTCCGCAAAGCTAAAAATGATGCCAAAGACAGCTTTCTTATCGCCGAAACGATTCGCATTGGCCGTTTCAGCAACACAGAGCTTGCAGATGAAGATATTCTCGCTCTGCGCCAGCTCTGTCGGCACCGCATGGATCTGGTAGACTATATCGCTGACCAAAAGAGGAAGATCATTGGCGTCATGGATCGCGTTTTCCCAGAGTATCAGCACTTCTTTACCGACATGTTTGGCAAGACTTCAAAGGAACTTTTGGATGTTGCCGTTACACCGGAAGAACTGCTTGCTGTCCCAACGGAGGAGCTTTGTGCCATACTCAAGAAAGCAAGCCGCGGGCGTTTTGGTGAGGCAAAGGCAGAGGAAATCCGGGCTGCCGCACAAAACTCCTTTGGAATTACCATTGCTACGTCAGCGTTTGCTTTGCAGCTGCGGCAGCTTCTGGAAATGATAGATTTGTTGGAGCGGCAATTGAATGAATTGGACTTTGAGATCGAGCAACGCATGAATAAACTGAATACCTGCATTACCACCTGTCCTGGCGTGGGTAAGGTTCTGGGGGCTGTAATTCTCAGTGAAATTGGAGATATTTCCCGTTTCCCCGAGCCAAAGAAACTGGTTGCTTTCGTAGGCATAGATCCTTCTGTCCATCAATCCGGCGAGTTTACCGGGACTCAGAACAAGATGTCCAAGCGCGGCTCTCCGCATCTGCGCCGTGCTATTTGGCTGGCGGCCACGGTAGCCGCTTTCCATGATCCTGTCCTCTCTGCCTTTTATCAAAAGAAACGGGCGGAGGGAAAACATCACTACACAGCCATTGGCGCCGTAGCTCGAAAGCTCACGCTTATCATCTACGCCGTCTTGCGGGATAAAAAGCCCTACGTGCCAAACTGTTGAACCTCATATCTCAAAGGCTTCTATCTTTGACATAGTTTTCTGCTGATCCCAGTGGAATGTTCAACTAATGTGGGGCATCCTATTTTAGGGGTGCTATGATGCGTAAAATCACCATGTTTGCTGCTGGAATCATGGTTACCGCAGCCGTCTTGCTGTCAGCAGGTGCCACGGCAGAATCCCAAAAAGAAATATCCATGGATGCGTCGGAACAGGTCATCTTGCGGCTGTTGTATCAGCCGACTACTACGGCTGTTGATGACTACTATGGAGAACACAGACAATATTGGCGGCAAGAAGTCCTTAGCGTCCAAAAAGCTCCAGAATCACCCTATTATGAGGTCGTCATACGGGTAGAGACCTTCCATGGTGCGCATAACCCGCCGTATGGCCTTGAAACAATGACTTTCTATATTGGTCCTCTTGATAAAGTTCAGTTAATCAGCTCTGACCACCAAGACGAGCCGGACTAAATGAATTAATCTCAGCTCAATCCCTCCTTCAGGCGGCCTTGGTCGCCTGCTTTTTTGCTGCTGTTGCCGCCGCACGAAGGCAGCAGCAGGATGACGGCGACGATCGCGACGATCAGCGCCAGCATGATCCATAATTGTCTGTTACTCTTTTTTGTCGCCATGTTTTTTCGTTGTTTTGGTTTGTCGGACACTTTGTCGCACGGAGTCCGGAGTGCCGGCCGGAAGCTCCTATGAAAGCCCGGTTACGAGCGTTCCGATCTGTTCGCCTGCAAGTACTTTGCCCAGATTGCCCGGCGTGTCCATGTCGAAGACGATGATGCCGAGTTCGTTCTCGCGGCAGAGGGTGAACGCCGTGAGGTCCATGACTTTCAGCCTGCGGTCGAGCACCTCCTCGAACGTGATCCGGTCGAACTTCACGGCCGTCGGGTCCTTTTCGGGGTCGGCCGTGTAAACGCCGTCCACGCGGGTGCCTTTGAGCATCACGTCGGCTTCGATCTCGATGCCGCGCAGCGCCGATGCCGAGTCGGTCGTGAAGTAGGGGTTCGACGTGCCGCCGCCGATAATCACCACATAGCCCGCTTCGAGGTACTCGATGGCACGGGCTTTGGAGTAGTATTCGCCGATGGGTTCCATGCGGATCGAGGTGAGCACCTTGCATCGGACGCCGTTGTCTTCGAGCGCCGACTGGAGCGCCAGCGAGTTGATGATCGTGGCGAGCATGCCCATCTGGTCGCCTTTCACGCGGTCGAAGCCTTTCTTTGCGCCCGTGAGGCCGCGGAAAATGTTGCCGCCGCCGATGACGATGCCGATCTGGACGCCTGTGGCCGCTGCCGCCCTGATCTGTTCGGCGTAGGACTGGAGTACTTCGGGGGAGAGCCCGTATTTCTGCGAACCTTGCAGCGATTCGCCGCTCAGTTTCAGTAGTATTCGCTTGTATTTCATTGTACGATGGGTTTACCGTAACGCGAAGATAAAAATTTTTATTGAAAAAAACGCAAGAATGACTATCTTTACAGAAAATAGGCGGTATGGCGGCTATGCCGGAAAAAAACCGGCGCCATGTCCGGTCTGAGCTGTTTTACGGAACACAGGCTTCGCCTCGGCAATGTCCGAATAAATTTGGCATTGTGCTCGGCTTGTGCTATCTTTAACCTCGTTTTAGATAGGCTGCGGTTCGGACAAACTCAAACAAGTTTGGTTTGTCGCTCTCCTTGCGCTATCTTTGTGCTGCCATGACGTTGGATGAATACAAATTACTCCGAAAAATAAATTCCCCCCGCGACCTCAAGCAACTCTCGGCGGAGGAACTGCGCACCTACTGCGACGAGCTGCGCAGCTATATCATCGACGAGTGCTCGGTAAATCCCGGACACCTGGCGTCGAGCCTCGGCTGCGTGGAACTCGCCGCCGCACTCCACTACGTTTTCGATACGCCCGCGGACAAGATCGTCTGGGACGTAGGGCACCAGACCTATGCCCACAAGATTATCACCGGGCGCCGCGAGGCGTTCAAGACCAAACGCCTGCTGGGCGGCATCAGCGGTTTCCCGCGCATGTCGGAGAGCCCCTACGACGCTTTCGGGGGCGGGCATGCCTCGGTGTCGATTTCGGCGGCGTTCGGCATGGCCAAGGCTGCCGAGATGCGGGGCGAGAGGCACCAGGTCGTGGCCGTCATCGGCGACGGCTCGATGACCGGCGGCCTCGCGTTCGAAGGGCTCAACAACGCCGGGGCCAGCAAACGCACCAATATCCTGGTGATCCTCAATGACAACAACATGGCCATCGACCAGGCCACCGGCGCATTGAAGAACTACCTGCTCAAAATCTCCACGTCGGTGCATTACAACCGTTTCAAGCAGCGGTTGTGGGGCATCCTTTCGCATACGCCGCGCCTGCTGCGCCTCTGCCAAAAGGCGGGCAACGCCGTGAAACAGGGGGTGCTGAACAAGAGCAACCTCTTCGAGAGCTTCAATTTCCGTTATTTCGGCCCCGTCGACGGCCACAACCTCAAGGAGTTGGTGCGCACGCTTCGGGCATTGCGCGACATCGAAGGGCCCAAGTTGCTGCATGTCATGACCGTGAAGGGCAAGGGCTACCTGCCTGCCGAGCACGACCAGTCCACGTGGCATGCCCCCGGACGTTTCAATCCCGATACGGGCGAGCGGATCGCCTCGCCGGGCGCCGCGGCGCGTTATCAGGATGTCTTCGGCGAGACGCTCGTCGAACTGGCCGGGCTCGACCCGCGGGTCGTGGGCGTCACGCCTGCCATGCCGTCGGGTTGTTCGATGAACATGCTCATGCACGCCATGCCGTCGCGTTGCTTCGACGTGGGTATCGCCGAGGGCCATGCCGTGACCTTCTCGGCGGGGATGGCCGCTGCGGGCATGGTGCCTTTCTGCAACATCTATTCATCTTTCATGCAGCGGGCTTACGACAATGTGATCCACGACGTCGCGATTCAGGATCTGCCCGTGGTGATGTGCCTCGACCGGGGCGGCATCGTGGGCGAGGACGGCGTGACCCACCACGGGGTCTTCGACATGGCTGCATTCGGTGCCGTGCCGGGACTTACGATCGCTGCGCCGATGGATGAACTGGAACTCCGCAACATGATGTATACCGGTCTGCAATACGGTCATCCCTTCATGATCCGCTACCCGCGCGGCAACGGTGCGGGACGTCTGTGGCGGGGCGTTCCCTTCGAAGCGCTGCCCGTCGGCCGGGGCCGGAGGCTCCGCGAAGGTACGGACGTGGCGCTGGTGACGGTCGGGACGGTCGGCAACGCTGCCGCCCGTGCCGCGGAACGCGCCGCGGCGAAGGGTGTGAGCGTGGCGCATTACGACCTGCGATTCGCCAAACCGCTCGACGAGGCCCTGCTGGCCGAGGTCGGTGCCAAGTTCCGCCATGTGGTCACGGTCGAGGACGGTTCCCTGCGCGGGGGCGTCGGCGAGGCCGTCACGGCATTTTTCAATGCCCGCGGCTGCGAGGTGGCCGTGCACTCGCTGGGCATCGGCGACGAGTGGGTCGAGCACGGAACCCCGGCTCAGCTCTACGCCCTCTGCGGTTACGACGAGGAGGGTATTCTGCGGGCGCTGCTCGCTGCGGGGGAATAAAACTGCCGTTTCCGCTCCTGTTTGCCGTGCTGCGGCATAAAATCTGTTACGTGCTCCCTAAAAACCGTTTGGGGAGTGAAAATCGCGATCGTATTATTGGCCGCTGCGCTGCTTGTCATCGGCGTGGTATACGGCGGTGTCACCGACCGTACCGACCGAACTCCGGTGCCGTCGTTCGACCTGGCGCGCTACATGGGCACCTGGTATGAGATCGCCCGCTACGACCATCCGTTCGAACGGGGGCTGGCCGGAGTGCAGGCGCGCTACGAACTGAGGCCCGACGGTCGCATCGGGGTGTTCAACAGCGGGACGGATTACCGTTCGGGCCGTTGTAAACGTGCGCGGGGCAAAGCCTGTGCGGGACAGGTGCCGGGGCGTTTGCGGGTCTCTTTTTTCTGGGTTTTTTATTCGGATTACAACGTCATGGAGCTGGGCGGCGATTACGATTGGGCATTGGTCGGCGGCGGTTCGGCAAAATACCTCTGGGTACTGTCACGCACGCCGACACTCCCCGCGCATACGCTCAACCGCATCCTGCGGCTGGCCGAACGACGCGGTTACCGGACGGACAGGCTTCTGTTCGTCGACCAGGGGCAATGACACTCCGCCGAAGGGGTGCTCCTCCGTTCCCTGCGGCCGTGTTACACCGTGAACGTCCAATCGTCGCCCCGGCTGAGCGCGGCGTCGAACCGGAACCCTTCCCATTCGAATTCTTTGAGCCTTTCCGGATCCGTAATCCGGTTTCTGATAAGGTGGCGCGTCATCTCCCCGCGGCACATTTTCGTGTAGACCACGATGGTTTTCAGACGGTCGCCCTCGCGGATGCGGAATTCGGGCGTGATGATACGCGCTTCGCGGCGGATGCGTTTCCAGTCGAACAGGCGCTTCATCTCGCTGCTGGCGAGGTTGACCAGGATGCCGTCGTCGGCATGGATTTTTTCGAGGAAGGCTTCTGTCAGCCGTCCCTGCCAGTACCCGAACATCGTTTGGTCGTCGTGCCCCGGCAATACGGCGTCCCCTTCCAGCCGGTAGCGGCGGATTGCGTCCAGCGGCCGGAGCAGCCCGTAGAGGAACGACGTGATGTTGAGGTGCTGCTGTGCGTATTCGAAATCCCCGGGGGTGAATCGCTCCGGGGCGATATGCCTGAATACGACGCCCGTGTAGGCCAGCAGCGCGGGGAGGGCCTCTTCGCCGTGGAACTGCCGGTAACGCCGGCGGTTGGTCGCGGCGATCTGCCGGTTGGTGCGCAGCATGCGTTCCAGCTCTTCGGTGCTGAGCGTCGCCAGCTGCAGGGCCAGCTCCGCGGCCTCGCGGGCGTAACGCGGCAGGGTCGTTCGGGGGATTTCGGCCGGATTGTTTTCGGCCATCGTTTTGGCGCAGGAAAGGAGTATTTGCATGGCTGTGGATCAAAATTGGATGTCCTGCCCCTCTGCCGGCTCCGCAAAGCGGGTGAACGGGACGAACGGCGTCACCGTGAACTCGGCCGTGAGCAGGTAGGGCCGGTATGGGCAGGTCTTGTACACTTGTTTGCAGATACGGTAACGCGCATACCGGGCCGGGTAGACACGGGGTGCGAGCCGGGCTGTGAACCCGTAGGTGTATTCGGCGGCCGGTGCCGGATGCGGTACTTCGGTGCGGGATGGGTTGTTTGGCCCGATGCCGACCAGCAGTGAGTTCCACGCATTGACGACGGGCAGCGTTTCCCACCGTCCGTGCTGGAAGCGGCAGACGGTGTAGTCGCTCCCGAAATATACCGTCGAATCGCCTTTGTGGCGGATCGTGAGCCGGATATGTTCGGTGCCGGCGGGATAAAATGCGTATTCGGCATCCATCGTGAGCCCATCCGGCGGAGCAGCCCCTTCGGGTGCGGGCGGATAGGGTGTCGTGTCGGGGTCGAACCCGTGGAGCCGGATCAGGGGGCTGTCGTGCACGCAGCGGCGGAAGCGGGCTTTCATCGCCGTGTCGGCTCGGATCATGTGTACGTCTATGACACCGTCCGGTTCGTTGACCGCCGATGCGTAGATGGCGTTTGCGACCGGATCGGCCGCCTTGTTGTCTGCCGCCCACTGCCAGATGCTGTCCTGCAAAGCGGACAGTCCGTCCGTTGTGGGGCGCTTCTGTGCGGCGGCCGTACAGCTGGCCGCAAGCAACAGGAACAGCAGAAGGCGTTTCATGGTGCGGTGCGGTTTATGCTACGGAGCAGGGGATGCCGAGTGCCTCGACGCGGGCGGCGATGGCCTGCAACTCCTCGCGCGGCACTTTTTCGAGCGTCCGGCACGGGGTGTCGCGGTCGAGCGAGTAGACCATGACCTGCCGCGGGCCGATTTCGCCGATCAGGCGCAGCCATGCCGCGACCTCCTCTTCGGTGGTGTTGTCGACCCGCTGTCCGTCGAACTCCCCGCGCAGGAACATCGTCTGCACGGTCAGGTGCCCGTCGAAGCCTTTCATCTGATCGACGACCCTGCGTACGGAATAGGCCGGGCTCTGGGGATTGTTTATCAGGCGTGCCGTGGCGTCGAAGGCCGAATCGAGCTTGAGGATGTTGTTGTCCACGCTGCGAAGGGCACGGCGCACGCCCTCGCGGTGGAGCTGCGTGGCGTTCGAAAGCACCGAAACCCTGGCCGAGGGGCACAGCTCGTCGCGCAGGGCGATCGTGTCGCCGATCACGGCTTCGAATTCGGGGTGCATCGTCGGCTCGCCGTTGCCGGCGAAGGTGATGACGTCGGGCGGGGTGCCGTCGGCCACCATGCGCCGCAGCGTCGCTGCGAGCTGCGTGCGGACGTCTTCGCGGGTGTTGAAGCGCCGCGCGCCGGGATGCTCGGCATTCCAGCCGCATTCGCAGTAGATGCAGTCGAACGAGCAGAGTTTCGACTCGGTGGGCAGGAGGTTGACCCCCAGCGAGAGTCCCAGCCGCCGCGAATGTACCGGGCCGAAGATGATGTCATGGAATAATGAAGTCATACCACAAAGATAGTATATGCCGGGGGCAAAAGCAAGTTTACTTGCATTTTGCCGGGGCGCCGCCTGTCTGAGGCAAAGCCGAAGATAGCTAAAACGGAAATATTTTTCTACCTTTACAAAAACCATTCCTTATGAAATTCAGGTTCGGATTGCTGCCGCGCGTCGTGCTGGCCATCGGCCTCGGGGTCGGCTGCGGCTTTTTCTTCCCTGTATGGGCGACGCGTATCGCCCTTACGTTCAATGATATTTTCGGCCAGTTCCTTTCGTTCGTCATCCCGTTGCTCATCCTCGGGCTGGTGGCGCCGGGCATCGCCGACCTGGGACGCAACGCCGGGCGCCTGCTGGCCCTCACGGCGGCGCTGGCCTATGCCTTCACCCTTTTCTCGGGCTTCGGCACCTACCTCACGGGGCGGGCGCTGTTCCCCGCATTGCTCGAAGGCGCCGCAGCCGTGCTGCCCGACGCGGCCGCAACGGCCCCCGCACCCTATTTCACGGTTGGGATGCCACCCCTGTTCGGTGTCATGTCGGCGCTGGTACTGGCCTTCGTACTCGGGCTGGGGATGGCCTATACGCACAGCGTGAAACTCAAAGGGGTGATGGACGATTTCAAGTCGATCATCGACCGCGTGATCGCGGGCGTCATCATCCCGCTGCTGCCCTTCTATATCTTCGGAATCTTCCTTTCGATGACCCAGTCCGGGCAGGTGGCCGGGGTGCTGGGCGTCTTCGTGAAGCTGATCGTGGTGATCTTCTTCATGACCGTCGTGCTGCTGCTCGCACAGTTCTCCATTGCCGGGCTCGTTGCCCGCAAAAACCCGCTGCGGATGCTCCGTACGATGCTTACGGCCTATGTCACGGCGCTCGGCACGCAATCGTCGGCCGCCACCATCCCCGTGACCCTGGCGCAGACCCTCCGGCTCGGCGTGCGCCCCCAGCTGGCGTCGTTCGTCGTACCGCTCTGTGCCACGATCCACCTTTCGGGGTCGATGATGAAGATCGTGGCCTGCGCATTGGCCGTTTCGATGCTGGCCGGGCTGGATATTCCGGCGGGGACTTTCGCGGGGTTCATCCTGCTGCTGGGCGTGACGATGATTGCCGCACCGGGGGTGCCGGGCGGCGCGATCATGGCGGCGCTGGGATTGCTCGAATCGATGCTCGGGTTCGACGAGACGCTCGCGGGGCTGATGATCGCCACCTATATCGCCATGGACAGCTTCGGCACGGCGACCAACGTGACGGGCGACGGTGCCGTCGCGGTGATCGTCGATGCGATAGACCGCCGATCGGAAAAATGAAAAACCGAACAAAGTTCTTCCCCGGGCCGCCGAAAGCGGCCTTTTTCCTTATCTAATATCCGGAAATAAGTATAAATGCGTACCCGTGCCGAATAAAAAACGGCTAATTTTGATGGCTAAAAAGGTTTTTTTGTACTTTTGCGCGTCCGGAACGGAAACTAACATTAAATTATATACATTATGGTTGATATTTTTGCACGCCTTGAGAAAAATGCAGGTGGCCCCATCGGTCAGTACATGTCGTACGCCCACGGTTATTACGCTTTCCCCAAACTGGAAGGCGATATCGGCCCCCACATGACTTTCCGGGGCAAGAAGATGCTCAACTGGAGTCTGAACAACTACCTCGGGCTGGCCAACCACCCCGAAGTCCGCAAGGCCGACGCCGAGGGTGCCGCGCAGTTCGGCATGGCGGCCCCGATGGGCGCCCGCATGATGAGCGGCCAGACCGTCTACCACGAGCGTCTCGAGCGCGAACTGGCCGAGTTCGTCGGCAAGGAGGATGCCTTCCTGCTGAACTTCGGTTACCAGGGTATGATTTCGATCATCGACTGCCTGCTGACGCCGCGCGACGTGGTGGTCTACGATGCCGAGGCACACGCCTGCATCATCGACGGCCTGCGCCTGCACAAGGGCAAGCGTTTCGTATACGGACACAACGACATGGAGTCGCTGCGCCTGCAATTGCAGCATGCCACCGACCTGGCCGAAGAGCAGAACGGCGGCGTACTCGTAATCACCGAGGGTGTCTTCGGCATGAAGGGCGACCTGGGCAAGCTCGACGAGATCGTGGCCCTGAAAAAGGATTTCCAGTTCCGCCTGCTGGTCGACGATGCCCACGGCTTCGGTACGATGGGTGAGGGCGGCCGCGGTACGGCGTCGCATTTCGGCGTTGTGGACGGCGTAGACGTGCTGTTCAACACCTTTGCCAAGTCGATGGCCGGTATCGGTGCATTCGTCTGCGGCCCCCGCTGGCTGATCAACCTGCTGCGTTACAACATGCGTTCGCAGCTTTATGCCAAGTCGCTCCCGATGCCGATGGTTATCGGTGCGCTCAAACGCCTGGAGTTGATCCGCAACCACCCCGAATACCAGCAGAAGCTTTGGGAGATCGTGCGTGTGTTGCAAAGCAGCCTCAAAGAGAACGGCTTCGAGATCGGTGTGACCAATTCGCCCGTGACGCCCGTTTTCCTGAAGGGCGGCATCCCTGAGGCTACGAATCTGGTCGTCGACCTGCGTGAGAACCACGGCATCTTCTGTTCGATGGTCGTTTACCCCGTAATCCCGAAAGGCGAGATCATCCTGCGCATCATCCCGACCGCAGTCCACACCCTCGAGGACGTGAATGTCACCATCGAGGCGTTCAAGGCCGTACGCAGCAAGCTCCAGGACGGCATTTACGCCCAGCTGCCCATTCCGGTACGTGCCGACGAAGGATTCCTGGTTCGTTAATTCCCCGGTTCCCGGCAGGACGGTTTATTCCGCCGCCCGGAAATAAGGGTTTCCCATACGATGTCCCCGGCTTTTCCGAAGGCCGGGGACATCGTTTTGTGACAAAATTCGCCGGAAAATTTTGCAGAATAAATTTTTCAGTTTATATTTGCAATCCCGAAATGCAAGTTTCGGATGCCGGAAAGGGAGGTTGAAAGCCTCTTTTGCAGACGGAGAAACATATTGCGGAAATAGCTCAGTTGGTAGAGCACAACCTTGCCAAGGTTGGGGTCGCGAGTTCGAGTCTCGTTTTCCGCTCCAAAACAGGCGATTAAATCCTTGCGACAAGCCAATCAGCGAGTTGTGAGGATTTTTCTTTTATGCCCGTCGGCGGGTCTTTTGCGCCCGCCCGGGGAGTTACCTTTTCGGGATGAACAGCCCGGACATGTTCGCCTGTTCGAGGGTGAGGAGCCCGACCTTTTTAGGAATGCCGCCGGCGTATCCCGTCAGGCTGCAGTCGCTGCCCACGACCCTATGGCAGGGGATGATAATGCTGATCGGATTGTGCCCTACGGCACCGCCTATGGCCTGCGCCGACATGGTTTGCTTTCCCTGCTGCCGTGCGATTTCTTTCGCAATATCCTTGTAGGTAATTGTTTCCCCATACGGTATTTGCAGCAATATTTCCCATACGGCCTGCCGAAAGGACGACCCTTCGGGGTGTAACGGGGGTGTAAATCCCGGGTTTTCCCCGCTGAAGTAACTGTCCAGCCACTTCCTTGTCTGGTCGAATACGGGGAGCTGTTTCTCTTCGTGTGCTGCCGGCAGTGTGGCGGCAAAGTATTTTTGCCCGTCGAACCAGAGCCCGGTCAGGCTGTTGCCGTCGGCGGAGATCGTTATCCCGCCGAAGGGCGATTGGTATTTACAAATGTACTGCATGGTGTTATAGATTAAAGTAAAGGTTGGAATCTTCCGGGGCTTCTTCTCTCGAAGCTATCGTGTAACAGCGCAAGGGTGTCACTACGGTTATCTTGTAGTCGGCGAAATCTTCCGACCGTCCGTGCTTTTGGGCGAGGCGGTGCCGGAGCGAGTTCCGCCATTTCGCGACGCACTGCTCGTCCCGCCATTCGGATTTGCTGAGCAGTTTGTTGCCGTTCGCAAGGCTCGCGAAACGTTCCGAGCCGATAAATCCATCCGTCCGGGCCAGTTCCTCCTTCAGAGTCGCCGCTGTCTGCAGGTAATCCTCCATGCGGTCGGTTTTCAGGGTTACTTCGAACAATACGATTACATTTGGCATGGTTTCATCGGTTATGTGTTTGTCGTTCTGCCTTCGATATTCGGCAGGAATCCCGTGATTATCCCCAACAGGGGCAGCAGGGTGCTGATCCGGAAGATGAATTCGATGCTGGTCTTGTCGGCCAGCCAGCCGAAAAAGGCCGAGCCGAGGCCGCCGAGGCCGAACATCAGCCCGAAAAAGATCCCGGCGATCATTCCGACCTTGCCGGGCATCAGGTCGGTGGCGTAGACCAGGATGGCGGAGAATGCCGAGGAGATGACGAGTCCGATGATGACGGCGAGCGCGATCGTGCAGACCAGGTTCGCATAGGGCAGCAGCAGGGTGAAGGGCGCTGCTCCGAGGATGGAGCCCCAGATCACGTATTTACGCCCGAAACGGTCGCCCAGCGGCCCGCCGGCGACCGTGCCGACAGCCGATGCCCCGAGGAATGCGAAGAGGCAGTACTGCGACCCCTGCACCGAGATCCCGAATTTATCCATCAGGAAGAATGTGAAGTAGTTGGTCATGCTGGCGATGTAAAAGTATTTCGAGAATACCAGCACGCCCAGGATGCCCAGGGCGAGGCGGATTTTGCGTTTTCCCAAGTGGTGTGCCGGGGCCGCTGCGGCTGCTGCGGGGCGGTTTGCGGTGACGGTGAGGCGAAGTTTATACCAGTTCCCGATTCTCGTGAGGATGAGGATGGCGAGGATCGCGGCCAAAGCGAACCAGCCGATCGAGGCCTGCCCGAAGGGAATGACGACCAGTGCGGCCAGCAGCGGCCCCATGGCGCCCCCGGCGTTGCCGCCGACCTGGAATATCGACTGTGCCAGTCCTTTCCGGCCTCCCGAGGCGAGTTGCGCCACCCGGGAGGATTCGGGGTGGAAGACCGAAGAGCCGCAGCCGATCAGCCCCACCGCCAGCAGGATGGGTACGAAGCCCGGGGCGACGGAGAGGATGAGCAGCCCGACCAGCGTGAAACACATCCCTGCGGCGAGCGAGTAGGGGCGCGGATGGCGGTCTGCATAGAGTCCGATGAAGGGCTGCAGCAGCGACGAGGTCATCTGGAAAACCAGCGTGATGATTCCGATCTGGGCGAACGTGAAGCCGAATTTCTCCTTCAGGAGCGGGTAGACGGCCGGGATCACCGACTGCATCATGTCGTTCAGCAGGTGGGTGATGCTGATCATGAACAGTATCGGGTAGACCGTTCCGGTCTCCGTGAAGCGCCGCAGGCGTGTGTCCGTGGGTTTTGTAAGCGTCTCCATTGCTGCGGGCTATGGTTCTTCGAGTATCCGCGTGATCGCCTCCCGGGCGTTCCGCACGTCCCCGGCGAGGATGTATCCGAGTAACTGCCCGTGCGTGGGCTGGGAGGCGAGCAGGCACTCCGTGTTCCTGTATATATTGCTGAACCTCTTTTTCAGATGGGCGGCCGTCGAGCGATACAGCTCGCACAGGATTTCGTTGTGCGTGGCCTCGGCCAGGGCGATGTGGAAGTTGACGTCGGCTTCGATACAGGCCTGCAATGCCCCGGAAGCCGCGGTCGCTCCCCGTTCCGCGAGGTGCTTTTCGAGGACTGCGGCGTCGTGTGCCGTTCGCCGTTCGGCGGCTTTTTCTGCAATCGCGGCTTCCAGTATTTTCCGCACCTCGTCCAGGTCGTGCAGGTCGGCGCGTCCGAGGCGCCGCTCCATCGGTTCGTCCGGCGGCGTGAGGCGTTCGACAAATGTCCCGGCACCCTGCCGTACCTTCAGGAAACCCATGTTGGACAGGATTCTGACCGCTTCGCGCACGGTTGAGCGGCCGACCCCGAAAATCTGCATCAATTCCGGTTCGGGCGGCAGTTTTTCGCCCACCTCGAATTTCCCCGACATGAATTGATCCTGCAACCGCCCGGCCAGCTCTTCGGCCAGCGATTTCTTGCTGAGTTGCATGTTCGAACCGGGTTTCATCATATCATCTGATGTTTTGTGCGAAAGTAGGCATTTATTTCGAGCCGACAAAATTTTTCGGGGTATTTTGCGTGCGGAGGAAGGCCCGGCAATTTTTGCACCGGCCGATAGCTGAGAAAAGCGGGTGCAAGTGGCGATTCTTTATGTGCGGCAATTTTTGCATGTTATTGGTGAAGAACGGGGTGTTTTCAGAACGGACAAATATCTAATTTTGTAATAATGAATATAGATGAAGACGATACGAGACTTTTCAGGCCGCTTGAGCCGGGGGAGTTCGGTATCTATACAGAGCTTGACGAATTGCCGGTATCCGGTTGTCCGGTATACCTTATGAAGGGGGTCGGAGGCATCTGCCTGTCGGGTACGGCTACGGTACAGGTTTTCGGCCACCGTTTCCGGATCGTGCGCGGAATGGTGCTTGCTCTGTTTCCCTGGCAGCTGGCTTCCATCAAGGAGGTAAGCGACGATTTCGGGATCAGGTTTTTCCGCATATCGCACGATATGTTTACCGACACCCTCAGCTCCCTGTGGAGACCCAGGCCCGGTTTCTTTTTTTACATGCGCACGCATGTCGCCTCAGAGCCGCGCGAAGAGTATGTCGGGCGGTTCCTGAATTTCTGCGACCTGCTGGCCTACCGCGCCGAAAATGCCCCCGCCATCTGCCGCCGCGAGTCGGTGATGCAGCTTTTGCGGGTGTTCTATTGGGACATCTACGCCACCTATCTCAATGATCCGCAGGCCGAGAAGACAGCCTATACCCACAAGGAGGAACTGGCGTTCCGTTTCATGCAGACGATCGTCGAGGAACATTCTCCCAACAGGGACGTGGCGTATTTCGCCGAGAGGCTCGGGATCACTCCGAAGTACCTGACCAACCTGATGAACGAGATCAGCGGGCAGTCGGCACGGGACTGGATCGTCTACTATACGATCTTCGAAATCAAGGCGCTGCTTCGTGAGTCGGCGATGGACTTGAAGACGATCGTGGCGCGTGTCAATTTCCCCGACCAGTCGACGCTGAGCCGCTTTTTCCGCAGGTACACGGGCATGTCCCCGTCTCAATACCGGAAGAATATTCATTTCTGAACGATAGGCTGGGCCGGAAGCCCGGCTTCTTTTTTTTGTTGGATGCGAGGGCTGAAATGTTTTGTAATATAGTCGTATTTGTTGTGCAATTTGCGTGTATTTCCCCAATAACATGCGATTATCGACCAAATTTGGGCGAAATAAGGTTTCTTTTTACATTTGCCAAGACAGAAATGCGGGCTTCTGCGGAACTTTACTTTCGCGGGGCGGAGCGGTAGGTGCGGATGGCTGTCGGAAAGGGATGTGATTAACCAAATTTTTTTCTCATATGAAAAATTTACGAAACCTGTGCCTGCTGTATGCCCTCGCAGTATGCACCATGTTACCGACAGGCTGTATCGAACGGCCGGATGAAGTTCCCGGCCCGGATGGCACGGCCCAGGGCGGAAATAAATACGATTACGCCACGACGCGGGATGTCCCTCTGAACCTGGACTACGCCCGCAGGGGCAGCAAGGCGCTGTTCGAAATTTATGCGGAGAACCCCGTGGATGCCGGGGACGGCGTGCTTACCCTGAAGCCCGGCGTAAAAGCCCTGCTCAGGGCCTATACCGATAACGACAGTAAATACTCGGGGGTGGTCAACCTCCCGACTGCCGTAAGCAAGGTGTACGTGTATAGCGAATCCTACGGGTTCCCGGCCTGTATCGGGGTCGACGTGACTGCCGGCGGTATTTCGTTCGACGTGCGGCAGCTCTATGAAAAGGCGGCCGGGAAAGTTTCCGGCGCCGTGGTTGCCGACCGAACCGTGACGACCCGTGCCGATGCGGCCAATCCATATAATGTGCAGCAGCTCGGCGACTGGACTTGGGAAGGGAAACCGCTCTATATCCTCGGTACGCTGTTCGGCCAGAAACCCAACCTGAATATCGACCCCGAATATGCGCAGACACCTGCGGGGCTGATGAACCGCATCCAGAACGTGCTGATGCCGGGCGTCGACAATTCGAAATACGCCATGCCTACGGAGGTGGTCAACCTCAATATTGCGAAGGATGCCCATCTGACGCTGGTGTTCGCCGCAGAACTGGCCGGATGGCGCAATGCCATCGGTTATTATTATTATGATACGCAGAACCCTCCCCGGACGCAAGTCGAGTTCGATGCGCTGTCCAAGTACGTGGCCTTCCCCAACTGTACCTCCTTTACGACCAATTTCGACGATCCGGACGATTGGGGCTCGGGCAGCGACGATTGGACGGCGCCCCTGTTTTTCGGTGAACAGCTGCGGCTGACCTATTTCAAGGGAGGCAAGGCCGCCGACATTTTCCCCGCCGGTACGACCGTCGGCTGGTTCATGCTGCCCGATGCGTATGAAATTTCGACCAAGAACTATCCCTATACCGGGAAACTCGACGTCACCGGTTCGAAACACCCGGCACGCTATTCGAACAATGAGTTCAATGCGGGAAACGGCCGCTATATGGTCAGCCTCTACGACAAGGTGAGCGGCAAGACCGTGCTCGGCTTCGAGGATGGCGGCGACAACGACTACAAGGACGTGCTCTTCTACG
>ENA-OURZ01002419-OURZ01002419.1-human-gut-metagenome-genome-assembly--contig:-NODE-2419-length-17572-cov-3.135583_pt1 | contig 17572 bp, 13 predicted proteins | sample MGYA00242073_ERZ509195 | MGnify/ENA primary metagenome ERZ509195 (study PRJEB26280, sample SAMEA2338837) | human gut metagenome | biome: human gut; feature: human-associated habitat; material: faeces...
TTCTACCATGTTTGTGCGTTTTGTCAAGTGACATTTCCCAAAAAACGCCCAAATCGACACAAAATGCGGCGCTCTTGCAATTTTTGAAAAAAAGTGCTATATTGAGGAAACTTTGCACACAAAATCTATTCGACAGGAGCTCGTTTGCGATGGTCTTCAGCAGTGTCAGCTTTCTTGTTTTCTTTCTTCCCTGCCTGCTCGTTCTTTATTTTATGGTGCCGCGCCGGTACCGCGGGGCACGGAATTTCATCCTGCTCGCGTTCAGCCTCGCCTTCTACGCCTGCGGCGGGCCGAAGTTTTTGCTGCTCATGCTGCTCTCCATCGTCATCTACTACTGCTGCGGGCTCCTCGCGGGGCCAAAGCACCGCCCCACCGTCCGGAAGGCAGGCGTGACGCTCGCAGCCGTGCTGGGGCTCGGGCTTCTCGGCTGGTTTAAGTACGCGGGCTTTTTCGGCGAGATGCTTCACGCCCTGATGCCCTTTATCCCCGTGCCGCAGGTCACGCTGCCCATCGGCATCTCATTTTTTACCTTCCAGGGTCTCAGCTATGTGATCGACGTTTTCCGCGATGACGCCGCCGTGCAGAGAAACCCTCTCAAGCTCGCACTCTATATCTCGTTTTTCCCCCAGCTCGTCGCCGGTCCCATCGTGCGCTACACCACCGTCGCGGAGGAGATCGACGAGCGGCATGAGTCCGTCTCCGAATTCTCCGCCGGCGCGGTGCGCTTTCTCTTCGGCCTTGCCAAGAAAATGCTGCTCGCCAACGCTGTCGCGCAGATCGCCGACGCCGCCTTTTCCGCCGTCTCCGCCGTCAGGACCGCCATTAGGAACATACAGTTCTCTTCTGAAAGAAACATGGCCGTCTCCGCCTTTACCGGACTTTATAAATACTTTTGCTCTATCTGCAAACATTATACAGCACCTCCTGTTGGTGTTGAATGTGAAGGGCGAGTTACTATGCCGTCATGCCGGCTATCTGAGTGTAGACGAATTGATAGACTTTGCGGAGAATGGTGTGAAGGGAGGCGGATTAGCGGGTATGCACAAACGCTATGCCGCTGGTGAACGTTCATCGGAATTTATCGGAGAATACCTGGCTTTACTCGACGATGCCGCCATGTCGGGGACTATTCGTTCCGTAGCTGATGATTTCCTGAAAGACAAGACGGACGCTGTGTTTACGGATACAAATGTATATCGGATATTCTGTGGTTATGTTACTCCGGATTATGCTGTCTTCCGGTCGGTATATGCCCGCAAGGCAGAATTGGTGAAGCGTTACGGTGAAAAGGCCGGTCTGCATCTGGAGAGGGTGTGGGAAGCCGGTGCAAGGAAATACCTCAGGCGGGAGGCGAAGAAAATCGTTGGGTATGATGTTGCCGGACTGGAAGCCTATTATGCCCTCATGAAAGAATACCGGGTGCCGGAAGCGGAGGGTATTCGTGCTGCCGCTTTGGTGGATGGAACTATCGGCACGGCGGAGTGGGCAGCCCTGTTGGAAGCGATGACCGAGTATAATCGTTTTAGCCGCATGGTGGAAGATCAGATGTTTTATGCCTGTAACGCGTTGTTTTACGGACAGGGTGCGGAAGGATGGAAAAATGCCGGAGAACGCAAGAAGTTCGCCGCTCTGCTGGAAGAGCGTGTCAAAGCATTGAAAGGCAAAGAAGACACTTCCGGCCGGACCATGACGGTAGGGGGAAAAAGAATGCCTGTCATGGAGTATTACTGCCAGTCGTATGAGGAGATGTTGGAGAAAGTGAAGTAAGTAGACATTCATATTTATAGTGGTATGGGATTCCGTCCCGGAATCCCATACGGTATTGCTAAATAAATATAATTATTCTAACTTTGAGCTGAATTATTCGAAGTATGTCAACGAACTGAAACCGTAGCTTTTTCAATGCTTTTCAGGACCAATGACATGAAAAGCGATAGTAAAAATTCGTATCCGGCTTTGCCGATATAGCGGACTGGATGTTTTAGAGTCATTTCCGCCCGATTTTGTTTATTGGTTGTTGGGCTATCAAGGATATTTCGAATTATGAAGTCAAGCCGGCTTTTATAAATTTTAAGGGCTTTGTTTGTAGAGACAGTAACACATAAATAACTACACATGAAAAAACAATTTTTGATGGCTTTAGCGGCGCTATCGCTGCTTGGCGGAAGAATGACGGCTCAGGAGCCGGCTTGTAAACCTCCTTTAATGGGATGGAGTTCGTGGAATGCCTACCGCGTAAATATCAGCGAAGATATTATCAAGCATCAGGCCGATTTGATGGTGGAGAAGGGCTTAAAAGATGCAGGATACCGGTTTATAAATATCGATGACGGATTTTTCGGTTATCGGGATGAAACCGGAAAGATGCATGAACATGCACAGCGGTTTCCGAACGGTATGAAAGTCGTCGTGGATCATATCCACAATCTGGGGTTGAAGGCCGGTATTTATACAGATGCCGGGAATAATACCTGTGGTTCTATGTCGGATCAGGATAAAGCGGGGATCGGGGCCGGAATTTACGGGCACGAAGCACAGGATGCCCAGCTGTATTTCGGGGACTGGGGTTTTGATTTTATTAAAATCGATTATTGCGGGGGCAGTTATCTGGGGTTGAACGAAAGAGACCGGTATACCGATATCCGTCAGCATATCGATATCGTAAACCGGCAGGTCGCCCTTAACATTTGCCGTTGGGCTTATCCGGGTACCTGGGCGAAAGAAGTGGCCGGTTCCTGGCGGATTAGCGGTGATATCCAGGCCAGATGGGAATCGATAAAATATGTCGTCGGGAAAAATCTTTATCTGTCGGCTTATGCAGGAGACGGACATTATAACGATATGGACATGATGGTGGTCGGATTCCGGGAAGCCAGCCCGGTAGGGGGAGAAGGATTGACCCAAACCGAAGAAGAGGCTCATTTCGGTTTATGGTGTATCATGAGTTCGCCTTTGCTGATCGGATGTAATCTGGAGAAAATGTCGGATGCCACTTTAGAGCTATTGAAAAATAAGGAACTTTTAGCCCTGAATCAGGATCCGCTGGGTTTGCAAGCTTATGTCGTTCAGCACGAAAATGAAGGTTATGTGTTGGTAAAAGATATCGAACAAAAACGGGGGAAGGTGCGTGCTGTAGCGCTTTACAATCCTTCTGAGCAGCCTTGTTCTTTCACCGTACCTTTGACAGATCTCGAGTTCGAGGGTACAGTAAAGGTGAGGGATTTGGTGAAACACCGCGATTTGGGTAAAGTGGACGGGGCGTTGAAACAGGAAGTTCCGGCCCATGGGGCGATGATTTTACGGATCGAAGGGAAAAAACGGATCGAACCGACAGTGTACGAAGCCGAATGGGCTTACCTGCCTTTATTCGATGATTTGGGTAAAAATCCGAATGCAGTCAGATATACTCCGCAAGAAGGTACTTCCGGGAAAATGATCGTCGGGTATTTGGGGGGACAACCGGAAAATTATGCAGAATGGAAAGAGGTATATAGCGAAAAAGGAGGACAATACCGGATGACCGTTCAATATACACAGGGTGCCGGGCGGCAGCTGGAACTGACGGTCAATGGGGAAAAACAGGTGTTGAAACAACTGGGGGACGATAACGGGCTGCGGACTGTGACTGTTCCGGTGACTCTGAAACCCGGATACAATACGGTCCGGATGGGGAACAGTTATAATTGGGCTCCGGATATCGACTGTTTTACTTTGTCGAAGTGATCGCCTTCATGATTTTTTTAGATTTCAAAGTTTTGTATGATATGAAGGACTTCAAAGTTTTGTTTGTTCTGTTCGTTTTATTCTGTTCGCAAGGAGTATGGGCTCAAAAGTGGGAGGCTCCGAATTGGAAGAATTTCTCTTATCCTGTCATTGATTTTAAAGATAAGGCGGCCGGAACGAAGGGGGCTCAGATTTATAGACGGATCGTACCCGAACCGGAAGCTTTCATCCAGCAACATGCTTTATGGGTAGCTCAGACGCTTTATTGGTCGGCGACGGATTCTATGCCGGGAGTAGAGAAGATCGAATACAACCTGGAGGATACCGACGGTATTCCGGCCAAAGGGGGACAACCGCCGGTGGTCAATATTTTCTATAGTTCCCGGTGGGTGGAAAAATCGGAGGATAGCCAGGGAGACGATAAGGTGCTCTATGAAACCCGGGGAGTGCTTTATCACGAGCTGACTCATGCTTACCAACTGGAACCTCAGGGGATCGGCGGTTATAAACCCGGAACCGAATTCTGGGTATTTATCGAAGGAATGGCCGATGCAGTCCGTTATCATAATGGCTTTTTCCCGGTGGATAGCCGTAAACCGGGCGGACACTGGATGGATGGGTACCGGACGACCGGTTTTTTCCTGGAGTGGTTGACCGGCAAAGATCCGGATTTCCTGAGAAAATTCAATAAATCGGCTTTAGAGATCGTTCCCTGGAGCTTCGATAAAGCCATGAAACATATTTTCGGCGAGCAAGTGACGACAGATAGCTTGTGGGAAGAATACCAGGCTTTCCTGAAAAAATAAAATAACTCACGGGGGACGGGGTGTTGGTTTATCCCCTGTCTCCTGTGTTACGCTAGATTGTTACCGATTGGGCAGCCCGGATCGGATAGGTTGTCATTGTTATTATTTTTCCTCTTCATGAAGAGGAAAAACCTTCCGGGGAGTCCCTCTCCATGAATTTTTTAGCTAGGATGATTTTGTTTTAATTCAATTTGCGTGCTCCGTCACTGATGGTTACCGGATATACTTTCGGTTCTTTACCGAATTTTGTCTTAAAACGACTGATCGCTGTTTCGATGAATCGGTCGTAATAAGCGTCTTTTACCAGGTTAATCGTACATCCACCGAAACCACCTCCCATGATCCGTGAACCGGTTACCCCACATTCTTTGGCGACATCGTTCAGGAAATCCAATTCTTCGGTACTGACTTCATAAAGTTTGCTCATGCCATGATGGGTAGCGTATATGTTTTTTCCTACGGTTTCGTAATCACCTCGTTTTAAAGCTTCGCAAGTATCGGCAAGCCGGCTGTTTTCCTGGATGGCATAGGTTGCCCGCATGTAATCTTCTTCACTGATTTTATCTTTAACTTCTTCCAGCATTTCCAGGGTTGCATCTCCGAGCAGTTTTACTTCCGGATGATTACCGGCGATAGCTGCTGCTGCCCTTTCGCAGGATTGGCGGCGTTTGTTATAGGGTGAATCGACCAGTTCGTGTTTGGTGACAGAATCGATCAATACTAATTTATAGCCTTGTGGATCGAAAGGGATATATTCATATTCCATCGTACTGCAATCCAGACGGATCAGGTTGCCTGCTTTACCGAAAACCGATGCAAATTGATCCATGATACCACAATTTACCCCGCAATAATGGTGTTCTGTTTTCTGTCCGGTCAGTACCAATTCTTTTTTATCGAATCCGGCCTTGTAAATCTCATTCAGAGCAAAAGCAAAAGTACTCTCGAGGGCTGCCGATGATGAAAGACCGGCTCCAAGAGGTACATCACCTGAAAAAACGGTATCGAAACCTTTGATTTGTGCCCCCCGTTTCAGCATTTCGCGGCATACTCCGAAGATATAATGTGCCCAGGAAGCTTCGGGTTTATCTTCTTCGTTCAGGCCGAATTCGGCATAAGCTTGCAGGTCTGCCGAATAGGCCCGGACTTTGTCTGTCCCGTTGGGTTTGATTTCTGCTAAGATGCCTTTATCGATGGCACCTGGAAGAACACATCCTCCATTGTAATCTGTATGTTCGCCGATGAGGTTGATACGACCGGGCGAGAAATACAACATTCCTTCGGTTCCGAATTTTTCTTTGAATAGATTTCTTACGATACGAGTATCCATGATTTCTTTATTGTTATAAATTTATTAATGGTGTGTCTTAATCTGTTGCCTGTTGCTTTCGAAAAAAGTTATCGTTTGCGTCAGGCTTCTTGCTTTATCATAAAGGAGCGCAATTTATGTAAAAAAAGCAGATTTTACAAATGTTCATCGGGATCTGAATTTATCGTACTTTTAATAATAAGGAGTACGACGATGGCGTCGGTGATATCCGGGTTTTTATTTAAAAATAGTCTAAATTACTTTTGGTAATCAGTAGATATACAGTGATTTATTGAAAATATTTCAAAGAAAGTTGTAAAAAATGTTTTTAAAGTGTTTTGTATACACTATATTTGAAGTGTTTTTTAAACACTTATATGGGCGTTTCAAAAGTGAATAGTCCTGAAAATTTGAACATACTAAAATGAAATCTAAATCATAAATTATAGCAAAGATTATGAAAACGTTTGTATTGGGTTTGGTGGTTGTTGCAGGAATCATGAGTTCTTGTTCCCCAAAAGCAAAGGAAGAGACAACTCTTTCCGGACTGAATCCGAAGAAGTTTCAGGCAGAGATCGATGGGAAACAGGCCGGTCTCTATACTTTGAAGAATTCGGCCGGAATGGAAGTTTGTATCACTAATTTCGGTGGCCGTATCGTGTCTGTTTTGGTTCCGGATAAATATGGAAATAGGAAAGATGTGGTATTGGGGTTCGATAGTTTGGCAGATTATCGGAATATACCCAGTGATTTTGGCGCCTCTATCGGTCGGTATGCTAACCGGATTGCACAGGGAAGAATCGAAATCGATGGCGAAACTATTCAATTGCCGCAGAATAACTATGGACATTGTTTACACGGGGGGCCGGAAGGTTGGCAATATCAGATGTATGAAGCTAATCAGATCGATGGTACGACTCTCGAACTGACCCGTTTTTCTCCGGATGGCGATCAGAATTTCCCTGGGAATGTACGGGCGAAAGTGCGCTTTCATCTTACAGATGATAATGCTATCGATATTCAGTACGAGGCTGTGACAGATAAGAAAACGGTGATCAATATGACGAATCACTCTTATTTCAATTTGTCGGGTAATCCGGCTGTTGCCGCTACGGATCATTTGTTGTATGTGAATGCGGATGGGTATACTCCGGTCGACAGTACCTTTATGACAACGGGTGAGATCGTTCCGGTGGCCGGAACGCCTATGGACTTCACTCAACCGAAAGAAATCGGACGGGAGATAGACCGTTATGATTTTGTTCAGTTGAAAAATGGAAACGGTTACGACCATAATTTTGTATTGAACACTAAAGGAGATCTTTCTACTGTCGCTGCCCGTTTGTCTTCGCCTGAGTCCGGTATAGTACTCGAAGTATATACGGATGAGCCCGGTATTCAGGTGTATACCGGCAACTTCCTGGATGGAACTGTGAAAGGGAAAAAAGGGGTCGTTTATAACCAACGGGCTTCTGTTTGCCTGGAAACACAACATTTTCCCGATTCTCCGAACAAACCCCGATGGCCGTCTGTTTACCTGGAACCGGGGCAGACTTATTCCAGTCGTTGTATCTATAAATTTTCTGTAGAGAAATAAAGTGTATCGCTAAATATTCATTTTTAAATATCATTATTGTGGGAACATTAGATTATATCGTAATTGCCCTTTTTGCGATTGCCATGATTGGAATCGTTGTCTGGGTTTTCAAACAAAAACAGAAAAGTTCCGGCGACTTTTTTCTGGCCGGACGTGATGCAACCTGGTTGGCTATCGGGGCCTCGATTTTTGCCTCGAATATCGGTTCCGAGCACTTGATCGGTTTAGCCGGTGCCGGTGCTTCGAGTGGAATGGCTATGGCACATTGGGAAATTCAGGGCTGGATGATCCTGATTCTCGGTTGGGTGTTCGTGCCTTTTTATTCCAGAAGTATGGTGCTTACGATGCCCGAATTCCTTGAAAGACGTTATAATAAAGAATCCCGGACGATTTTATCGGTAATCTCTTTGGTCAGTTATGTCTTGACTAAAGTAGCCGTGACGGTATATGCCGGAGGTTTGGTTTTCAAAGAAGTGTTCGGTATTCAGGAACTATGGGGAATCGATTTCTTCTGGATCGCTGCGATCGGATTGGTGCTGTTGACTGCTTTGTATACGGTGATCGGTGGTATGAAATCGGTGCTTTATACTTCTGTGCTTCAAACTCCGATTTTGCTGATCGGTTCTTTGGTGATTCTGGTGTTGAGTTTGAAAGCTGTCGGAGGCTGGGATCAGGTGTTGGAAGCTTGTCGGGTGACTCCGGTAAATGAATATGGTGATTCGATGATCAATCTGATCCGGAGTAACCGGGATGCCAATTTCCCTTGGCTAGGGGTGTTCATCGGGTCTTCTGTTATCGGTTTCTGGTATTGGTGTACCGACCAGTTTATCGTACAGCGTGTATTGTCGGGTAAAGATGAAACTCAGGCTCGGCGGGGGGCTATATTCGGTGCTTATCTGAAACTGACGCCTGTCTTCTTATTCCTGATTCCGGGAATGGTTGCTTTTGCTATGCAAAAACACGGTATTACCGTGAATGGGGAAACATTTACGATGAGTTCCGCCGATGCTGCATTCCCGACTTTGGTAGCTAAATTATTGCCTGCCGGTTTTAAGGGGTTGGTCGTATGCGGTATTTTGGCAGCCTTGATGAGTTCGCTGGCTTCTTTATTCAACTCTTCCGCTATGTTATTTACAATCGATTTCTATAAAAAATACAGACCGAAGGCTTCCGAAAAGACTTTGCTTTATGTCGGACGTGTCGCTACGGTAGTGGTAGTCGTGTTAGGTATTCTTTGGATTCCGGTAATGAAAAGTGTAGGATCGGTGTTGTATAACTATTTGCAGGATGTACAATCTGTTCTGGCACCGGGTATTGCAGCGGCTTTCTTATTGGGTATTTGCTCGAAAAAAGCAACTCCGAAAGGCGGTATGTGGGGCTTGATCGCCGGATTTATTATCGGTATCACCCGTTTGGGGGCTAAAGTGTATTATACCTCGGGAGCGACTTTCAGCGATTCCTGGTTTAAATATCTGTTTTACGATACGAACTGGTTGTTCTTCTGTGGAGGTATGTTATTGTTCTGTATGCTGGTGATTGTGGTTGTTAGCCGTTTCACAACACCGGCACCTGCAGAACAGATCGTCGGCCTGACATTCGGTTCGACGACAGACGAACAAAAAGCGGTTACCCGTGCTAGCTGGAACAAATGGGATGTCATCCATTCCGCTATCATTATCCTGATTACTGTTGTGTTCTATTGGTATTTCTGGTAATAAATTAAAATAGTAGTTATGTTAGAAGCATTGAAAAAAGAGGTTTGTGAGGCGAATCTGGAATTGGTGAAGCATGGCCTGGTTATTTTTACCTGGGGGAATGTCAGTGCTATCGACCGGACATCGGGCCTGGTGGTGATCAAACCTTCCGGTGTAGCTTATGAACAGATGAAACCGGAAGATATGGTAGTAGTGGATTTAGACGGGCATATCGTAGAGGGGAGTTTGAAACCTTCTTCGGATACTCCGACCCATCTGGTGTTGTACAAGGCTTTCCCGGCGATCGGAGGAGTGGTGCATACCCATTCTACGTATGCTACGTCATGGGCTCAGGCCGGTATCGATCTACCGAATATCGGCACCACACATGCGGATTATTTCAGTGGGCCGATTCCTTGTACCCGGGATATGTCTCAGGCGGAAGTCGAAGGAGCCTACGAGGAGGAAACCGGGAATGTGATTGTGGAACGTTTCCGGAAGTTGAACCCGGAATATATCCCCGGAGTACTGGTCAAAAACCATGGTCCTTTTTCCTGGGGAAAAGATGCTCACGAAGCGGTACACCATGCTGTGGTGATGGAACAAGTGGCTAAGATGGCTTTTGTGGCGCTTACGGTTAACCCCCGTTTATCTATGAATCCTTATCTGATTCAGAAGCATTTCTTCCGTAAACACGGTCCGAATGCTTATTACGGACAATAAATTGAATTGACAATGCACAGTTGACCTTTACTGTCGGGTGCATTGCCGGAATATAATAGGTAAAATAAGTAATAATTCAGATTGACTGTTGAAAATGGATAGCATTATCAATTGTCGATTATCAATTTAAAATAATTATGGTTTTCGAAAATTTTGAAGTATGGTTTGTGACAGGAGCTCAGCTGCTGTACGGAGGAGATGCTGTTGTGGCTGTAGATGCTCACTCCAATGAGATGGTAAAAGGATTGAATGAATCCGGAAATTTGCCGGTGAAAGTAGTATATAAAGGTACGGTGAATTCGGCGAAAGAAATCACGGAAACATTCAAGGCTGCTAATCATGATGCGAAATGTATCGGGGTAATTACCTGGATGCATACTTTTTCTCCGGCTAAGATGTGGATTCATGGATTGCAGGAACTGAAGAAACCGTTGTTGCATTTCCATACTCAGTTTAATAAAGAAATCCCCTGGGATACCATAGATATGGATTTTATGAACCTGAATCAGAGTGCTCACGGTGACCGGGAGTTCGGGCACATCGTGACCCGTATGCGTAAACCCCGTAAGGTGGTGGTGGGGCACTGGCAGGATGAGGCCGCTCAGAAAAAAATTGCAGTTTGGATGCGTGTCGCTGCTGCCTGGGCCGATGCTCAGGATATGCTGATCCTTCGTTTCGGTGACCAGATGAATAATGTGGCTGTGACCGACGGGGATAAAGTGACTGCAGAACAGGTATTGGGGTATCATGTCGACTATTGCCCGGTGAATGATCTGATGGTTTATTATCAGGCTGTCGAGGATAAGGAGGTACAGGCTTTAGTGGCTACTTATTTTAAAGAATACGAGCATGATGCTGCTCTGGAACAGACCGGTACGGAAGCTTATACCAAAGTCTGGAACTCTGCAAAAGCCGAGATCGCCTTGCGCCGTTTGTTGAAAGATACCGGAGCAAAAGGATTTACAACCAATTTCAACGATCTGGGATTATTCGATCAGATTCCGGGTTTGGCATCACAGCGTCTGATGGCTGAAGGATATGGCTTCGGGGCGGAAGGTGACTGGAAAACGGCGGCTCTTTACCGGACTACCTGGTTTATGAGTCAGGGATTACCTAAAGGATGTTCTTTCCTCGAAGATTATACCTTGCATTTCGATGGGGAAAAGAGTGCCATTTTACAGGCTCATATGCTGGAAGTATGCCCGTTGATTGCAGAGCAGAAACCACGGCTGGAAGTACACCGGCTGAGTATCGGTATCGACAGCGAAACCGCCCGTTTGGTTTTCACCAGCAAACAAGGAGAAGGAGTTGCTGCTACTGTCGTGGATTTGGGTAACCGTTTCCGTCTCATTGTCAATGTGGTGGATTGTATCAAGAGTAAAAAATTACCTAAACTTCCCGTTGCTTCGGCTTTGTGGATACCGCAACCGAATCTGGAAGTCGGTGCAGGTGCCTGGATTTTGGCAGGAGGTACGCATCATACCAGTTTTTCGTATGACCTGACTACCGAATATTGGGAAGATTATGCCGAGATAGCAGGGATAGAAATGGTTGTGATCGACAAAAACACCACCATTCCGGAATTCAAGAAAGAACTCCGTATGAACGAAGTTTATTATATGCTGAATAAAGCACTCTGTTAATTGATAATTGACAATTATTTCTGTCAATTTTCAGTTTTCAATTAGAGAAGATATGGAAAAATACGTTATAGGTTTAGATTATGGTAGTGATTCGGCCCGGGCGATCGTTGTGAATGCGCTGACAGGGGAGACACTGGCTACTGCTGTGAAATATTATCCCCGCTGGAAAGAGGGGAAATACTGTAATCCGGCGATCAATCAATATCGTCAGCATCCGCAGGATTATATCGATGTGTTGGAAGCTTCGGTGAAAGAGGCTTTGGCGGCTTGTCCTGCCGGTACGGCTGAAAAAGTGGTGGGGATCGCTTTCGATACAACCGGGAGTACCCCTGCTTTTACCGATGCCACGGGGACTCCTCTGGCGCTCTTGCCGGAATTCGCTGAGAATCCGAACGCGATGTTTGTACTTTGGAAAGATCACACGGCAATCCGGGAAGCTGCCGAGATCAATAAACTTTGCGGAGAATGGAATATCGATTATTCGGCTTATGAAGGAGGAATCTATTCGTCGGAATGGTTTTGGGCAAAAGCTTTACATGTACTTCGCGAAGATGAGCATGTCAGGGCGAAAGCATATTCGATCGTAGAATATTGTGAATGGTTACCGGCTTTGATCACCGGAGTGACCAAGAGTGACGATATCGTCCGCAGCCGTTGTGCCTGTGGCCATAAAGCGATGTGGCACGAACAATGGGGAGGATTACCCAGTGAGGAGTTTCTGACCACTTTAGATCCTTTGTTGGCCGGTTTTCGTTCACGCTTGTTTGAAAAGACGGAGACTGCCGATAAACCGGTAGGTAAGCTATCTCCGGAATGGGCTGAACGCCTGGGGTTGACTACAGAAGTCGTGGTTGCGGGAGGTGCTTTCGATTGCCATATGGGAGCTGTCGGGGCAGGTGTCACTCCGCATACTTTTGTGCGGGTGATCGGTACATCGACTTGTGATGTCATGGTGGCTACTTATGAGGAGATCGGACATAAACTGATCAAAGGTATTTGCGGGCAAGTAGATGGGTCGGTTATTCCCGGTATGGTCGGTTTGGAAGCCGGACAATCGGGATTCGGAGATATTTATGCCTGGTTTAAACGGGTGTTGGAATTCCCGTTGAAAGAGATTGTCGGAAAGAGCGATTTGCTGGATGAGGAGATGAAAGAGCGGCTTGTGACAGAAGCTTGCAACCGGATTATTCCTGCTTTGACAGCTGAGGCTGAAAAGATACCGGCGGAAGAAAGTACGGTTATTGCTACCGATTGGATGAACGGACGGCGCACCCCGGATGCCAATCAGTTGTTGAAGGGAACGATTACCGGATTGACTTTGGGAAGTACCGCTCCCCGTATTTTCCGGGCTTTGGTAGAGGCTACCGCTTTCGGTTCGAAGGCGATCGTCGATCGTTTCCGGAATGAGGGGGTTCAGATCGATAGCGTGATCGGAATCGGAGGAATTGCTTTGAAATCTCCGTTTGTTATGCAGACGCTGAGTGATGTTTTGAATATGCCGATCAAAGTCTGTAAGACTGATCAGGCCTGTGCCCTGGGAGCTGCTATGTTTGCGGCTACCGCGGCCGGGGTATATAACCGTGTTGAAGATGCTCAGAAGGCCATGAGCTCCGGGTTTGCTATGGAATATACTCCCAATGCTGCCAATGCGAAGCTGTATGAGGAAATCTATCGGAAATACCTGAAAGTCGGGGAGTTTACGGAAAAGGCATTGTTTTGCTGATTCTGGATGACGAAGTTAGGAAATGCCCTTTGAAAGTTTTGAACGGCTTTCAGAGGGCAATTTTCTTTTAGGGGATGTCTTTGTCGTTACATGCCCGGAGCGTCTGCTGTGATGCAGATGGTGACCCGGTTCTCTTCCGGAGTGGCGAATGGCTGGACGGTATCGCCTTGGGAGTCGGCGGTGATGCGGTCGGCGGCAATGCCTTTTGCCGTGAGTGCATCGGCTACGGCCTGTGCACGTCTGGCGGAAAGCGTCTTGTTGAGACGGTGATTGCCGGTCTGCACATCGGCATATCCTGTCAGGGTAACTTGCGCTGCCGGATTTTTTTGCAGATAAGCGGCAAGTTCATCCACTTTGCCGGCTTCCTCCGGGCGGATCACAGCCGAATTGATTTTGAAGAACACATTTACCTGTATCGGCTGAAGTTTTTCTGTCTTTTTTTCAGGCACGACAACCGGTTTCGGGTCCTCTTTCGGCTCTTCCTTCGGTACGTTCCGGGGTGGGATAGAAGTCGGGGCAGCCTTTTGTGTTTTCCTGGTATATCCCTTGCCGAAGCGGATGCTCACGCCGGCAAGAATGTTGAATTGCCAGTCGGCATTTCCTGCTTTCTTCGAGTTGAAATGGTCGGATAGGGTATTGGCATTCCCTTCGAGGTTAAACGCTACGGCATCACAAATTCTGAAATCCATCCCTACTCCCAGACGGCCTGCCACGAAAGCCTTGGTGTCGTCCCATAGATATTGCAGTTTGTTTCCAGCCTCATTGAGGGCAACAGCGTCGTCATTGTTGAAAGCCATGTTGACCCCGATACCTGCAAACAGATAAGGGTTGAAGAAACGCTTGTGATTGAATCCTCCGAGGCAGTTGGCGATGTCGAAAGTGGCCTCTGCGTTCAGCTGTGCATAATTGAACTTATACTCCTGTCGGGGATTCACCCAACAGCCTTTCCCCTGCCATCCGCTGAATCCTCCGCGCAATCCCCACACGGGCGTAAAACGGTAGCCTGCCGACAGGGCTGCTGCCGGCGACACCAGGTCGGAAAACTTACCTTCTCCGATCGTATGACCGATACCTCCCTGAACCTGCATATACCAATGCGGGCGGAACTCAATTTTCTCTGTCTCCTTTTGGGCGAAAAGAGAAGTGGTGCTTGCTAAAAGCAAGGCGGCTAAAATTGTTTGTTTCATAATAGAATTTTATGAGGATAAACAGAGGCGGTGAGCTTCCTCACCGCCTCATTCATTTTACTACTTAAAAGTTAACAGAATTTCGTAGGGAATAATCAGTTACCTTGAGTAGCTAATACATCTACTACGATATATTCGATTACTTCACCCCATTTATATACGACTTTGACAGGAACATTTAGTTTAAAGGCTCCTACGGCAGCTCCATTATTCTTCAGGGTCAGAGTACCGTAATTGGCCAGATCTGCCTCACTGGCTGGAAAAGCAGCTGGTATTCCTTCGCTAGCTGTCAGAACTAGGTTTTTTGTAACACTACCCAGCTCAACTTTGTCTTCCAGTTTGTTACCGTTCAAAGTGGTATAGATCGGATACTTTCCGTCAGCATGGTCACCGGCTAAAGCTACGATTTGTTCAACTTTGTAGTAGTTATAGAAGTTTACAGGTGTAAATTGGAATGCCTCTTCTCTCCAGTCTTTCAGTTCGATCAGATCCATTAAATTGATCGTAGATCCGTTGGTCTGTGCATCTCTTAAGGTGGCTGCTTTTTCTTGTTTCAACACATCTACCGGACGCAGGAAGTAAGCTTTGAATTCACCATTGGATAACGGATATTCGAGACCACAACCATTGATCGCTTTTACATTCATCCAGGCGTAGAAAGTCGCCCCTTCGCCTAATTCCAGGTGTCCTGCCTTGTTCAGTAAGTTTTTAGCCACCTCGTTATTTTCATAGGTTACAACAGAAGCTGTTGCCATGGCATTGCTAGCATCGCTCAGAGAAGCGATTTTAGTATTATCGGCATACAGGGATTTTCCATTGTCTTGTACATTCAGGTTGTATTTGGTTCCATCCAGACCGGTTACTTCCCGGTTTACGTTTTTATCAGAGAAAATAAATGAATAATTCAAAGTAGTGAACTCGGTGAATGTGTTATCTTTTCCGTTCAATTCCAATTTGTTACCATTGAAAGTACTCAACAAGTCTGCGATGAAATCGCACTTATTATTGGCGTCTACTACTTCTACATTCAGGCGGACATAAGTCATGGCTGCATCCCAGTATTCTTTGATCCCTTCACCTACAGTAGCAGCTTTTGGATGCTCGACGGTGGCTTTCAAAGTAATGACTACGTCCTGACGTCCTTTGGCACTATAAACAACCTTGTGTGTAAATTCTTTACCGTTTGTAGCAGCTTTGAGTTCTGCGTCGGAAATTGTCCATTCGATCACATAAGTTTCATCCTGAATATGATCCGGTTTTTCTGCAATCGTTCCGTCACCTTCGGATTCTATGGTATTCAGTTTATAGATGGCGTGGAAATCATCTTTACTCAGGCCTAAGGCATTGTAAATTTGGGTATTCATAAATTCGACATCTACTTGCTTGATGACGGCTGAGCAGCCCCACTTGATTGTGCTGAAATCTTTAGTTTTTTCGATGCCTGGAGTATTGTCTCTGATAATCAATAATTTGATCCATCCCACATTGACTACATTGTTAGTCAGGGTGTCGAACAGTTCTACGCGTACCAGCGGCATACGTCCGATGGCTGCTGTTCCTGATGTCTGATATACCTTTACCGTAATTTCACCGGTTGTCGGATCTACACTGAAGAATTCATTCTGCGGAGTTTGGTTATTTCCGGTAACGTAATTAGAAGCGGCAAAACGGAAATCCAGACCTAATGCCTTCAGACCGGCTCTGGAAAGCGATTCCTTCGGATCGCAGTTTACCAGAATATTCCCTTGGTAATCCTTTTCAGTATAATGAGAAACTACATAGTTTTCTAGTTTCACTTTCTCAGAGTTGTCGTATACCACTGTAATGACTTCCGGTACCACAGCTGTCGGATCGGAAGCGTTGATAGCGTCTTCGGCTTTACCGCTTACGGTTCCATAGAGGTGACCGTCGCTATCCATTCCGGCATATTGGGTTATATCTTTCGATGCCAGACGGAAATCGGTAATGGTCGTATTATATACAGCTGCGTAATCGGAGGTGATGATCTGAGCGGTGGGAACGGTTTCCCCTTCTTCTGCTACTTCCTGTACACTGGCCTGAACAGCAATAGTAGACAGTGCATCGGCATCGAAAGCTGCAATTTTTTCTACATCTACCGTGAAAATTACCTGTAACATAGGACTGTCGCTCTCTTCTCCTTTCACGATTTTGTAAGAAATCAGTTTTGCATTCAGGTCGTTTGCTGCTGTCCGGGTAACGATTTTTTCTCTGTTTTTCGTAATGAAAGTGAGGCCTTTGATCGTTGCAGGATCTACAGTGCTTGGATTTACATGATAATAAGCAACTACTTTAGCTCCTATTTTCACTGTTTTGGTTGTATTTTCTTTCCAAATTTCACCGGTTGTAGTCGGGGTTTTGTCAGAAGTGACAATTTCCCATAAGTCAGTAAGAATACCACGGGCTTTCATGGCTTCTACACCATTCAGATAAGCCTGGGGTTCGAATACCAGACTCTTCAGTACGTCTCCGGCCGATAAGGTAAAACTGACTGTTTTGTCACCAAGTACAATAGTTACGGTGTTTCCGGTTTTTTGTATAGAATTTTCTGTCGGTACAGCAATTTCAACATTTGTTTTTTTCTCGTTATAATAAATACAATATTTCCCGTTTTCCGTTTTTACTGTCAGTTTGGTCTCATCGAATCCTGCCGGAGCGTCTGGTATAGTGATTTCCAGTTTATCTCCTGATTGTTGACCATCTTTCTCCAGCCAGCATGAGGCTCCGCTTACTTTCAGTTCATACGTCGGAAGAGATTGACCGATAGCGTAAGTCTTGCTATCACCGTTTACCGGTGTTACGGTTAGTTTTCCTGTGGCTGCATCGTAAGTAACCTCCTTAATCAGGCCCTTTACTGTCTCTTTTAAAGTCGTCAGGTCTGTGATTACCCCATCGATCCGATTGTTTAACTTATCGATATCATCATCATAGTCTTTACAACTTTGAAATGACATCGACAATCCCAATACCATACACATCAAAATGCGTAAAAATTTAGTTGTTTGTCTCATCTGAAATAAATTTAAAAGTGATTAGTTTCTAAAAGTTAATTGTTTGTCTATTTAATTTTTTATTAGCTATGTACAATCAGTTTTTTATTGGTTTGTATAAATATAAGATTAACATATCAATGACATAAAATAGGAAAA
>ENA-OURZ01002435-OURZ01002435.1-human-gut-metagenome-genome-assembly--contig:-NODE-2435-length-17521-cov-3.043742_pt1 | contig 17521 bp, 10 predicted proteins | sample MGYA00242073_ERZ509195 | MGnify/ENA primary metagenome ERZ509195 (study PRJEB26280, sample SAMEA2338837) | human gut metagenome | biome: human gut; feature: human-associated habitat; material: faeces...
TAATCAGGAAATAGTATCAGAATTTGCCCCCGCGCGCGGAGGGTAAATCGCGCACGGGGGCAGTCTGGCGTTGCTCAGAGGCCCTTGTCTACCGTTTCATAGGCATCTGCAAGATGCTTTCTTGCGGCCTTGAGCCAGACTTCATTTTGTATTCTGACGGCCTGCCCGTCATCGAGAAGCTTCTGCGTGTCCGCAGGCTTCGGCGTCCCGCCGGTGACGGCTGCGTTGAGGCTTGCCAGCGGGTCGAGCATGTTGTTGATCTGCTCCTGCGTCCGATCGACCTCAATGCCGAGCATCTTGACAGAAGACTGCTTCATCAGTTCCGGCGTCATGTTTTCCACGCGCAGACGGTCTTCGTCCATCAGCGTATGGATCATATTGCCCACAATATGGTGCGTTTTGACAAACGGTTCCCCGACCTCCATGGTCAGCTGTTCGGCCATATGGGTTGCGGCGGTGAAGCCGTCTCTTGCGCGCAGGTAGGCGACATCTTTGCGGATCTTCGTGTGATCCAGGGCCATGCGCAGGATCTTCATGCTGCCGACGACATTCTCCAGATTCTTGCTGAATGCGGGGTAATAGTCAAATATCGTATGATCCGGGAACATGGTGACGGAGCCTGCGCTGGTCATGGCATCACTCAGGTAGGAATAGAAGTGCGAGGCGCGTGAACGCAGCGTGCTGCCGGGATCGTAGTTCTTCTTCTGCGGCATGATCGAGGAACCGGAGCAGACGGCGGCGTCGCCGTCGAGAATGTTGCACTCGGCGCTGGAGAAGAAGGCAAGGTCGCTGCCGACACGGCCGAGCGTTGTGTTGAGAATGGCCATGTCGGAGATGAGCTCCAGAAAATAGTCTGCCGCTGCGTTGGCGACCGTGGTGTTCTCCAGCGTTCCGTCGAAGCCGAGCAGCTCTGCCACGCGGTATTTGTTGAGATGGAATGCCGTGCCGATACCGGCGGCCGCACCCATCGGGCATTTGTTGATGGTCGCGTAAGCGTGGCGCAGACGTTCCAGATCGCTTTCCAGATAAGCGTGGATGGTCATCAGATAGTGCGCCCATGTACCCGGCTGCGCGGGCTGGCCATAGGTGTAGAAGGGGATGATGGTATCCAGATTCTCGGATGCGTGCTTTTCAATGGCCTTCTGCGTTTCAACAGCCTCTTCCATCAGATGCAGCGCACGTTTCATACCAAGTACGGTTGAATACTCGTCCACGCCTTTCTCATATCTTGCACTGGCATCCGTCGCTTTTCCAAGCGCACGGGCTGTCTTTCTGACGTTGTCGCGTGCGAATTTTGCGGACTCAAACATAACAGCCTCTGTCGTGTCGCGGATCTCGGAGTTTAAGCCTCCCATGACACCGGCAAGTGCAACCGGTTTTACGCCGTCGCAGATCACGAGGTTGTTCTCATTCATTGTGTATTCCTGCTCATCGAGGGTCACAATCTTTTCATTTTCTTTTGCTCTTCTGACACAGATTTCATTGCCTTCCAGATAAGAGCAGTCAAAAGCATGCATCGGCTGGCCGATCTCTTTTAAGACGTAGTTTGTGATATCAACCACGTTGGAGATCGCGGACATGCCGACGAGTGCCAGACGGCGTTTCATCCATGCCGGGGACTCTCCGATTTTTATATCATATACGTAATGAGCGCTGTAACGCGGGCAGAGTTCCGGAGCTTCCACGCGGACAGAGAAGCCTTCTTTTTCCACATCCGTCTCGTTGTAATCGGTTGCCGGCATTTTTAAAGGTTTTTCCAGCATCGCCGATACTTCTCTTGCGATACCGAGGATACTCTGGCAGTCCGGTCTGTTTGCAGTCAGGGAGATATCAAAGATCCAGTCGTCAAGACCTGTCAGCTCTTTGACATCTGCGCCAAGCTCGGCATCTTCCGGCAGAACAAGCAGTCCGTTGTAGCCTGCGCCCGGGTACAGATCCTCGGTAAGGCCGAGCTCCACGCCGGAGCAGAGCATTCCGCAGGACTCATATCCTCTTAATTTTCCTTTTTTGATGGTCATAACACCCTCGATGGTCTTATGATCTTTTGCTGTTGCATAAACAGAAGCGCCAGGAAGGGCAACCGGGAATTTTCCGCCGGTGCGCACGTTGTCGGCGCCGCAGCAGATCTGCATGGTGCCGTGTTCTCCTGCATTTACCTGGCACACATGAAGATGGGTCTCCGGGATCGGCTCGCAGCTCTCCACCAGACCGACAACAACATTGCTGATGTCTTTTCCCACCTGATAACGCTCTTCTACTTCAAAACCGCCGTCGAACAGTTTTTTCTCCAGTTCTTCCGGGGTAACATCGATATCTACATATTCTTTCAGCCAACTTAACGGTACTAACATATTAAACCTCCAAATTCAAACTGTTTCGTCTTTATTTCTCGTTAATCTGATTTAAAACCCGCAGATCGGAACCGAATAACAGTTTGATGTTGTTGATTCCGTATTTCAGCATGGCGATACGCTCCAGGCCGATGCCAAAAGCGAAGCCGCTGTACTCTTCTGAATCAATGCCGCAGTTCTCCAGCACGCGTTTGTTTACGATACCTGCTCCAAGGACCTCGATCCAGCCGGTTCCCTTGCAGAGGCTGCATCCTTTTCCGCCGCAGGCGAAGCAGCTGCAGTCTACCTCAACGGACGGCTCCGTGAACGGGAAGTAAGACGGACGGAGACGGGTTGTGGTTCCCTCGCCGTAGATCTTCTGTACGAGTACGTCGAGCATTCCTTTCAGGTCGCAGAGGGTGATGTTTTTGTCGACAACGAGTCCCTCCATCTGATGGAACATCGGAGAATGGGTTGCGTCGTCATCAGACCGAAAAACACGTCCCGGGGAAAGGATCTTGATCGGCGGCTTTTTATTTTCCATGACATGAATCTGGCCTGCCGATGTCTGGGTACGAAGCAGGAATTCCGGGGAGAGATAGAAGGTATCCTGCATATCTCTTGCCGGGTGATCCTGTGGTGTATTCAGTGCAGTAAAGTTGTAGTAATCGGTCTCGATTTCTCTTCCCTCGTATACCTCAAAGCCCATGCCTGCAAAGATGTCGATAAGCTGTTTGCGGATCAGGGTAACCGGATGAAGGTTTCCGATCGCTGTCTCTTCTGCCGGAAGGGTCAGGTCGATTTTCTCGGACTCATATTTCTTCTGCAGCTCGCGCTCTTTCATCTCCTCTTCCACTTTCTGGAAGCGGCCAAGCGCCCACTCTTTTAACTCATTGACGGATTTACCGTAGTTTGCGCGCTCTTCCGGGGCAATGTTTTTCATTTCTTTCATCAGCCCGCTGATCTTACTTTTCTTTCCTTCCAGATACTCGCTCTTAAATTCATACAGTTCTTTGGAGCTTTTCAGCTCTTCCAGTCCATTTTCAATCTTCTGTTTTAATTCAGACAGATGGCCGGTTAATACACTTTTTTCCTGCATTTGACTCTCCTACTTTCTTTTTCTTGCTTGTTTGATGGTAAATGTGAAAAACAATCGGATACCCCGCTGCAAACAGCGGAGCATCTGATTTTCGTGGCAGTCGCCAGATATCCATGCAAGCATGGCTGTCTGGCTCGTTGCTCACGAAAAAAAGACCCCGCCCCACAAAGGGACGAGATCTGAAATTTCGCGGTACCACCCTGATTTCTGCAGATACTTCCTGCAGACACTCATAACCGGTGCTGTAACGTACACCAAACGTCTGTCCCTACTTGCATTTCCAGTATCCTGCTATGCGTTCCGGACATCTGCTCCAATGCGAAATTTGAAATATTCCTGAACCTGAAGGAGCTTGCAGCCGATGACTCCCTCTCTCTGGCGGAAAAAATATTTCTCTGAACATCTTCACAGCATTTTTCCTGTTAGATTATCTATAAAACTTTCATAAACAATGTTTATTGTACCGTCTTGACCCCCGGATGTCAAGCCATTATTTTCCCGCTTCTTTATTTGTCTCTTTATTTTCCATAAAATGCTCGATCGCCGCGTTCTGCAGTTTCCGCAGTTTATCCTCAAAATACGCGTTGATCTCCGCGCCGATCAGAAGGATCCACATGCAGAAATACATCCAGATCATGATAAACACGATCATCGTCAGACTGCCGTACATATTGGACGCTGCAAGCGCAATGTCGAGGTACATGGAAAATGCAAGGGAAAAAATAGACCAGGCAAGGGATGAGATCAGTGCGCCCGGGCACTGGCTCTTAAAGCTCGCCTTCCGGTTCGGAATGCATTTATACAGCACCAGGAACAGAACCGCCAGCACGCCTGTCGTAATCAGGGTACGCATGCCCATGATAGAGGATGTCACGCGCGCCACCATCGGCAGATGTTCCGTCAGCTTATTCTGAATGCGGGTTCCGAAGACCAGAAGCACCAGACTGGTGAGGAATGCAGCGGCAAATATCAAGGTATATGCCATGCCCCGCAGCCGGTTGATGATGTAATTACGTGTCTCTGTTACGTGATAAATGCTGTTCAGCCCGTTTGTCAGCGCCGCAATGCCCTTTCCCGCCGACCACAGCGTTGTGATGATCGTAATCGGCATATAGGCAACGGACTGATAAAAGATCTCATTTACAATACCGCCCACGTAGCTCTGGAACTCCGTGGGCAGCATATTGATCAGAACGCTGTAAACATCGTCGCGTGTCAGCGGCGTATATTTTACAAGCGTAACAACCAGAAGAACAAACGGAATAAAGGAAAGAAGAATGAAATACGCGCTCTGCGCTGCATAAGCACCGACATGGTCCTCATTCAGGCGCTTCATAAAACCGCGGATTGTTTTTATCATCTGGCAAAACCGCCTTTTCTTTGTTTTCGTGAATCTATCCCATTATTGCACACATCTTGTATTGCAGGATAGCCTACAAAGCATATCATACTTTTCTTTCCTTCGCAAGGGATTTCAATCCCATTTGCGGTAATACCATGCGTAACCGCGGGCTGGAACCGGAACACCGCGCAGAACGCGTTTTTCGCCGGTAAACAGATCCTTCCAGGTGAACTCTCCCATATCGATCCATGCGGTACGGTCCTCGTTGCTGAAGTTGAAGATTCCCGTCACCATCTCATTGCCGGATTTTCTGCAGACGCAGAGAAGTGCGGTATCGTACGTTTCCTCGGTCCAGACATCCGCCTCCCCATCAAACGGACGATATTTGAATTTGAGCTCTTCCATCTTCTTCATCGAAGCAAAAATCCGATTCTGTACCGTTCCTTTTTTATCCTTCGCCGGTTCCAGATCCCAGCGGAAGTGGCCGCGGTGAATATAACGGCTGTCGGATCTGCGGTCGTAGTCCTCGCTCTCCTTGTAGGAGTAATCGTTGACCTGGCCGATCTCGTCACCGCTGTAGATGACCGGAATACCGGACTGGATGAAGAGGTATGCATTCAGCATTTCGATTCTCTGGATGGCCTGTGCCGTCTTCTCTTCATTCTGCTCAAAGCCTGCCGCCTCAAGACCGCAGAGAGAAGCCGTCGTTCCGCAGAGACGCGCATCCTGCAGAACAGGATCGTCGTTGTAGAGCTCTCCTCTTGCATCGCTTCCCTCCACATAGCCGCGGAAGTAATCATTCAGATATTTTTTATGCGGTGCCTCGGCGATGCCGAACTGTTTCAGCCATTCGTAATCGAGACCCCAGCCGATATCATCGTGGCATCTCAGATAGTTCAGGAAGACATAGTCCTTCGGCAGTCTCGTCACAATATCCATCTGATGTTTCAGCAGGCGGGTATCTGCCGTTGCAATGGTGTGCCAGGTGGATGCCATCGTCGTTACGTTGTACAGCATATGGCACTCCGGTTTTTCCAGAGTTCCGAAGTACGGAACAACCTTTTCCGGCTCCATGACAACCTCGCCGAGCAGCAGAACGCCCGGGCAGACGATCTCGGTGATCATACGCATCATGCGGACAATGGTATGTACCTGCGGCAGGTTACGGCAGGTGGTGCCGAGCTGTTTCCAGATGTATGGAACGGCATCGATGCGGACGATATCGATTCCCTGGTTGACGAGATAGAGCATGTTGTTGACCATCTCATTGAAGACAACCGGGTTCGCATAGTTCAGATCCCACTGGTATGGGTAGAATGTTGTCATGACAAATTTGTGACAGTCCTCTCTCCAGGTAAAGTTGCCCGGTGCCGTTGTCGGGAATACCTGTGGGCAGGTTTTCTCATATTCGGACGGAATGTCGTAGTTATCGAAAAAGAAGTAACGGTCCTGATACTCTTTTTCTCCGGCAAGTGCACGTTTGGCCCACTCATGATCCTCGGAAGTGTGGTTCATAACGAAATCCATGCAGAGACTCATGCCCTGGTCGTGGCATTTTTCAGAGAGTGCAGCCAGATCCTCCATCGTTCCAAGGGACGGCTGTACGGTACGGTAATCGGCAACGGCATAGCCGCCGTCACTCTTTCCTTTCGGAGTGGCAAGGAACGGCATCAGGTGCAGATAATTCACGTTGCACGCTTTTAAGTAATCCAGCTTCTCCTCAAGGCCGCTGATGTTGTCTGCGAATGCATCGATGTACAGCATCATGCCGAGCATTTTCTGGCTCTTATACCAGTTCTTCTGTTTTTCTCTCTTACGGTCGAGTGCTTTCCATTTTTTATTCCGCTCTTTGTACCACTGCTCCATGCTCGCACAGAGCTCTTCAAATCTTCCCTGTCCGTTTGGATACAGCTCGCAGTAGAGCCATTTCAGCTCATCATAGTGTTTCTCGAGTCTTCTCTGATATTCCACTGTCATGTTGTTCGTTCTCCTTTATCTTATTCTTTATCCTGTCACAGCGTTCCGGCAACGGAAAATCTGTGTTACGTTTCTTTCACTTGCAGTATACCGTTGCCGCAATTATATGTCAACCGTTTACATACTGTATTTTTCAACAAATTTCAGCCTTTTTCTTTGTCTTTTTTTACCATTTTCTGTCTATCGTTTACTTTCTGGAACAGAAAAAGACTCCGCAGCTTATTTTTTCCGCGGAGTCTCTCTCTTTTTTTCTGTTTCACGCCGAACCACGCACCACAAGGCTCACCGGCATGGTCGTCACATTCGGCACCATCTCTCCCTTTCTTTTCCGGTCGATATACGCAATGGAAAGCTCCGACATTTCCTCAATCGGCTGATGGATCGTCGTGATGGAAGGCGTGGTAATCCCGGCGATCACAGTGTCATCAAACCCGATAACTTTAATATCCTCCGGCACCCGTTTTCCCATGGCGTAAAGGCGCTGGAGTACCTGTGCGGCAATCAGGTCACTGCTTGCAAAAATGCCGTCCGTCTCCGGGTGCTCCAGAAGGCCCTTTTCAATATAGGATTCATAGTGCATGGAGCCGTAGCTTAAGCGGTCACTCAAAAGAACTTCCCCTTCAATCCCCCGCTCCCGGCAGACGCGCAGGAATCCATCCGCACGCCGGTCCGCCGGCATATCTCTTCCGACGATTCCGCCGAAATGAAGCAGATGGCGGCAGCCGCAGTCCGCAAGATGCGATGCTGCAAGCGCTCCTCCCTGCTCGTTGTCACACTGGATCGTAATGGCCTCCGTATTTTCCTCTCGCTCGAAATTGACGATCGGAATTTTCAGATCATGAAACTTTTCAATCTGCACATCGCGGCTTGCCATCACAACGCCGGTTACACGGTTGGAGATGAACATATCGAGATATTCGGTTTCTTTCTCCGGCTGATCTTTCGAGTTGCAGAGCAGAATCTTGTAGCCCCGCTTTGCCGCCGCGCTCTCGAGTGCACTGATCATTTTACTGAAAAACGGGTGCGAGATGTGCGGAACGATAACCCCGATCGTATTGGAATGCGCTTTTGCCAGGGAACGCGCCAGCTCATTCGGCTGGTAATTCATCTCCTGCATCGCCTGCGTTACTTTTTTTCTTGTCTCTTCACTGATGTATCCGCGGTTGTTGATCACGCGGGAAACCGTCGTCGCCGTAACGCCGGCGCGTGCCGCTATGTCCTTGATTGTCGCCATGTTTCTCTCCTCGTCATTTTCTAACTGTTTTTCGCTTTCGCTCATTATAGCACAAAAAATCTGTTTTCGGTGATTTTTTTAAAAAAGGGAACGGCAGTCGCCGATTTCGATGTTCTGGTAAAAATAGCGGAGAATCTCCTCATACGATTTTCCCTGCTCTGCCAGATGTTTCGCACCGTTCTGTGACATGCCGACGCCGTGGCCGTAGCCGCCGCCGTAAAATGTAAAGGAGACAGCCGTTTCCCCTTCTTTTTCCGGAACCACGGCAAAGCAGGCGCTCGGAAGCAGATCCATCTCGCAGCTTACGGTTCCGTCGTTTTTCTGAATCGGCCAGCCTTTCGCCGAGAGGAACTTTCGGATCTGATACTCTCCCTCGATTTTCATGGATCCTTTTTCCCCCTCGATACGGACGGTTTCTGCCGCACCGCCCTCTGACCGCCGCAGCACCTCAATCCCCGTGATCTCCCCGATTTTCTGATCCTCTGCCCGTTCTGACAGCACATCCGCCGGAATCGTCACCTGCCAGCGGTACCAGCCGTCCTCCACTTCCAGACTTGTGCTGTCCCTTTTGGTGATAAACGATGCAAACGCCTCCTCCGTCTCCGGTTCCTGCTTCTCCCCGCCTACCGTCACGCTCTTCAGATATTCTGCCGTCTCCGCCGTATTCCACACTTCATCCGTACTCGTCTTCCCGCAGGAGGTTGAGAAAAAATACGCCTGAATTGGTTCCCCGCCGCAGGTGATGATTTTTCCTTCTGTCTCCGCCACCGCAGCGTCTGTCTCCGGCTGCGCTTCCATATTGTGGTAGACCTGGCTTTCCACGCTGTCGTCTACATCCGCGTGGTAGTTCTCCCACGTTTTTTCACGAATCCTGGCACACGCATACGTTCTCGCACAGACCGCCTGTGCTTTTAATGCCTCCTTTTCATAGGAGGACGGCATCTCACTCGGCACGACATACCGAAGATACATTTCCAGATCAAGTTCATTTACAACGAGAAGTCCCTCTTCGCTTTTATAGATGACAAAACTTCCCGGATAAACCGTCTCGTCCTCCGGCTTTCCCGTCAGGGAAACCGCCGTTCCCGCCGTCTCATCGGCCGGCACCACATGCACAACTTCCCCGCATTCCTGTTCCGTCACACAGATCGTCTCCTGCGGGGAAGCTATGTATGCGCCGTCGTTCATGGAAAGGCTTGCGTTTCCACGCAGGGACACCTGTTTCTGTGCGTATCCCAGCTTTCCGCAGTCCGTCAGAAGGACACGGATCTGCACCGGTCCGGCTGCCGTTGTTTCTTTTTGTTCTTCCTTTTTACTGTTCAGAAAAGCCGCGTTTTCCTGTTCCATGTTCTGTATCGTCTCCTCCTGCTTTTTGCCTTCCATCGTCTCCGTCCTGCTTTCTGCTGTCGCTGTCTCTTCCGGCGCATCCAGACGGCGCTTCACAACAAACAATAACAGCAGCAGGAGAATCCCCACTCCTAACAGTATCAGTTCCAATTTATCATTTTTTCTCTTCATATCTCATTCTATGCACACGGCTTTTTGTCCGATTCCTTTTCTTTTTGCAATTTTTCCTTGACAAATATCGCCCTATGGTATATAGTACGGTTGTGTATAAATTTCATATCAACATCCAGAGTGCATCAAAAGAAGATCCGTCTTTTGGTGAGAGAGGGAATTCAGGTGAGATTCCTGGGCGATCCGGTCACTGTAATCAGGGAGTGAAGCATAACAAATCCATTGTATGTCCGCAACATATGAGAAGGAATGTGGAACGATGATCTGTAAGTCAGGAAACCTGCTCTGCATGCATAGGGTTGATGCTTCCGATGAAAGCTTCCATTCAAAGACTATTATGGGATATGGAATGTCTGAAAATTTTCGATTAGATTTTTAGAAACCTTCGAGCGAGATTTATGCATTGCATTAAACGGCCGGGTAAACCGTTTCAGATTCTGGTTTCGCCTGTTCTTTGTCAGGCGCCATCCTCCGCTTAAAGGTGTCTGCTATTCCGCTTGCAGGTTGATTCAGATGGCGAAGCGGTTACCCACCTCTGAAAAGAATATGACATAACTGGTAAGATTCTGTTGGATTCGAAAACAGGGTCTTTTCTTTTTCTGTTTTTTCAGAATTCGTTTTCTGTATATTTTCCCATAAAAAGGCTCCCCGCCTGCGCTCCTGTTTTCACAGGACGCTGCAGGAAGGGAGCTTTTTTATGCTGTTTCTATAGCAATCCCCGAAAATAATGCAAAAAAGGCAGTGCTGCAGAGCGCGAATTGCAAGGAACAGATTTGAAGGCGTACCGAGGTACGACGAAAATCTGTTCCTTGCAATTCACGCTCTGCGGTGCTGAATTTTTTGCATTATTTTCGGGGATTGCTATAAAATAGGATCTTAGAAAATGAATTTGTATACGGTTGTGGTGTCGTAAGTATCAGCTGCCTCGAGGATCGGTTTCTCCTCACCCTCCTGGTTGATGGCATTCGGCACATACTGAGATTCCAGGCAGAAGCCGTTGCGTTTGTCATAGAATACCCCATTCTTTCCGGTAACCGGAGCAATGAAGTTTCCGGCGTAAAACTGAACGCATGGCAGATCCGTGAAGGCTTCCATGGTGATGCCGCTCTCTTTGCAGGATGCGACTGCCATCAGCTCAATGCTTCCCTCGACAGCCTTGTCCAGGATAAAGTTGTGGTCGTAGCCGCCGGTCAGTTTGAGCTGTTCGAAATCTGCTTCGATCTCTGCTCCGATTGCTTTCTCGCTGGTGAAATCCATCGGGGTTCCCTGTACCGGTGCATGCTCGCCGGTCGGGATGGATGCAGAATCGATCACCGGGCTGAACTGCTCCGCTTTTAAGACAAGTGTCTGATTCTCAATAGATCCGGCATCGTGGCCTGCCAGGTTGAAGTAGCTGTGGTTTGTCATGTTGACAACGGTATCCTGATCGCAGCTTCCCTCATAGTGGATTTCTACGGCGTTCTCATCGGTCAGGGTATACGTAACGGACACTTCAAAGTTTCCCGGGAATCCCTGGTCTCCGTCCGGGCTCATCAGAACGAAGGTAACGGCGCTGTCATCCGCCTCTTCTACGTTCCAGAGGCGGTAATCGTATCCGTCCGGGCCGCTGTGCAGGTTGTTGTTGTTCTCATTTTTTGCCAGATGGTATGTTTTTCCGTGCAGTTCAAATGCTGCTCCCGCGATACGGTTTCCGTTTCTTCCGATGGTGGCTCCAAAATGGCTTCCGTCGGTCTCATAGCCGGTTACGGAGTCAAATCCAAGGACAACGTCTCTCTTCTTTCCATCCTTATCCGGAACGAGAACCGATACCAGATGTGCGCCGTAATCGGTTACACTGATTTCCATTCCGTTTTTATTGGAGAGCGTGTAGAGCAATGCTTCTTTTCCGTCTTTTGTTGTTCCAAAACCCTGTTTTTTCATGTTCCTTCTCCTTTTGGTTGTATGTAACGTATAAAAGAGAACCATTTTCATGATTCTCTTTTTTCTCTTTTGTAACCCCGGAATGCCGTTTCCCATACTTTGACTCCTAGCAACGCAAGCTAGGTGGGTAGCCGCAGTCATCATTTCTGCCTTCCACTGACGTCTGTTTCCAGGATGGCCTGACATCCACATGACAATAATAAGCCTCCCGTTTAAAGTAAATGTAGGTTCAAAATAATGAGATCATCGAACATTCCAGGAAGTTACATTTTTCTTCTTTTCTTTTCACAATTCGGATTATACGCTATTTTGGTTCGCTTTTCAAGTATTATTGCACAATTACTCAAAAATATTCGAACAGCTTTTGTATTAAATGATAATACACACCATTCCGCCCCGGCTGTCGTTGACAATTTTCTGCATGGAATCCTGGAGTTTTGCCTGGCCGTCCTCGGTGATCTGGGCGATTTTGCTGCGGATGCCGTCGTCAACGAGCTGCTCGACGGATTTGCCGAAAATGTTGGTATTCCAGATTCCCTCCGGGCTCTTTGCGCTCTCTTTGATATAGGCGATCAGATCCTCTGCCTGCTGCTCACTTCCGACGATCGGCGCAATCTCCGTCTCGATGTTGGCCTTGATCATATGAATCGACGGGCTCACCGATTTAATTTTCACGCCGTATTTGTTTCCCTGATGGATCACGGCTGGCTCCTCCAGCTGAATCTCCTCCCTCCCCGGAATCACGACGCCGTAGCCGCATCCGCGCACTGCATGAATCGCGTCCTCTACCTTGCGGTACTCTTCCCGCTGTGCCGACAGCTCGCGGATCGTCTGCACCAGATCATACTCGCCTTTGATCTCCACGCCGGCAAGTACACTCAGCATTTCATAATAATACTGCTCTTTCACCTCAATCCGCACCTTCACCGTACCACTCGCAAGATCCATCGACTGCAGCAGTGTCTGGCTGACATACTGACTGGCAATCGCTGTTTTTCCGCCCACTGCATCCTTCAGGCGCGTCTTTTCCCTGCACATCTCACGGATCTTCTGCAGCAGCTCTGCCTTCAGCGGATGGTCATCGGCAAGAAGCTCCACCCATTTGGGAATATAAAATTCCATCTGCTGAAGCGGGAACTCATACAGCACCTTTTCGAGCATATGCAGAATATCTTCTCTGCGGAGCTGGTCGCAGTTCACCGCCATCGCTGCCACGCCGAATTTTGTTTCAAGCTCCTTTACCTGCCGCTGTGTCTCCTCCCGGTACGGTTTTTTCGCATTCACAAGAATCAGGAAGGGCTTTCCCTGCTTTTTGAGCTCCGCAACGGTCCGTTCCTCCGCCTGCAGAAAATTTTCCCGCGGCAGCTCGCCGAACGATCCGTCGCACGTCACCATAAGACCGATCGTGGAATGTTCTGCGATCACCTTCTTCGTACCGATCTCCGCCGCCTCCCGGAACGGAATCGCCTGCTCGGACCACGGTGTTTTCACCATCCGCTCCTTCTCATTTTCCAGATTTCCCGCCGCGTCCGGCACCAGAAAGCCGACGCAGTCGATCAGTCGCAGCCGGATCGGATCGCCCTCCCCAAGCTGCAGCTCCACGGCGTCTTTCGGCACAAATTTCGGCTCCACCGTTGTGATCGTCTTTCCCTCCCCGCTTAAAGGCAGGGCATCCCGTACCTCCGCCTGTTCCTTTTCCGAAAGATACGGCAGTGCCAGCACCTCCAGGAAACGGCGGATCAGGGTGGACTTTCCCGTCCGTACAGGCCCCACCACTCCGATCAGGAACTGGCCCTTCGTTCGTTTCTGAATATCGCGGTATACTGAATATGCATCCATGCGCTGTTGTCCCCCTTTTGATCTTTGTTGCTATGTACTGTTATATTCTATGAGCCGGCCCCCTCTCCTATCACCAAAACTGCACTGCCGCGCACGCAAAAAAGGCACCGCCGCCCTTTTTTCGGACGCACAGTGCCTTTTTTCTGTCACATTCTTATCTTCAGCCTATGATCAGCTGTTTTTTCTCATGGCAGCCTCTACCACATGGCCGACCAGAACAGATGTGGTAACGGATCCTACGCCGCCCGGAACCGGTGTGATTGCCTCAACGATCGGCTCAGCTTTTGCGTATGCAACGTCTCCGCAGAGTTTTCCTTCTTCGTTTACGTTGATTCCGACATCAATAACGGTCTGGCCTGCACGCAGGTAAGTATCATCCACAACACCTGCACGGCCTGCTGCTACGATCACGATATCTGCCTCTTTGACTACAGACGGCATGTCTTTCGTTCTGGTATGGCAGATGGTTACGGTTGCGTTTTTCTTTAACAGCATCATGGCTGCCGGTTTTCCTACAACGAGGCTGCGGCCTACGACAACGGCTTTTTTACCGGTGCAGTCGATGCCGTAGTGGTCGAGGATCTCCATGCAGGCCTGCGGAGTACATGGCGGGAAGCCCTGTTTTGTTCCGGCGAATACGCCTACCATGGAACCGTCTGTGATACCATCTACATCTTTCTCCGGGGAGAGTGCTTTAATAACAGCTGCCTCATCGAGATGTTTCGGAAGCGGACGGAAAATCAGAACGCCATGGATAGAATCATCTTTGTTTACTTTATCGATGGTAGCCATCAGCTCTTCCTGGGTAACGTCTGCCGGGAGAAGGAATTTCTCGTATGCAACGCCTAAGGTCTCGCAGCGTTTTGTTGCTCCTCTTTCGTAGGAAAGGTCATCCTCTCTCTCGCCGACACGGATGATTCCGAGAGTCGGTTTTACTCCTTTTGCTTCCAGCTCTGCTACATTTGCTTTGATCTTCTCATTTAATGCTGCTGTTACTTCTTTTCCTAATAACTGTTTTGCCATTTTTTTATCCTCCGCTTTTCTTTTCGGTCAAAGAGAACTCCTTTTGCAACCCGCTTGCTGCCGGGAAGCTTCTCTGGCCGTTTGTTTTCAGGCTTTCAGTCTTCCCAGTACGTTCCGGAAAATCTCGTCTGCTTTTACGGTATAGACCGCAAGCATTTCATCGCATTTTCGATTCAGTTCTTCTGCATATTCCCGGTTTTTCATAGATTTCGTGTTGATATATACATTCAGGGAAGCACCCTCTAAGGCTGCTTTGCAGAATGCTGCGCCAACACCTGCGTCACTGATCGCAAGTGCAGAACCTTTTGCTGCAAATTCTACGATCAGGTCGATTGCTTCGCAGCATTTTTCCATAATTTCCATTGGAACAGAGCAGGCATCCTTCAGCACAATCTCCATGACTCTTGCTTTTTCTGCCTTCTCCTCCTCTGTCTCGCGCGGCATGCCGTATGCTTTGGAGAGCGGTTCGAACACTTCTGCATCGCGCTCGATCAGGTGAAGCAGTTCGTCCTGAAGCGTGGTTGCTTTCGCCATCAGCTCTTTCATTTCCTCTTCGACATCCGCATATTTCTTTTTACCTACTGTCAGCGCACCAACCATGTTGCCAAGCGCTGTGCCGACAGCGCCAACCAGTGCAGAAGCTCCGCCACCGCCCGGAACCGGTGCTTTGGAACCGAGCACTTCTACAAACTCATTGCAAGGTACTGTTGAAAATCCCATGTTATTTTCCTCCGCTTATTTTTTTCGATCCAGAAGCCATCCTGATGGCCTCAAACCATAACTATTTTGCAGCCAGAGCCTTCAGCATATCAATTGTGACATCTCCCACAACCGCCATATCCTCTCCCTGCGTAAATGCAGCCGGGAAATTGTCCGAAAAGAGGATCTGCGCGGACGGCGGAAACTCATCATCTCCTGCCCATAAAATCAGTCGTACAAAAAGCCCTTTCATAAACTCCAGCTCATATCCGACATCACCGGATGAAATCGCCTGAGCGCCGACACGTTCCATGATCTCACGGAATGCATCCAGCTTTCCGCCAAAGCCAAACGCAAGACGGAACAGGCATCTTCCCTGGAACTGTTTAAAATAAACTTCTCCCCACGGAATCTCCCGGTACGTCAAAAATTTTCCGGTAGACGGAGCAGCTCCGCCCTCTGTCAGATAACGCAATACCAAAATTTTTGCATTCGGTTTTTTCTCGAGTGGATACCAGCCAATTATCGGCGAAACGCTTCCATCATCTCCAATATGAAATACGTTGTACTCCGGCCACGAAATCCGGTAGGAAACACCCATCAGGGAAACGGTAAACTCCTGTTTTTCCGCATCATACGGAACGTCGCACCGGCTGGAAATCTCTTTTGGATCTGCATTCTGATACACTTCCAGATAATGCTCATACGGAATACGCTCTTTGCTGTCTTTTTCGTAATTTAAGTCTACTGCCATGTAAATCCAATTCCTCTCAAAAAGGTTCGCCACAATTCAAAGCAAAACCACATGTGTTTCACCTTGAATCGTAACAGAAAGTTCTGCTTCCGTTTTATGCTTCCACAGACGGGAACATCGTCGTGTCTGTGTGCGGCAGGAAGCACGCCGCTACAAATTCATCCATATAGGTTGGTACCGTAGAGAGTTCCAGATATGTCATGTTCCGGGCAACCTCATACGTTTTCTTCTCTGCTGCTGTCGATAAAAGCATTGAGTACGCACCGGTCAGGGAAGAGTTACCAATGTAATGGAATTTTTCCAGCGGGATGTCCGGAAACATACCGATGGTAACGGCATTTTTCATGTTGATGCCGCTTCCGATACCGCCCGCTACGTAAACCTCCTCGATCATGGAAACATCCATATCCAGATAGTTCAGCATCGTACGGATCGCTGAGAAAATCGCGCCCTTGGCACGGATAAAGTTGTCGATATCTACTTCTGTAATCTCAACGTCGCGGACGCTTCCGGCTTCCTCTTCAAATGCGATGACATAGCTTCCCATGCCATATTTGTCGTGGCGGATCCGTCTGCCTTCCCGGATAAATTTTCCCTTCGGATTAACCATTTTCGCACGGAACAGCGCTGCAATTACATCGATGATTCCGGAACCGCAAAGACCAATCGGCTTCGTTCCCTCATCTCCGATAACATGGTACGAAGGTTCCATCGTCTCCGGATCGATCGTACATTTTTCAATCGCACCGTCGGTCGCACGCATACCACAGCTGATATCGCCGCCCTCAAAGGCCGGTCCGGCCGAGCAGGCACAGCTTACCATAAAGTCAGAGTTTCCAAATGCAAGCTCGCCATTGGTACCAAGGTCAATAAAAAGACTCATCTCCGGCCGGTTCCAGATCATGCTGACCAACGCGCCGGCAGTAATATCTCCGCCCACATAGCTTCCGATGTTCGGTGCCAGAATGATATGGGCGTCCGGATGAATCGCAAGATTGACGTCCGATGCAAACAGTGAGTTTGTTTTAAAGAAGGCAGGAATATACGGCTCCATCCGAAGCGGATCTGCATTGATGCCCATCATCAGATGCTCCATGGTAGTGTTTCCGGCAATCGCCGCACGGTAAATCTGCTGACTGCTGATTTTCGCTGCGCGGCACATGTTGGAAATCATCGGGTTTAAGGTTTCTTTGATGATTGCATTCTGCAGTCTTTCATGGCCTCCCGGTTTCTGGGATTCAATGATACGGTTGATAACATCCGCACCATACCGGATCTGTCCGTTTCCGGAAGAGGCTTTTGCCAGGATTTCTCCGCTCAGCATATCCACGATCAGTGCAGAAACTGTCGTTGTTCCGATGTCGACAACGAGACCACCGACCACTGCTTTTGCTTCCATTGGAAGCATATCGTATAAAAAGACGTCATTTGCCGTAACCCGGACGACACACTGTGCCTGAAAATGGGATTCCCGAAGGACATCCGGCATTTTTTTCAGTACAGAGTACGGAATCCGTACCCGTTCAAGCCCCGTCGCTGCCTGTACAGCCCAGGTTACTCTCTCGTTATCCGGCATCGTATCATCCAGAGTAGGCTCTTCCATTGAGATTGTAATCACCTGCATGCTGTTTTTCAATTCCAGGCCGGCGTCTGTAATTTTCTTTTTCGTATCTTCAAAAATTGCAATTTCACTCGGTGAACTAAGGTCTGCCACTTTCATGCGGCTCTTATATGCAGACGCAATATCGGGTACAAGTACCGTCACATCGCCGGTTACCTTACTACA
>ENA-OURZ01002449-OURZ01002449.1-human-gut-metagenome-genome-assembly--contig:-NODE-2449-length-17420-cov-3.403282_pt1 | contig 17420 bp, 13 predicted proteins | sample MGYA00242073_ERZ509195 | MGnify/ENA primary metagenome ERZ509195 (study PRJEB26280, sample SAMEA2338837) | human gut metagenome | biome: human gut; feature: human-associated habitat; material: faeces...
ACATGACCACGGCGGTGCATGGCGTATATGAGGAGCAGACATGATGCGGTCGCGTTTTATGTTTTTGAATAATTTCGTTTTGTGTTTTTGATGCGTTTCATTTTATGTTTTGAAATGGATATATCAGCGATCTGTAATATCCTTTTCAATTTACCCTTTCAGCATCATCAGCGCCTCCATGTCCGGCTTGTGCATTTTCCAAGGATATTTCACCTCTGTTCTGACACTTTTCCAAGAGAATCGAGGTGTAATATTGACACTTTTTCCAGCGACGTCATTTTTGATCAATACGAGGAGTATCACCAATGAAAAAGCAAAAGAAACCCGTACCATCGGCAGAAGCCGAGCCTGTTATCAAGAAGCAGCCGCTTTTGAAACGGCTGCTGTTCGGTCCGGAAAGGTCGGATCTCTCCGAGCTGGAAGCCGGCTCTACCACCATTCTGGACATTCTCTCCCCCACCGCCATTGATACGAAAAGCCGTGACTACATCGTAGTGGACGGCGTTTTTCATGCCTACCTCTACATCACCGGCTATGGCTACAGCACCACAGTCGGCTCCTGCTGGCTTGCACCGCTGGTGGAGGCGGGCGAGGGCGTCAATGTCAGCTTCAGCTTTACCCGCCAGAACCGGGAAAAGATCCTCTCCAAAATTGCGCAGACCACCATGCTCAACCGCAGCCGAATGCGAGATGTGGGCGATACCCGTCAGGACTATGAGGAACTGGACAGCGCCATCACCTCCGGTCTCTACCTGAAGGACGTCATGAACCGGCAGGGTGAGGACTTCTACTATATGCACACCCTCATCGAAGTGGTGGCGGATGATCCGGATACGCTGGAGCAGCGCGTCACCGCCGTGGAGAAGCTATGTGTATCGGTGGATATGATCGCCCGCCGCTGCGATTACGCCAACGAGCAGGGTTTTCTCTCCGCGCTGCCGCTGGTCGCACTGGATGCCGACATTGAGCGCAAGAGCCGCCGCAACGCGCTGACCACCGGCGTAGCTGCGGCATTCCCCTTTGTGTCCTATGAGCACAGCGACCGCAACGGCATCTTTCTGGGGCTGAACCTCTACAACAAGTCCCCAGTATTCCTCGACCCTTACGACGACTACAAATACACCAACGGCAACTGGTGGATCGGCGGCAACTCCGGCGCCGGCAAGAGCGTAACGCTCCAATGCCTGGCCGGACGCCTGCGGGAGCAGGGAAAGCGTGTGGTGTGCGTCATTCCCAAGAAAGGCCACGAGTTCCGCCCCAACTGCGAGCAACTGGGCGGCCTGTATCTGCGCTTGTCCCCCTCCTCGCGGGATTGTCCCAATATCATGGCTATCCGCCGTAGGACACTGGACGCCTATGCCGGAATACAAGAGCTGGCGGCGCGGGACGACTCCGTGCTGGCGGACAAGATCTCCCGGCTCATCATTTGGTATTCCCTGCAAAAGAAGGATCTCACGGAGGAGGACAAGAACTATCTGGACGCCTCACTGGTAGAGTGTTATGACCGCTATGGGATCACCTTTGACAACGCCTCCGTGGTGGATGAAAACGGCGTATTCAAGGAGATGCCCATTATCCCCGACTGGTACAATGTCCTACTGGAAAAGCCGGAAACCAAACATCTGGCGGTGGTACTGACCCGCTATGTGACCGGCTCTGCCGCCGCTATGGGCCGCCGCAATCACATCAGCATCGACAACAAGTATATCGTGCTGGACACCTCCGGTATGCCGGATGATCTGATCCTGCCCGGTATCTACTGGGCCATCGACGTGGCCAACGACATTATCATGAACGCGGGCGGCGAGCTGTCCGCCCTGATCGCGGATGAGCTGTGGAGTCTGGTAGGCGCCGGCTCCAATCCACTGGCCGCCGCCTATGTGCAGGAGATGGTCAAGACCATCCGCGGCCTTGGTGGTATTGCCATCACCTCCACGCAGGGTATGCAGGACTTATTCAGTCTGGAGGGCGGCAAATATGGCAAAGGCATTCTGGACTCCAGCCGTATCAAATTCGTCATGCAGATGGAGGAGCAGGAGGCCCGCCTTATTCAGCAGATCCTCAACCTCTCGGAAGAGGAAGTGCGTCAGATCACACGTTTCCGGCGCGGCGAGGGCTTGCTGTGCATCGGGTATAATCACGTTCCCGTGGCCTTCCATGTCACGGAAAAGGAGTATGACGCCATTACCACATCGCCCACCGACCGGCAGGCCCGGAAGAAAGGAACCAAATGAGCAAACGAACTGATTTACGGGAGATCCAGCGCCTGACGGAAGACGCCGCCGTAGACGCCCGCAAGCTGCTGATCCAAGCGGACAATCTGCCGCCCGGCGCCTTTCAGAGAATGCTGGAGGAGTTATGCGGCAGCTTTGAGGATACCGCCTTGCAACTCCGCCGCCTCTGCGAGCAGCAGAGTCCCGGCACAGGCGGGTACAAACGGGGCCGCGCCCTTCGTCCGCTGGAGGTGGTGGGCAGCGTGGAACGTATCGGCATCGACTGGCTTCATATCCGCATCAATACTCTGCTGCCCCACTGCCGGTTTCAGCCGCCCACATGGCTGACAGAAACCTTGGTGGAGCTGCTGGACGCCTATGAAGCCTGCGGTGGACAGCTTCCTCATTTCAATAGCGCACTGCTGGTGATCGAGGAATACAGCGATGTGGATGGCCGCCACATTTTCGACCAGGACAACAAGGGCTGGAAAGCGGTCAGCAACGCCATCAAGGGCAGGGTGATCCCCGACGATGACCAGTATACGCTTTCGGTGGCAATGCTCTCCACACGGAGCTGCCAGAATGTGTGTCACATCACCGTGCTGGACATGAAGGATGCACCGGATTTCTTCTCCGCACGATCGGGAGATTGCAGCGTTACGGGGCTATATTGAGGCAGAAACACCCAACAGGTTTTCCGCCAAACCGGGTCAAAATCCCACGCTCCTCAGAAAGCAAAAGCTGTTGGGTATATACGCCCCGCAAAGCCTCTTGCCGACAAGCTTTTCCACGCTCCTGTGCCTGCCCACAACGGCGGAAAAACTGCCTTCTACGGGGAGCCAACAGTTTTGATGCGAGAAAGACGCCGAAAGTGACCTTACACCGGCACGGTGTAAGGGTGCTTTCGGCGTTCACAGGAATGAGGGTGCGAATGGTTTTTTGTGTGCGTGAGATCGAGGCGCTGCGGCTGCTGGGATGGTGCCAGTATATCCGACCTGCTCAACTGCTGCGGGTCGTCAGCGAGACAGAGCTATCAAATCTGCTGGCGATGAAGCTCATCAAATACCATAGCAAAAGTGAGGCTCTGATCCTTACCGCAGAGGGACGTCGGCTGCTGGCGGGAACCATATGGCTGCCGGATACGCCGAGAACGTACCATGCGGATGCCATCGTGCGGCGGCTGCGGCTTGCTTCTCTGCTGCTGACAGCCTACCAGTCCGGTATCAACGTCTATGCCACGCAGCCGGATGAACTGGCGGAGGGAAACGTCTTGTTTCTCACCTCTGCCGGTCGCGGGCGTGGCCGTAACCCATGGGGTAGTACCCGCACGGCAGCATTACTCCACGTGGGGGATCTGCTCTGTGCCGCGCACTATGTCTGTCCGGACATCGGCTGCCTTTGCCCCATAGATGAGCTGTCTGCCTTTCAGAACAATACAGCAAAATTGCCCGGAACACGCAGCTTCCTTTTTTGCGGCGAAAGCTATTCAGATATGCTTACCGAACTGGACAAGCCTATGGCAGAGGACGAGAGCAAGCTCATGACCTACGGCGCCGCTGCCCGCTGGTTTCAGCAGTCGATTTATCTTCTGCCCTGCAACGATACCGGCGTGACACAGCTTCAGATCATGGCTCAGCCGGATTACCGGCATAGACTGACCCGCTTGGCCCTGAAAGGCCATTACCGCCCTCCACCGCCTGACCGACCTTGCTGGGACGCGCTGTTTCAGGGGCAGCCCTTCGTGCTGGCGGCTGACATGGAGCTGCGCCGTGTGGACGCCGCCTATACGCTGGCACGGGAGCAGGGCTATTCGCAGCTCGTATTGGCCGCTCTGCCGCAGCAGGTAGCAGAAGTATGGGGTCCGCGCTATCAGGACACCGGAAAAGCGCGGGTCTTTACCTTGACCGAGGATGCCATCACGCAGTTGCTGGGAGATGTGCCGAAGCCTTACCGTCCACCGGATACCCCCTATGTCACAGAAAAAGGAGAGATGATCCATGCCCCGCTTATCAAAGCTGCTGGAAAAGCTGGAGGATACCGTTGAAGCCCGCTGGGGCGTATGGTTCCAGCGGCATAAGAAAAAGCTGCCCATCTACATCCCCGTTGGGCTGGTGTGCTGGTATTTTTACGGAATGCTCCTGAACTCCATGCGTCTCGGCATTGACGCCGTCTTTCATAACACGGGGCAGGATGTGACCGCCATCTGGATATTTGATCCGATCCGCAACTGGCTGGCGATATTCTCCGGCTTCGGACTGAAAGCCACCGCGTTCTTCGTGCTGATGTTCTGCCTTGTGACCAAGCGTGGGTACCTTTGGTTTTCCGGCTATAAGTATACGCGAGACCCACGGGGCTTTGATATTCTTCCGGACGGGACGCACGGCTCCTCCGGCTTTCTTACCAAGCGGGAGATGGAAGCCTTTCTGGAGATCGGTCCCATACAAAGCGTCTCCGGGATGCTGCTGGGTAAGATCAAGGAACGGCCGGAAGACCCAGACAAATACGCCGCCTATGTGGCTCATCGCATGGTACCCGGCGAAAACAACAATCTTCTCTGCATCGGCGCACCGGGCAGCTGGAAGACCCGCGGCCTGATCCTGCCTTTTCTGATGGGCTGCGCCCAACGGAAGGAGTCCGTATTTTGTGTCGATCCGAAGGGTGAACTGTTCGAGCAGCTTTCCCCCTACTTCCGTGAAAACGGCCATTACGTCAAAGCGGTCAACTTTCTGGACATGGCTCACTCAGATGGCTGGAACTGTCTCTATGGACTGGACACGGAAACGGATCTGGTGCAGACGGTGGCCAACACCATTATCCAGAATACCTCCAGTCCCAAGGAGGCCGACGATTTCTGGAGCCGTGCGGAACTGAATCTCCTGATGGCATTGATCCACTACGTCTGCAATCTGCGGGATGAAAAGGGTGATCTGCTGCCCATCGAGCAGCGGGGTCTGGGCGACGTGTATCAGATCCTCTCCACCATGAGCGTCAATGAGCTGAACCGCACGCTGGCGTCGCTGCCGCCCGATCACCCCGCCAAGGGCCATCATGGATTGTTCCTGAAAGCCCGCGAAAATCTCTGGGGCAACATCATCACCGGCCTTGGTAATCGGCTTGCCATCTTCCAGAACAAACTGGTGGACACCATCACCCGCAACCACGATGTTGATCTCGTACTGCCGGGGCAGCGACCCTGCGCGTATTTCATCATCATTTCCGCGCAGGACAGTGCCTACCGTTTTCTCAGTTCACTATTCTTTTCCTTGGCCATGCCGCAGCTTTCCAACTACGCACGGCTCCACTGCAAAGGTGGGCGGCTGCCGGTACTGGTAAACTTCTGCCTGGACGAATACTGCAACATCGGCTACATGGAAGGCATTGCCGACGCGCTGAACAGTGTGCGCGGCTTCAACATTGCGTGTCAGGTGGTGGTTCAGAGCCTCAGCCAGTGGCAGCAGCGATACCCCAGCAAGGAATGGGAAAATCAGCTCAACACCTTTAACCAGACCATCTATATGGGCTGCAACGACCTGACCTCCGCCAAGTACATCTCGGAAAAGTGCGGCAAGGTCACCATAGCTGTCACCAATAACCAGATGCCCATGCAGCCGTTGTTCTCACCCATCTATAACAGCACCCGGCCCTATTCCAAAACCCGTAGCAATATCCAGCGGGACTTGATGCAGCCGGATGAGGTGCTGCGTCTGGATCAGCAAAGGTGCCTGGCGCTGTTTCAGGGCCACCGGCCCGCGCTGCTTTATAAGCTGACGCCGGAAGAATTACCGGACTTCGCCGGACTTACGACCTGCCGCGTGGTGGACTATATCCCCGCATGGAAGCAAAAAGCGCAGGAGACACCGACCACCGCGCCTCGGAAGGAAGAAAAGCCCCCTGTCGAAGAACGGACACCTGCCCCACAGGCAGAGCCGCCGATCTCTACGGTAGAGGACGATGATTTTATCTATGAGGTGGAGGGCGAGGATCTCGGCATGGTGGAGCTGAAGCCCGCGCCACGAAAACAGGCAGAATAACAAAACGATATGAGGAGGGCCCGGTATGAAAGCCGCAAAACTGAACCAGCGCCCTGCGTTTGCGCTCATGAAGCAAACGGATATACAGAGCGTCCACCATCTGCAAATGCCGCGGTGGTTATTTTCTGACCCACGGTACGCGGAAATGAGCCTGGACGCCAAGGTGGCCTACACTTTCCTGTTGAACCGCTTTCAGCTCTCCCGCAGGAACGGCTGGGTCAATGACAATGGCGAGGTCTTTGTGATCTTTCCCCGCAAAGCGTTGGCACGGGAGCTGCGCATTTGTGAGCAGCGGGTGTCCGCCGCCTTCCGTAAGCTGGCGGAGCTTCGCCTGATTTGGGAAAAACGCTGCGGACGGGGCGACGCCAACCAGATCTATCTCGCCTGCGTACAGCCCATGGATGATCCGGATTACCAGTGCGCGCCATTTATGGAGCCGGAGGAATGCGGCACAAGAACCTCCGATATTGCGGCTCTTGATTCCCCAGAACCGCAGGATAGGCGGTTCAAGAACGGCGAAAACAGCAGTTCAAGAACCGCAGATGCTGCGCCTGCAGAACCGCAAAATCTGCGGCCAAGTTATACTGATAAGAGGAAGAACGATGAGAGTTATATTGAAGTCAGTCCATCCGTCACGGAGGGACCGGACGAAGAAGAGCTTACCGGCATTCTGGATGCCTGTGAGCTCTCCTCTTTTGAGCCGGAGATGGCCCGTATTTTTGAAACGGCCATCGAGCGGCTTTTTTATTCGGACAGCTTTCGGGTAGGCAACGCCACCCTGCCGCAAAGCAGGGTGCGTCACAGGCTCCACGATCTGGACAACTTAACGCTGCGCGATACGGAGCAGCGGCTGCGGGCCAATCAGGAGCGCAATATCCGCAACTCGATCCAATACACCATGGCTGTCCTGTTCAACTGTATCACGGAGGGTGAAAGCGATCTGGTCGTCGATCCCTACCTCAACAGCCTTGGCGGGCCATAGGAGGTGATATAGCCATGCTTTTGACCAACCAGCAAAAGTGCATCATGGAGATCTTAGGCAAGGTCGGCTGTATCCGGCGCGACCAGCTTCTCGCGCTGCTGTATGGCAAGTACCGGGAGCGAGTAATGACCATGCGCCCGGAGCATCTGACGCCCATGCTGCGACAGCTCAGCGGGATCTCTCACACTGTCTGTGTGGAGGACGATGTGATTCGTCTTATCACAAAAACGGCAAATCCGCTGCTTTTGGAGAGCATCGACGTGATGCTGGAGATTACAGGCGGGTGTCCGCTTCAATTCTCTATCCCCACCAGTCTGCCCGCTCTGCTCTGCTTTCTCTACGGCGATGAGCTGACCGCCTACTATGTGGCAGCTTTGACCGCAGAACGCGAACCCTCTTTTCGCCGTATAGAGATCGGAGAAAAAGAGCGGCTCATCTGGCTTCCGGAACACTCCCTCGCCCTGCAAGGCAAGGAACTGCCGGATCGCCAGATCATTGCACAGAAGCAAAAGGACGGTACACACCGTTTCTTTGCGAATAAAAACACGACATTCTAAAACGAGGAGGTAACCAAATGCCAAGAAAGAAGACCGTTCCGACCGAACCACAGCCCGATCCTCCCGCAGAGATCACGGAAGCCACGGTGGAACCGGCACCAAATCCCATCGAGCAGCAGCCCCCTGACATTCTGAATGGAAGCACTCCGCCTGGGGAGGACTTGGAGACTCCGTCTGTGCCGTCAGAAACTGACGCCGAAGCCGAAGTGACCCCAGCGGAAGCATCTGAAGATGCAGAAGAACCGTCCCCCGATGATGCGGATATGACCGTAGACTTTGCGGAGGATCCCGCCACACAGAAAGGCTCTCCGCCCGATCCGGAAACCACCGCAGAAGTCGAAGTAGCTGTTGTGGAAGAAGATACCTCGCCGTCTGCGGCTGAAGCTCCTCCCATAGAGGCGCAGGAACCACCTGCGCCGAAGCCGGAGATGAGTGACCGCGAGAAGTTCTTCCATCTGGATTTCCATAAACTGGACCGCAATCTGTCCGAGGAGGAACGCCGGGAATGGAACGCCATCTACGCGTCCTATCGCGGCGGCAGCCCGCTCAGCGGTACGGTGATCGGCGTGGATATGTTCTCGCTGAATGTACGCAGCCGCAGGACCGGCGAGGTGCGAAAACGGGAGCTGTCCTGCGCCATCGTCGTCCCTTACCGTGTGCGTATTCTGATCCCCGAAACGGAAATGTGGTCAGGAGAAGGGCGGCCCGGAATGTCCCTGAATCATATCATGGGCGCGACGCTGTCCTTCAACATCATCAAGGTGGACAGGGAAAACGGCTTTGCGCTGGCTTCCCGTAAGTCGGCCATGAAAACGCGCCGTTCCTACTTTGCCCATCGGGCAGAGGTGAACGCGCCCGGCACACGACTGAAATGCCGTGTCATTGACGTTGGCCCCGTTCGCTGTACAGTGGAGTGCTATGGTCATGACATTCGGCTGACGCAGAAGGATCTCTGCTATATGTCCGTGTCGGATCTGCGCGATGTCTATCGCCCCGGACAGGAGCTGGACTGCGTTGTGACGGACTACGACGCCGATGCGGATCGGCTCAGGGTTTCCGTGAAGGCAGCGCTGTCCGATCCCTTTGAAGGGGCCGAGCGGCGTCACCCTGTCAACAGTCGGCGGCAGGCTGTGATCTCCGGCAAGTATGCCGGCGGTGTCTTCTGCAACCTGCCGGATGGCACTGTCTGCATGTGCTCCTATGCTTATCAGTATGAGGACAGCGACTTTGAGATCGGAGACACCGTGATCCTGACGGTCAAGCGGTTTGACAGCAACAAGCGTCAGATGTACGGAAAGATTCTTTCCAAGTGGTAGTGTCAAAAGGATTGTCAAGCTTTTATTTTAAATGCTTATGCCGCCCAAAATAAAGTCTCTCAACCTATTGATTTTCAGGTGCAAACATGATTAAAATAGATGCAAATACAGAAAAAAGGAGAGCAAAAAGTTGTGAGAAAAGCATTTGTTTTGATTGTGTCAGTATGTGTATTGCTCTTTACCGCCTGCGGCCAAAAGCCAGTCAATTCGGAGGAGGTATCGTCCCCTCAAGAGCCCTCTGTTGAAAGGAAAAATTCCAGTTTGACGGAGGGCGGGGACGATCTTCCGGCCGCAGGTACAGAGGTAACTGCGCAGGCCGCACCTGAGAATGAGCAGTCAACCAAGGACGCGAACTCGCCAGAGAAGCCGGCGGTCACTGACCGTGTTTTGCCCATGGAGACCGACATCGAAGAAGCGGCCACCGCACCTAAGCAGCCATCGCAATCGCCCTCCGCCCCGATCCAGAAGCCGGAACAAAATCAACCGGTGCAAGATCCGATGCCAAATCCTGACACAACACCTGTACCGGAACCTGTACCTGAACCTGCTGCCAGCGGCAACATCTACTCCGTTACAGACGCCATGCAAATAGGCAATGAATACGCAGTTTCCAAGTATGGCGTCTATATTGAGAGCAGCCTGACCCGCAGTAATGCAGGCTATTATCCGGGCACCGCTGATCCGGTATCATGGTTTGCGGCCAATGGCGGCCAAGATGCGTTAAATGCCGCTGTGTGCAGCAATGTGGACGCAACATTTGCCAATCTTGCTGCTAGAGATGGTGCGGATGTGGTTAGTGCCTATGCGTCTTTTAACTGCGATGTCCGCTACAATGCGGCAGCAGATGAATATATCATCGTCATTCTTTATGGATGATCTTCGCTGCTGCAGAGGAAGTCTCTCACAGCTCGCGCTACCAATGTCTCTCCGCGAAAAGCTAACCCTCTCTTGTTCATCACATAGCCGTGCAAAATTGTGCTGCCATGTGAGTGGGCTACGACTCGAGACAACAACAGAACACCTCAATTAAATACTCCGACAAAGGGCAACAGCAAAATGCTGTTGCCCTTTGTGCTGGAGAGAAAGGAACTTTATGAGAAAATTTCTCCCTAAACTGCTGACACTGATATGTCTGTTGGTGGCGACTATGGGGCTGTCCGTTATTACAGCTCATGCGGCCACTGTTACAGGCACCATCAGCGGCGGCAACGAATATCGCTATCACGAAGACAAGTCGCCAGTTCCCGGTTGGGGCAATTATACCAGCACAAAGCTGAAATACTTCACTCCATCCGGCGGCGGCAGTACTGTCCCCGCTTACTGCATGGAACCAAGTGTCGGTTCTGCAAGCGGAAGCCTTTCCTATTCCTCTGTAAGCTGGAGCAGCCTGCGGGCAGACCAACGATATGCTATCACACTGGCCATGGCGTATGGCTATGGCGGCGCATATGGCTTCGGAAACATCCATCCGGATTGCGCTCAGCTGGCAACACAAGCCGTCATTTGGGAGTTTGTATGCGATTTCAGAGACACGACATATCCCTATACACTGTACGACAGCACCTGTGCGGGCTTGTTTCACTACGCTGGAGATGGTGTTGCGGCTGCCTATGATATGATCATTGACAGGATTATGTCGCATGGAACCATTCCCAGCTTTGCCGTAAAGTATCAGCGCCAGCTTTCTGATGCCAATGCAATTGAACTGACGTGGGACGGCAGTCAGTATAGCGCTTCCGTCACAGATACAAATGGCGTACTTTCGGAATTCCGTTTTACTTGCAATATCAGCGGTGTGAATATCACACAGCGCGGCAACACTCTAACAGTGACCGCTACAAAAGCTGCCGCCGCACAGCTTAACGGCTATATCAGCAGTGATTACGGCTACTCGTTGGATGTAAACGGCGATGAGGCTGTCTTGCTGGAGCCTTCCAATGGCAGTAACTACCAGGCATGCACTGCACTGACAGAGATCCCCGATCCCGTAGTTGCTTATATTCATTTTAAAGTAAAGGTTGTGGAAGAAAAAGGCTCTCTGACCATCAACAAGACCGATGCCGACACCGGTAAGGCGCTGGCGGGCGTGACCTATCGGCTCTATGACAGTACTGGCAACAAGGTTGCCGACGCGACTACCGGTACGGATGGTAAGGCAGTCTTTTCGGATCTGGCTCTCGGCAGTTATACCTATCAGGAGATCAGCGCCCCTTCCGGGTATGTGGTGGACGATACCAAGTACCCGATCACCATTACATCCACAACTCTGAATATCACGGCGACACGTACCAATGCGTTGGGGAAGGCCAGTGTTGAGATCAGCAAGGTGGACGCAGATTCTAACACACCGCTTCAGGGTGCCGGTTTCCGTCTGTATGACGCTTCTGGAAGCCAAGTCGCAGAAGGCTACACGGATGCCAACGGTAAACTGACGTTCACCGGTCTGAAGCTGGGCAACTACACCTGCAAGGAGTTCCAGGCACCGACCGGATATGAGCTGGACGATACGGCTTTTCCCGTTGTGCTAAATCAGAACGGACAGGTGCTGAAAGTCACCCGTGAGAACAAGCTGATCACCGGAAGCATCGAGATCCTGAAGGTTGACGCCGACACCAAGAAGCCGCTTGTTGGTGTGGTGTATCGGCTCTTTGACTCCGAAGGCAACAAGATCGCGGATGGTACGACTGACGCCAACGGTAAGGTGACCTTTGATAACCTCAAGCCCGGCAGCTATAGCTATCAGGAGATCAGCACCGTGGATGGCTACCAGCTGGACGAAACTAAGTATGATTTCAGCCTGACCAGTGAGAACCTTAACGTCAAAGTTACCCGTGAGAATAAGCCTGTCAAGGGCAGTCTCACCGTCCGCAAGGTGGACGTGACCGGCAGCCCTCTCGCTGGGGCGGAGCTGCTGCTTGAGACTTCCACAGACGGTCAGACCTGGACAGAGGTGAGCAAAATCACCACCGACAAGACAGGGGTTGCCAAGTGGGACGACCTCAAAATTGGTGCACAATACCGCGTCACTGAGGTGAAAGCTCCCGCAGGTTATACCCTGATGGCTGAACCGCTGTTCACCGGTGTGCTGGACAACACCAACCCCGACGTTACCATTACCGCCTGCAACAGCGCAGGCTTCGTCCTGCCGTTCACGGGCGGCGACGGATTCATTGCACCCATTATGTTTGCAGCACTCGCTCTGATGACGAGTGTTTATTTTTGCAAAAAATCTTACATTAAAAAGGAGAAAAACTGAACATGAAAAAGATCCATCGCGTATTGGTGCTGCTGATGGCGGCGCTCATGGCCTTCGGCCTGATGACCACGGCATTCGCCGCGGAACCTACCATCGACACCAGCAAGAAGGCGTCGCTTTCTATTTATAAATATGACATTACCAAGGCCAGCGAGGACGGTGTGTGGGATGCAGAGTCCTACGTCTCAACCGGCCTGCACGATAACGCCGTCGTGGATAAGCTGAGCAAATACGCCATTCAGGGCGTAGAGTTCACGTATCTGAAGGTGGCCAATGTTGCCATGAGCAACGAGGTCGTGGATGGTCAGCATCAGGTGGGCGTCCTGTATGGTTTCGACACTTCTGACCGCTCCAGCGCTGTGCTGTCCGCCATCGGCCTGACCGCCGCAGATGCCCACAAGAGCGAGAGTGGTGTCAACTACTTTACCTCTGACAGCCTGAACAACAAGCTGGCCGCCGCGCTGGCTGCCAACGCAACCACCGTAAAAAATGCTCTGGAAATTGCTGACAAGAACGGCGGCGTGGCCATGAACGAGACGGATGCCACCGGCCACACCTCCGCTTCCAACATGGAGCAGGGCCTGTACCTCGTCGTAGAGACTCGCGTCCCTGAAAACGTGACTTCTACTTGCAATCCCTTCCTGATCTCCCTGCCCATGACGACCGTCGATGGCAGCGAGTGGCTTTACGATCTGGTCATTTACCCGAAGAACCAGACCGGCAACCCCAACCTCGAAAAGACCGTCCGTGAGAGCAAGAACAGCACTGGAAAGCACAACGGCAGCCTAACCGACATCACCGATGGCTTCGAGCATACCGCTACCGCTTCCGTGGGCGATATCGTGGACTACCAGATCATCAGTACCCTGCCTACGATTACCTCCAAGGCTTCTTCTCTCAGCGAGTATACCTATGTGGACACTCTGAGCAAGGGCATCAAGTATAACAAGAACGACGTCGTTATCGAGCTCTTCCGTGATTCCGCCTGCACCGACAAGATCACCACTTGGGATGAAAGCTCCGGCAAATTTGCGGTGACTTACGATGATACCGCCAACACCATGACCATCAAGATGACCGAGGCTGGTCTGAGCGAGATCAATGAGGCGACCACTGTTTACACCGACAGCGTGAAGCGCGGCTACAGCGATTGCACCATGCGGATCACCTACGCCGCCACCCTGACCGCCGACGCCAAGATGGGCGATACCGACAACCCCAACGAAGTCGTACTGACTTGGAAGCGTACCAACACTACCTATTTTGACACACTGAAGGACTGCTGCCATGTGTATACTTACGGCATTGATGTGCTGAAGCAGTTCTCTGACGGTAAGGGTAACATCCAGAACGTCAAGTTCAACCTGCATAATGATACCGACGACTGCTACATCATCGCAGACCTGAAGGATGGCACCTACTACGCCAAGGGCATTGCCACGAAGAAGGCTGATGCAACCACCTTTGTTCCCAACAGCAGCGGCCACATCATCGTGAAAGGGCTGGAGGATGATAGCTACAGCCTGACTGAAACCGCCACGGATAAGGGGTATGTGCTGCTGAAGGAAGCGGTCAAGATCGTCATTACCACCAAGGAAAATGGTGCCTGCGAGAAGTGCGGTGCCAAGCTGCTGACCGCCTGCGCTACGGTCAATGGCAAGGACGTCACCATGACCGATGGCAATGCCATCGTCCCCCTGACCGTGGTTAACAACCCCGGATTTGATTTGCCCAAGACCGGTGGCTACGGCATGTGGATGTTCACCATTGGCGGCGTGGCCCTGCTGGGCGTGGCAGCCTTCATCGTGATCCGCAGCCGTAAGCAGCACAAGGGTGAGCAGTGAAACGCTGGTTACTGGCGGCAGCTTGCGGCGTTGTGGCGCTGGGGTTACTTCTCTATCCGCTGGTAGGAGAACTTTTAAGTGAAAAGTACCATTCGGACATAGAGACCAACTACACTGCGGCCATCGAGGGCACCAACGATGCCGAGCTGACCGCCCAGCGGCAGGCGGCGCAGCAGTACAACGCCATGCTGGCCAATGCGACCATTTCTGAGGGAGGGGCATCTGCCCCTCCCTTGGCCTACACCGAGCAGCTCACCGTGGGCGGTGCCATGTGCTATGTTGACATTCCCAAAATCAACGTGTACTTGCCCGTGCAGCACGGTACGGGAGCCGACACGCTGGAAAAATCGGTCGGCCATGTGGTAGGCACATCCCTGCCGGTGGGCGGAGAAAGCACTCATGCTGTGTTATCCGCTCACAGCGGCATGGCCTCGTCCAAGCTGTTTTCGGACATTGACCAACTCGAAAAAGGCGATACATTTTACATCCATGTATTGGGTGTGGTGTTGGCCTATGAGGTAGACGCCATCAATACGGTACTTCCTACTGATACAAGCCTGCTGCAAATCGTAGGAGGTAAGGATATGGTCACACTGGTGACGTGCACACCGTTTGGAGTTAATACCCATCGCCTGCTGGTACGGGGGCATCGCATTCCCTATACCCCCGAACAGGAAGCGACTGCCGCCGCAGAAAAGCCAGCGGCATCCTCATGGACACAACATTACCTCACCGGCCTTGGCATTGGTCTTGCAGCGGTGGCCGTGGTAGGTGGCGGGTATTTTTTTGTAAGGAGGGTGCACCATGCGTAGGACGTCCCTTGTTCTGGCGGCGCTGCTGGCGGTGGCGGGCGTCTGCGTGATGCTATGGCCGATGTTCACAGGACATAGGTTGCAAGCCGACACGAACGCTGCCGTTCAGGAGTTCTTAAACGAGCGCAATGAGCCAGAGCAGCAATATTCTGAACTGCTGGCAGCTTTACAGAAATATAACCGCCAGCTTTACACGGAAAAGCAGTGTAACCTCGTTGACCTCGAAGCTTGCGAAACACCGGCTGCCGATCTGACCGCCTATGGCATTGAGGACAAGATCATCGGTGTTTTAGAAATTCCAGTCATGGAGCTGACCATGCCCGTATACTTGGGTGCGTCCGACGATCACCTTGCCGTAGGAGCTGCGGCGCTGGGAAACACCTCCACGCCTATCGGCGGTGCCAATACCAACTGCGTCATTGCCGGTCATAGGGGTTGGAAAGGCACGGACTACTTCCGACATATAGACCGCCTGGAGGTGGGCGATACCGTGAAGCTTACTAACCTGTGGGAAACGCTGACCTACACCGTGATGGACATTCAAATCATCCAGCCCCATGAGGTGGACATGATCAAAATACAGCAGGGCTGCGACCTGCTGACGCTGCTGACCTGCCATCCCTATGCCAGCGGCGGCAAGCAGCGCTATGTGGTGTACTGCGAAAGGTGCTCACCATATATGATAAGTGCCCAGCACTAACAGTTTTTTCCGACATCGCCGGGATAACAGAAGTGGAACGTTTCACAACGTTCCACTTCTGTTATCCCATGTGTGCCTGTGCGCGGTTAGGTTTGACAGTTACTCCGGGAGCGTATAGAACATAAAAGCAATCGCCACAGGTTCGGAAACCGGTCTGGTTCCCGAACCTGTGGACTTATGCGCTTAGGGCTAAGGGTTACATCCTATGGGACAATAAGCTTTCTTCGATACGAAGTTACCATGTAAACCGCTCATTGTTCGCTCAGATTGACGTAAAAAACGACATCATTTTTGCTTCGCCTGCCAATCTCTCCACAGTCTTTAAAATGAAGATGTGTGAGGCCCAAATCCGTTTTCCCGGCATTTTCTCTTTTATATTGTGCAATTTTGTGCTCGAACTCAGACAATGCCATTACTAGTTCCGTTAGTTCTTTATAGCTTAGCATCATCTCTACGCTGTGTTCGTCTGCATTATTCTCACCATATATTTGCATCTGATTAACCTCCCCATCCATTTTTGAAAATCCATATTCGCTCGCTTTTTGTCAGCTTGTGGATGCCATTCATCGCATCGTGAATACTTCCGTCAATATTTAGCGCGGTACCATCACTAAAATGGATGTGTGGCTGTTGATTTGGAATCTTGGGGTTGTCCACGCGAATCACTGTCTTGGGGGCTTGTCCATTTACGACTTGTTTTTGCATTTGGTTTGGACTCGTTATCTTCCCACGACAAGTATTGTGTACAAGGACTGGCACCGTACCCACAAAATATGTATGGAAATCCGAAACCTCAAAGTTAAAAACCTGAACAGGCGCCTCCAAGATTTCATGCTGTACTTGCTCAACAACGACATAGTCCCCGTTGACAGTGACGAGAATGTCCCCGGCACGCAGCTGAATCGCCTCAGTCCAGCCTTTCACTGGAGAGTAGAATGGGTGCTCCGGTGTACAATCGATGGTTTCTCCCTCGATGGTTACATGCACAAGCTTGTCTGTTTCGTTTACAAAAGTGCGAACGACTTCCTTTAACTCCTTAGTGCCTGTATTGGGGTCTTCGGACCACACCTTGTCCCCTGCCTGTATGCTTTCAATGGCAACCAGACCTGCCGCAGACGCTACTGACGTTCCGGCCACAAAGCAGACATTGCTGGTTGTTCCTCCGGTTACGAGCCCGCTTACCGTGCCTGATAGTGCGCCGTTTCCGGCACCCTCTAATGCGGCTTTACCGGATCCGCTCCAGCTACCGCTCTTAACTCGGTTTGATACAACATTTGTGGCCGCGCCGGTAATTGCACCAACTATAAAGCCGGTAAAAGCTCCTTTTGCTGCGCCCACCGCCGCACAAGCAAAGGCACTGCCTGCCCCCGCTGTCGCTACTACAACCGCAGCAACCACAGTTACTGCGATAACAATCGCCGCAGCTGCAACAATCTTTTTTGCCCACTTAGGCCAGTTCCCCTCAGAGTCGCTCATGGTCACAGGGGTATTTTGGCAATAAGCGAATAGATTGTATCCTTTAACTGATTCACCAATGTCCGCAAGTTCGCCATCCGCATTGATGAACCGGCCTGTTTCGGGGTTATAGTACCGGCTGCCGAGATAGTACAGCCCCGTTTCGGTATCATAGACATACCCGCGGTAGCGGAAGGGGTTCAGCTTACCCAGCGTGCTGGCCATGGAGCCGGTGGTGGTCAACGGATTGCCCC
>ENA-OURZ01002450-OURZ01002450.1-human-gut-metagenome-genome-assembly--contig:-NODE-2450-length-17418-cov-8.827449_pt1 | contig 17418 bp, 9 predicted proteins | sample MGYA00242073_ERZ509195 | MGnify/ENA primary metagenome ERZ509195 (study PRJEB26280, sample SAMEA2338837) | human gut metagenome | biome: human gut; feature: human-associated habitat; material: faeces...
TTCCTCCGCCGCCACGACCGGCTCGACCGCGCGCATGGCATCGAGCGTGCGCGTCAGCAGCTCGTCCAGACTCCAGCCGAGCATATCGGCGCCGCGCTGGATGACCTCGCGCGAGCAGCCGGCGGCAAAGCCGCTGCTCTTATATTTTTTCTTGAGGGACTTGAGCTCCATATCCTGTACGCTCTTGGACGGACGCATCAGTGCCGCCGCACCGATCAAGCCGGTCAGCTCATCGGTCGCGTAGAGCACCTTTTCCATCTCATGCTCCGGCACGATGTCGACCGTGATGCCGTAGCCATGGCTGGCTGTGGCATGGATAAGGCGCTCATCCAGACCGCGCTCGCGCATGATCTCCTGCGAGCGGATGCAGTGCTGGTCAGGATAACGTTCAAAGTCCAGATCATGCAGCAGACCGACAATGCCCCAAAAGTCCACCTCGTCCCCGTATCCGAGCTCCTGCGCAAAATAGCGCATGACACCCTCGACCGTTCTGGCATGATGCAGATGGAATGGATCCTGATTGAATTCCGTCAGCAGCGCCCAAGCCTGCGCGCGATCCAGTTGCTCGCCCATTGCGAAAGCCTCCTTAATACATATCATTTTTATAGGTGAAGGAATGAATGGTATTAAGATAGCACAGCCGATACCGGATTGCAAGCACAAATTCATATATTTCTCACCGATTTTCCGGCAGTTTTTCATTGTTTTCCTATACCGGCACCGGGCACGGCGCATATTTCCCTTTGAAAAAAATCGTCCGATTTTTGCCTCATTTGTCACACTTTTTCGCTTTTTGTGAGCAAAATACACGAGACGGTCGATTGAATTTCATTGCTTTTTGTCAAAATGTATGCTATGATATGCACAGTATGTATGCATCTTGTGCGGTGTGTGCTTACAGAAGCGTCCGATGACCCGCTGGGAGCAACGGCGGATCATCTTCGTAATCAAAGAAAAAGGAAGGATGTATTTCATGGACGAAAAGTATAGCGCGCTGTTTACTCCGTGGAAGATTGGCAATGTCGAGATCCCGAACCGCATTGTCCAGTGCTCCATGGGCGGCACCTCTCTGTTTGGCTGGCTTGAGCCGTGCCACTTCGATAAGGAAGCTGCGAACTTCCTGCTGACCCGCGCCAAGGACGGCGTCGGTCTGGTGCTTCCGGGCATGCAGTGTGTCCGCGACACCATGGGCCGCAGATGGCTCTATCAGAACAAGAAGATGTTCAAGGAGCTCGCCGACTACATGGTCGAGTACCACAAGACCGGCTCGAAGCTGTTCATTCAGCTCGCCGCCGGTTTCGGCCGCTCCATGGCTGTTGCCCCCTGGATGGTCACCCTGAACAACAACAAGCTCCTCGGCGCGCTCGCCAGACCCGTGATCGACGTCAGCTACTGCTGCGCGTCCGCCTCCGCCACCCCGAACCGTTGGCAGGAGGACATGCTCTCGCGTCCGATGACCGTGGAAGAGATCCACGAGATGGTCGATGCGTTCGGCAAGACCGCGAAGCTGCTGCGCGAGGCCGGTGTTGACGGCGTTGAGATCCACGCTGTCCACGAGGGCTACCTGCTTGACCAGTTCACCATCGCCAACTGGAACCATCGTACCGACGAGTACGGCGGCTCGTTCGAGAACCGCTTCCGCTTCCCGGTCGAGGTCGTGCAGTCCATCAAGCGTCAGGCCGGCGCCGACTTCCCGGTGTCCCTGCGTTACTCCGTTGTCTCCAAGACCAAGGCCTGGGGCAAGGGCGCGATGCCGTACGAGACCGACTTCGAAGAGTTCGGCCGCGATATGGCCGAGTCCGAGAAGGCCATCAAGTACCTGGGCGATGCCGGCTACGACATGTTCAACTGCGACAACGGTACTTACGACGCATGGTACTGGGCACATCCGCCTCAGTACATGCCCGACAACTGCAACCTCGAGTACGTCGAGCACATCAAGAACTTCACCGACAAGCCCGTCGCCTGCGCCGGCCGTATGGATCCGGTCAAGGCCGCGGAAGAGATCGCTGCCGGCCGTCTTGACGCAGTTGCCATCGCGCGTCAGAACCTCGTCGATCCCGACTGGGTCACCAAGATCCGTCAGGGCCGTCAGGACGAGATCAAGCCCTGCATCCGCTGCCACAACGGCTGCTTCAACTTTGCGAAGTTCAAGGGCACCGCGAACATCCAGAGCACGCAGGATTCCCTGCATCTGGGCCGCTGCGCGCTGAACCCGACCACGATGCAGCACAACAAGTATAAGATCGTCCCGACCAAGAGCCCGAAGAAGGTCGCCATCATCGGCGCCGGCATCGGCGGCATGGAGTGCGCGCTCGTGCTCAAGCAGCGCGGCCATAAGCCGGTCATCTTCGAAAAGACCAACGAGCTCGGCGGCCTGTTCCTCACCGCTTCCGCGATGAGCTTCAAGGAGAACGATAAGGAACTCATTGAGTGGTACAAGAAAGAAGTCGAGAAGCAGGGCATCGACATCCGCTTCAACACCGAGGTTACCGACCTTGGCACCATGCGCGGCTTTGACGAGGTCATCGTGGCCACCGGCTCCGTGCCGAGAACCATGCCCATGATCCCGGGCTTCGAGAAGACCCTGAGCTTCACGGAGCTGCTCAAGGACAAGAAGGAAGTCGGCGACAAGGTCCTGTTCTTCGGCGGCGGCCAGTCCTCCTGCGAGGCGGCTTACGACCTGATCCTTCAGGGCAAGCACCCCATCATCGTCGAGTACGCCGGCGACCTGGTCGCGGCACAGGCTACCTGCCTTGCCAACACCTCCTTCCTGCGTGACGCGATGGAGTACCACAAGGTTCCGACCTACCTGCACTCCACCATCACCGCCATCCGCGACGGCAGCGTGACCGTCAAGGGTCCGGACGGAAAGACCTTCGACGTCGAGTGCGACAACGTCGTCAACGGCATCGGCTTCGTGCCCGCTCCGGTTGGCGAAAAGGGCCGTCACGTGCACCGCGTCGGTGACTGCGTTGCCATCGGCAACCTGCGCACCGTCATCTGGCGTGCATGGGACGTCTGCATGAAGATCTGATCTTCGGCTGACGCCAAAACCGCATAACCCCGCGCGGGTGCAGAGCAATCTGCACCCGCGTTTGTTGCTGTCAAAAAAGTTTCCTTTTTTGACAGAAGGGTTTGCAGCCTGACTGAAGCGCACGCGCCGTCCGCCTTGGACGGACGGCGCGCACGTTTGCAGGCCGAGCGGTATTTTCTCCGCCGCACATGTCGCCGGAGAAAATGATTGGGCTTTTTTCGCCGCTGCAGCGGCGAAAGGCCATGAGGTTCTCTTTACAAGCTGACGCGGATGCAAAGTGGCTGCACCCGCGTTTTCAGGCGCATATATAAAAAGGAGCGCTCGCACATCCTGGCGAGCGCTCCTTTTCGTCTTTGTAAACCAGCCCTGTCATGAAAGAATATCCGTCAGCTGTTCCAGCCGCGTGATGCGCAGATCCGCCTGCGGCGGCATGGCGCTGCCACGGTCATCGGGGTCGAACCAGCAGGTGTGCATCCCCGCTGCCCTGCCGCCCGCAATGTCCGCCGTGAGCGAGTCGCCGATCATGAGGCACTGCTCCGGCCGTACCCCGGGCAAGTGCTCCATGCAGCGGTCAAAAAACACCGTGCTCGGCTTTTCCGCGCCGATCTGCCCGGAGATGAAGAGCGTCTCGAAAAAATCATACATCCCCGCGCGGCGCAGCCGGTTCACCTGCTGCGCATAGGGGCCGTTGCTCGCAGCGCACAGGCGGTATTTCCCGTGCAGATGCTCCAGCATCTCCCGCGCGCCCGCGACCGGCACGGCACTCTCGTGCAGCCGGATGCGAAACGCATCCTCCATTGCTGCACCATCCGCCTCAAGACCGAGGCAGGCAAGGATCGTCTGCCAGCGCACATCGCGCAGCCCCGCGATCGTCAGCTCCCCGCGCTCAATGCGCGCCCAGAGCTTGTCGTTTTCCGTCTGGAACACGCCGAACATCTCTGGGGTATACGCAAGACCCGCCTCGAGAAAAATGGCCTCCATGGACTGCATTGCCCCGGCCGTGAAGTCCAGTAGTGTGTTGTCAATATCGAATAAGAGCACACGGTACGTTTCCATGGTCATGTCCTCCCTGATCATGTGCGTCCGGACGTCAGGCGGCGCTTTCGCACGTTCATGACGCGAAACACCGTCGACACCAGCAGAATACCGACTGCAAGACTGCCCGCGATGCCGGCCGTCTCGAGTCCCTTTTGCAGCGCCTCCTGCACCGCGCCCGAAAGCCCGATACTCATCGTATAATAAATGCCCGCGCCGGGCAGCAGCGGAATGCTCGAAATGACGAGATAGGACGTGACCGGGCACTTACGCCAGCGCCCCATGGCCTCGGAATAAAACGCGGCCACGACCTCGGAAAAGAAGTTGGCACTGTAGACCGTGTGCCCCGCCCGAATGCACAGGAGGTACACGATCCACGTCAGCGCGCTGCCGAGCGCACACAAAATACGCCCCCAGTCGTGGACATTGAACAGGATCACGAAGCCGAAGCAGGCGACAAACGTCGCGATCGCCTGCACCCAGAGCGGATAGGTCAGCGCTGCGGCTGCCTCCGCATGGCCATAGAGCGGCGCGGTGACGTGCCACGCGGCCGCCGTGCCGAGCGCGATGGCAAACGCCGAGAGCAGCACCTGCACGATTCGGCTGACGCCGGAGCTGGTGTCGCCGTAGATGATGTCGCGCATGGAGTTTGTGATCAACAGCCCCGGCACAAGCAGCATCAGCGCGCCGATGATGACTACGGCCACGCAGTCGAGCCAGCCCAGCCCGGCCGCGATATATGCCGGCAGCGCCATGAGAAACGACGCCGCGATGGTGCTGAAAAACTGGTTGACCTCGAGCCGGTCGAGCCAGCGCGTGACAAAGCCGATGATCAGACCGCTCAGCCCCGCCCACAGCCAGTCGCGTACCGTGCCGCCGAAGACGCAGCAAAAGCCTGCCGCGGCAATGAAGTTGCCGAGATAGTAGACACCCGTGGCGTAGCTGCGCACGCTCGCCACTGTCTCCTTGAGCCAACGCTGCGCCTCGGCCAGTTCCGGCACCTCGGCGCAGATGCGCCGGCTGAGCGCGTTGAGCTTTTCGATGCGCTCAAGGTCGTTGCCATGGTAGCCGACACGCTTCATAATCGTCAGAGGCTTTGTATTTTGCGCCACGAAACTCACAGCGACGCAGTTCGGGATGGCGAACGCCTGCCCCTCCGTGCCATACGCCGCGATCACGCGGCGCATTGTCTCCTCGACGCGATAGGTCTCCGCGCCGGCGATCGCAAGCTCATAGCCGATCTGCACCGTCATATCTGCCAAAAGATAATAATCCATAGTCGTCTTTCCATTCGCGTCAATTTCCCGGCTGAGGCCGGACTTTTTCGCGCAGACAGCGTACCACATTTTGCGGCGCAAATCAACGCGTTTTTCGTCTGCCCAGCCATCTTGATCGGCGACGCGCGGCGCTGATTTGTGCGCACGTCACCTGAAATTTGTGGAGTTTTTACGAAGCGGAGCAGGCAACAACGCCGAAATGCAATCATTTTCCCTGTACAATGCGGATCGGACGTGGTAATATAAAAAGTTAGAAATAGTGAGATCAAATATCTCGATATTTCTATTTTTCATTTTGGAGGGTAACCATGCGCACATACAAAACACTCGGCGGCGCGCTCGCCGCCATTCTATCGCTCATCCTGACGCAGCTGATCGCGCAGGCAGTAGCCGATCTGCTCGCCATGATCAAGCTCCCGGCCGGCGTCTGCAACATCATCGCCGGCATCCTGTATGCAGGTCTCGCCTACGCTGCGCTGCGGCTGCTGTGCGAAAAGATGCTGCACGAGCATCCGGCCGCGCTCGGAATGCCGAAGCTGCACATTCAGCCCCGCTGGGCGATCACGGCGGTGCTCCTGCCGCTGGCTGTGACCGGCTGCTATCTGCTGCTCTTTCGCGGCACGTTTGTGCGCGCGGATATGCGCGGCGGCGAGATGTTCAGCACCCTCGGCGCCGGGATCGCGTTCACAGGCATCGCCGCCGGTTTCGTGGAGGAAATGGTCTTTCGCGGCGTGATCCTGAACCTCTTTGCGCAGCGTTGGAACAAAATCGTCGCCGTCATCGTGCCGTCGCTCCTGTTTGGCATTGTGCACATTCTGGGCACGGAGTTTACGTTCGGAAGCTGCCTGCTCGTCATCCTCACCGGAACGATGGTCGGCGTGATGTTTTCGCTCATTGCGCTGCAAAGCGGCTCGGTCTGGAACAGTGGAATCGTGCACGCCGTCTGGAACATCGTGATCATCGGCGGCGGACTCTCGATCGGCGAGGCAGCAGATGCGCACGCCATCGCGAGCTACGTGCTCGACACGCGCAGCTTCGCCGTCACGGGCGGGCAATTTGGCATTGAGGCGTCTGTGATCTCACTTGCCGGGTACTGCATCGTCGCCGTGATCGCATATGCGCAGCTGCGCGCAGACAACGCGAAGCGCAGTTAACCGAAACCTGATAACAAACGGCGGGCTGTCCGAGATGGGCAGCCCGCCGCTTTGTCTCATCAGGCATCTAAAAAAATTCTCCCCCGGCAAAGCCGGAGGAGAATTTCAAAGCGATGAATTACTCGTTGATGGCGATGACAACACCGGAACCAACGGTACGGCCGCCTTCACGGATAGCGAAACGCAGGCCGGGCTCGATGGCGATCGGGGTGATCAGCTCGACGTCCATGTCGACGTTGTCGCCGGGCATGCACATCTCAACACCCTCGGGGAGGCTGATGACGCCGGTCACGTCGGTGGTACGGAAGTAGAACTGCGGACGGTAGTTGTTGAAGAACGGGGTGTGACGGCCGCCCTCTTCCTTGGACAGGACGTAAACCTGGCCCTTGAACTTGGTGTGGGGGTGGATGGACTTCGGAGCAGCGAGAACCTGGCCACGCTCAACGCCCTTCTTGTCGATGCCGCGGAGCAGGCAGCCGACGTTGTCGCCAGCCTCGGCGAACTCGAGGGTCTTGTGGAACATCTCGGTGCCGGTGACGGTGGTCTCCTGGGTGTCCTTGATGCCGACGATCTCAACCTTATCGCCAACCTTGACAACGCCACGCTCGACACGGCCGGTAACGACGGTGCCACGGCCGGAGATGGTGAACACGTCCTCGATGGGCATCAGGAACGGCTTGTCAGCGGCACGCTCCGGGGTCTTGATCCAGGTGTCAACAGCGTCCATGAGCTCCCAGATGCAGGCATACTCGGGGGCCTTCGGATCGGTGGACTCGGAGATCAGGGCGTTCAGAGCGGAGCCCTTGATGATCGGGGTGTCGTCGCCCGGGAAATCGTACTTGTCGAGCAGCTCACGGACTTCCATCTCGACGAGCTCGAGCAGCTCGGGATCGTCGACCTGGTCGACCTTGTTCAGGAAGACGAGCACGTACGGAACGTTGACCTGACGGGCGAGCAGCAGGTGCTCACGGGTCTGAGCCATCGGGCCGTCGGAAGCGGCAATGACGAGGATCGCGCCGTCCATCTGAGCAGCGCCGGTGATCATGTTCTTGATATAGTCGGCGTGGCCCGGGCAGTCAACGTGCGCATAGTGGCGGCCCTTGATCTCGGTGCCGTCGGGACCAATGCGGTCGTCGGTCTGGTACTCAACGTGAGCGGTGTTGATCGTGATACCACGAGCCTTTTCCTCCGGAGCCTTATCGATCTGGTCGTAGGCGGCGAACTCGGCGCTGTTCGGGTCGGACAGGGACAGAACCTTCGTGATCGCAGCGGTCAGGGTGGTCTTGCCGTGGTCGATATGGCCGATGGTGCCGATATTGACATGGGGCTTGCTTCTATTGAACATCTGCTTTGCCATTAGAATATCCTCCTAATTCTAAAATAATGTTGTGACTTACTTCTTATAAGGCACATTGTGCCGGTTGCGCAGGTCAGTTGCTGCCGTGGATGATCTTCTCCTGAAGAGACTTCGGCAACTCTACGAAATGACTGGGCTCCATGCTGTAGGTGGCGCGGCCCTGCGTCTTGCTGCGCAGGTCGGTCGCGTAGCCGAACATGGATGCCAGCGGCACGTTTGCAGTGACGATCGCCGCACCGTTGCGGATGTCCGTACCGGCGATCTGTCCGCGGCGGGCATTGATGTCGCCCATGACGTCGCCCATGTAGCTTTCCGGCGCCGTAACGACGACCTTCATGATGGGCTCGAGGAGCGTGGGGCCCGCCTTCTGGCAGGCTTCCTTGAATGCCATGCTGCCGCAGATCTTAAACGCCATCTCGGACGAGTCGACCTCGTGATACGAGCCGTCGATGAGCGTGACCTTCACGTCCACGACCTCATAGCCCGCAAGCACGCCGGCCTGCATCGCGCCCTGGATGCCCTGATCCACACAGGGGATAAACTCTTTCGGGATTGCACCGCCGGTGATCGCGTTGACGAACTCGTAACCCTTGCCGGGCTCGTTGGGCTCGATCGTGAGCTTGACGTGTGCAAACTGGCCTTTGCCGCCGGTCTGGCGCGCGTAGCGCGTGTCCACCGTAGCGGCCTTGGTGATGGTCTCCTTGTAGGAAACCTGAGGTCTGCCGACATTCGCCTCGACGCGGAACTCGCGCAGAAGGCGATCGACGATGATCTCCAGATGGAGCTCGCCCATGCCGGCGATAATGGTCTGGCCCGTCTCCTCGTCCGTGTAGGCTTTGAAGGTGGGGTCCTCCTCGGCGAGCTTCGCCAGAGCAATGTCCATCTTCTCCTGTCCGGCCTTGGTCTTGGGCTCGATAGCTACGCGGATAACCGGCTCCGGGAACTCCATCGACTCGAGAACGATCGGGTTCTTCTCGTCGCAGAGCGTGTCGCCGGTCGTGGTGTTCTTCAGGCCGACCGCCGCCGCGATGTCACCGGAATAGACCTGCGTGATATCTTCGCGGTGGTTGGCGTGCATCAAAAGGATGCGGCCCAGACGCTCACGCTGGCCCTTCGTGGAGTTCAGGACGGATTTGCCGGCTTCGATCGTGCCGGAATAGACACGGAAGAACGCCAGACGGCCGACGTAGGGGTCGGTCATGATCTTGAAGGCCAGAGCGGAGAACGGCGCGGAATCGTCCGCGGCGCGGTGCTCGACCTCGTCCGTCTTGGGCACGGTGCCGGTGATCGGCGGGATGTCCAGCGGGGACGGCATATAATCGACGATGGCGTCCAGCAGCTTCTGCACACCCTTATTCTTATAGGACGTGCCGCACACGATCGGGACGAACTTGACCTGCGTCGTGGCCTTGCGAATGGCCGCTCTGATCTTTTCGGTGGGCACCTGCTCACCCTCAAGATACAGCTCCATGATCTCGTCGTCGAAATCGGCGACTGCCTCAATCAGCTGCGTGCGGTACTCTTCAGCCTCGTCGCGCATATCCTCGGGGATCTCCTCGACGCGCATATCCTTGCCAAGATCGTCGTAGTAGACGTCCGCCTTCATCTCGATCAGGTCGATGATGCCGCGGAAATCTGCCTCAGCGCCGATCGGCAGCTGGATCGGAACAGCATTGCAGCGCAGGCGCTCATGCACCATGTCCACAACGTTGTAGAAGTTCGCGCCCATGATGTCCATCTTGTTGATGTAAATCATGCGGGGAACATTGTAATGGTCAGCCTGTCTCCAGACCGTCTCGGACTGCGGCTCAACGCCGCCCTTGGCACAGAGGACCGTCACGCAGCCATCGAGCACGCGCAGGCTGCGCTCGACCTCAACGGTGAAGTCGACGTGGCCCGGGGTGTCGATGATGTTGATGCGGTTGCCCTTCCAGAAGCAAGTGGTCGCAGCGCTCGTGATCGTGATGCCGCGCTCCTGCTCCTGCGCCATCCAGTCCATGGTGGCGGTGCCTTCATGGGTCTCACCGAGCTTGTGGTTGACGCCCGTGTAGAACAGAATGCGTTCCGTCGTGGTCGTCTTACCGGCGTCGATGTGCGCCATGATGCCAATGTTTCTTGTGTTTTCAAGGGAATATTGTCTGGGCATAATTGATAGCTCCTAGTCGGAAGATTACCAGCGGAAGTGTGCGAACGCCTTGTTGGACTCGGCCATCTTGTGCGTGTCTTCGCGCTTCTTCACAGCAGCGCCGGTGTTGTTGCAGGCATCCATGATCTCGCCTGCGAGGCGCTCCTTCATGGTCTTTTCACTGCGCTTGCGGGCATAGCCGGTCAGCCAGCGCAGGCCGAGCGTCTGGCGTCTCTCAGGACGCACTTCCATAGGAACCTGGTAGGTCGCGCCGCCGACGCGGCGGGCCTTGACTTCGAGGCTCGGCATGATGTTGTTCAGGGCTTCGGTAAACGCGTCAAGCGGTTCCTTGCCGGTCTTTTCCTTGATGATGTCAAAAGCATCGTACACGACCTTCTGAGCAACACCCTTTTTGCCGTCGAGCATCACGCTGTTGACGAGCTTCGTCACCAGAACGCTGTTGTACATCGGATCCGGCAAAACTTCTCTTTTGGGAACGTTACCTCTTCTGGGCACTATACTTCCCTCCTTCATTAAAAAATGACTTCACAGGTACTCGAAGATGCAGTGCATCTCCGTCTGCGCCCCGAGGTCAACGATAATATATATCAGTTAACAACAGGGCAAAAAATGCTGTTGGAACTTACTTCTTTCCTGCCTTCGGCCGCTTGGCACCGTACTTGGAACGGGCCTGCATACGTCCGGAAACGCCCTGCGTATCGAGGGTGCCGCGGATGATGTGGTAACGAACGCCGGGGAGATCCTTGACACGGCCGCCGCGGATCATAACGACGCTATGCTCCTGCAGGTTGTGACCGATGCCCGGGATGTAGGCGGTTACCTCGTAGCCGTTGGTCAGACGCACACGGGCGATCTTACGAAGCGCGGAGTTCGGCTTCTTGGGGGTAGAGGTACGCACGGCAGTGCAGACGCCTCTCTTCTGAGGAGCGCTCAGATCGGTCTCGCGGTTCTTCAGGGTGTTGAGACCCTTCTGCATGGCGGGAGACGCAGACTTGTAGGTAGCCTTTTCTCTGCCCTTTCTCACCAACTGGTTAAAAGTAGGCATGGTTTTCCTCCTTTCCTCGAAAAATGATTTATTTATACGATGCCAAAAAGCAGCACCGGATAAACCGTGATTCTGCCGGAATTATTTCGGAAAACTCCGGACTTTTTGTGCTTTTTACACAGGCGCGACAAAGCGGTGGGCGCACGCCCACGCAAAATAGGATTTTAGCATATTGCACAAGATTCGTCAAGTATTTTTATTCAAGTCGAAAGTGAAAATTTCACCGGGATATGCGAGCATATCCCGGTGAAACAATTGGTATTCGGCGATCAGAGCGCGTTGGAGATGTTGGCGAGATCGGACAGATCCACGCCGTCGTCCTCGGGCTCAGCGGGAGCGATCGGCTCCTCGTTCGTCTCAAAGTTGCGGTAGCAGGCAAGGCCGCTGCCGGCGGGGATGAGCTTGCCGATGATGACGTTCTCCTTCAGGCCGACCAGATGGTCGATCTTGCCCTTGATGGCAGCATCGGTGAGCACCTTCGTCGTCTCCTGGAAGGAGGCCGCCGACAGGAAGCTCTCGGTCGCGAGCGAGGCCTTGGTGATGCCCATGAGCACGTGCTCGGCCGTTGCGGGCACGAGGTCGGTCTCCCCTGCCGCGATGCGCTCGGCGATAGCGCGGTTGGCTGCGCGGAACTCGTGCAGGTCCACGACAGCGCCGGACAGCAGATCCGTGCTGCCGGAATCGTCGATGCGGACCTTGCGCATCATCTGACGGACGATGATCTCGATGTGCTTATCGTTGATGTCAACGCCCTGCTGACGGTAGACCTTCTGGACTTCCTGAATGATATACTGCTGGCAGGCGTCCACGCCGCAGATACGCAGCACGTCGTGCGGGCTGTACGCACCGCCCGAGAGCGGCTGGCCCTTGGTGACCGTGTCGCCGTTGGCAACCAGGATGCCGGCAGAGTACGGCAGGTTGTAGGTGACGGTCTCACCATCGACCGGGTTCGTGATCGTGACGGCATAGATAGACGTCTTTTTCGTCTCCTCGATGGTGACGATGCCGGGGATCTCGGCGAGCGTCGCCATCTTCTTCGGCTTGCGCGCCTCGAACAATTCCTCAACACGCGGGAGGCCCTGCGTGATATCGTCGCCGGCGACGCCGCCGGTGTGGAACGTACGCATGGTCAGCTGCGTGCCAGGCTCACCGATGGACTGGGCGGCGATGACGCCGACCGCCTCGCCGGCGTTGACCGTCTGGCCGATGGCCAGGTTGATACCATAGCACTTGGCGCAGACACCGCTGCGCGCCTCGCAGGTCATGACGCTGCGGATCTTGACTTCCTCAATGCCGTGCTCCTCGAGCACCTTGGCATCATCGGGCATGAGCATATGGTCGGTGTCGAAGAGCACCTCACCGGTCTTGGGCGACACAACAGGCTCAGCCGGGTAGCGGCCGTGGATGCTCTCGCCGAGGCTCTGGACCTCCTGTCCCTTGTCAAACACGGCGCGCGCCATGATGCCGTCGGTCGTGCCGCAGTCGGGCTCGCGGATGATGACATCCTGCGAAACGTCGACCAGACGACGGGTCAGGTAACCGGAGTCTGCGGTACGCAGTGCGGTATCGGCCAGGCCCTTACGAGCGCCTCGGGACGAGATGAAGTACTCGAGGACGGACAGACCTTCGCGGTAGTTCGCCTTGATCGGGATCTCGATGGTCTTACCGGCGGTATTCGCGATCAGGCCGCGCATGCCGGCGAGCTGACGGATCTGCGCCATGGAACCACGGGCGCCGGAGTCCGCCATCATATAGATCGGGTTGAACTCATCGAGGCAGTCCTGCAGCGCCGTGGTGACGTCCTTGGTGGTCTTTTCCCACTCGGACACGGCCAGACGGTAGCGCTCGTCTTCCGTAATGAAGCCGCGCTTATACTGCTTTTCAATGCTGATGACTTTCTTCTCCGTGGCAGCGATGAGGGTCTTTTTCTCGTCCGGGACGGTCATGTCCGCAATGGAGATCGTGATGGCGCCGATGGTGGAGTACTTGTAGCCGAGCGCCTTGACGTTATCGAGCACCTCGGTCGCAACGGTGAAGCCATGCTTCTCGATGCAGCGGTCAATGATCTTGCCGAGCTGCTTCTTGCCGACCTTGAAGCTGACCTCAAGATCGAACATGTGCTCGGGATCGGTGCGGTCAACGTAGCCGAGATCCTGCGGGATGGGCTCATTGTAGATGATGCGGCCGACGGTCGTCTCGATCGTGCGGTGCAGCAGCTCACCGTCGACCTCGCGCGCAACGCGCACAAGGATCGGCGCGTGCAGGCCGACATCGCCGTAGTTATAGGCCATGATGGCCTCGTTCGGATCGCGGTACACCTTGAGCGGCTTGTAGCTCGGCGGCGTCTTGCCGTCAGCCTCGGCCTGCTTGTGCGCGGCGACAAAGTCGTCGGCATCCACGATCTCATTCACCGGCAGATCGGTGTCGCCGGCATCAGTCACGAACACCTGCTCGGCGCCCTTCTCGGCCTTGCCGAGGCGAACGTAGGTCAGGTAATACGCGCCGAGGATCATGTCCTGCGTCGGCACGGTGACGGGGTGGCCGTCCTGCGGACGGAGGAGGTTGTTTGCCGAGAGCATGAGGATACGTGCCTCAGCCTGCGCCTCCGCGGACAGCGGGACATGGATCGCCATCTGGTCGCCGTCAAAGTCGGCGTTGAACGCGGTGCAGCACAGGGGGTGCAGCTTGAGCGCACGGCCCTCGACAAGCACGGGCTCGAACGCCTGAATGCCCAGACGGTGGAGCGTCGGCGCACGGTTGAGCATGACCGGGTGATCCTTGATGACGACCTCGAGCGCGTCCCAGACCTCGGTACGCTGCTTGTCGACCATCTTCTTGGCGGACTTGATGTTGTTGGCAACGCCGTCCTCGACGAGCTTTTTCATGACGAACGGGCGGAAGAGCTCAATGGCCATTTCCTTCGGCACGCCGCACTGATAGAGCTTCAGATCCGGGCCGACGACGATAACGCTTCGTCCGGAGTAGTCGACACGCTTGCCGAGCAGGTTCTGGCGGAAGCGGCCCTGCTTGCCCTTGAGCATATCGGACAGGGACTTGAGCGCGCGGGAGTTGGCGCCGGTGACGGCGCGGCCGCGGCGGCCGTTATCGATCAGGGCGTCAACGGCTTCCTGCAGCATACGCTTCTCGTTGCGGACGATGATGTCCGGCGCGTTGAGCTGCATGAGGCGCTTGAGACGGTTGTTGCGGTTGATGACGCGGCGGTACAGGTCGTTGAGGTCGGACGTGGCAAAGCGGCCGCCGTCGAGCTGCACCATGGGGCGGATCTCAGGCGGGATGACCGGCAGCACGTCGATGATCATCCACTCAGGGCGGTTGCCGCTGCGGTGGAAGGCCTCGACGACCTCCAGACGCTTGACGATCTTGGCCTTCTTCTGGCCGCTGGCCTCCTCAAGCTCGGCGCGCAGCTGCTCGGAGAGCTTGGCGCAGTCGATCTGCTGCAGGAGCTTCTTGATGGCCTCGGCACCCATGCCGGCCTCAAAATCGTCCTCATACTTCTCGCGCATATCGCGGTACTCTTTTTCGGACAGGATCTGGCAGCGCTGCAGCGGCGTCATGCCGGGGTCGGTGACGATGTACGCACCGAAGTACAGCACCTTTTCCAGAATGCGCGGGGTCAGATCGAGGATCAGACCCATGCGCGACGGGATGCCCTTGAAGTACCAGATGTGGCTCACGGGCGCGGCCAGCTCGATGTGGCCCATGCGCTCGCGGCGGACCTTTGCGCGCGTGACTTCCACGCCGCAGCGGTCGCAGATCTTGCCCTTGTAGCGGATCTTCTTATACTTTCCGCAGTGGCATTCCCAGTCCTTCGTGGGTCCAAAAATGCGCTCGCAGAACAGGCCGTCACGCTCGGGCTTGAGCGTGCGGTAGTTGATGGTCTCCGGCTTTTTCACTTCGCCGGAGGACCAGGAAAGGATCATCTCAGGGGAGGCAATGCCGATCTGAATTGCATCAAACGGGGTATAGCTCATGTTTTATTCCTCCTCCTTATCAGCATCATCCGTGTAGTCGTCACCGTCATCGGCGGAAAATGCGCCGAGGTCGTCCTCATCGACCGGCACGTCCTCGATCGTGAAGCCGCTGCCGGTGATCTCGTCATCGTCGGACTTGTAGGACATCTCGTCACGCATACCGGGGATGAAATCATCCTCATCGTCCTTGAGCTCGATCTCGTCGCCGTTCTCGTCGAGGATGCGCACATCCAGACACAGGGACTGCAGCTCCTTGATGAGCACCTTGAACGACTCGGGCACGCCCGGCTGCGGGATGTTCTCGCCCTTGACGATGGCTTCATACGTGCGCACGCGGCCGGTCACGTCGTCGGACTTCACCGTCAGGATCTCCTGCAGGGTGTAAGCCGCGCCGTAGGCCTCGAGCGCCCAGACTTCCATTTCGCCGAAGCGCTGGCCGCCGAACTGCGCCTTGCCGCCGAGCGGCTGCTGCGTGACGAGGCTGTACGGACCGGTGCTGCGGGCGTGGATCTTATCATCGACGAGGTGGTGGAGCTTGAGGAAGTAGACCCAGCCGACCGTGACGTCGTTATCGAATTTCTGACCGGTGCGGCCGTCATAGAGCTCGCTCTTGCCGTCCTCACGCAGGCCGGCCTTGACGAGCGTCTCGCGGATTGTTTCCTCGTTCGCGCCGTTGAAGACCGGCGTGGCGACCTTCCAGCCGAGCGCCTGCGCCGCATAGCCGAGGTGCACCTCGAGCATCTGACCGATGTTCATACGGGAAGGCACGCCCAGCGGGTTGAGCACGATGTCGAGCGGCGTGCCGTCCGGCAGGTACGGCATATCCTCGCGCGGGAGGATACGGGACACGACGCCCTTGTTGCCGTGGCGGCCTGCCATCTTGTCGCCGACGGAGATCTTACGCTTCTGCGCGATGTACACGCGCACGACCTCGTTGACACCGGGGGACATCTCGTCGCCGTTTTCGCGGGTGAAGCGCTTGACGTCGACCACGATGCCGGCCTCGCCGTGCGGGACCTTGAGCGAGGTGTCGCGGACTTCTCTCGCCTTCTCGCCGAAGATGGCGCGCAGCAGGCGCTCCTCGGCGGTCAGATCGGTCTCGCCCTTCGGCGTGACCTTGCCGACCAGAATATCACCGCTGCGCACCTCTGCGCCGACACAGATGATGCCGCGGTCGTCGAGATACTTGAGCGCATCGTCGCCGACGCCGGGGATGTCACGGGTGATCTCCTCAGGGCCGAGCTTCGTGTCGCGCGCGTCGCACTCGAACTCTTCAATATGAATGGAGGTGTAGACGTCCTCCATGACCAGACGCTCGTTGATGAGAACGGCGTCCTCGTAGTTGTAGCCTTCCCAGGTCATGAAGCCGACCAGCAGGTTCTTGCCGAGCGCGATCTCGCCCTGCGAGGTGGCCGGGCCGTCGGCAATGACGTCGCCCTCGCTCAGGCGGTCGCCGACGGCGACGATCGGGCGCTGGTTGATGCACGTGCCCTGGTTGGAACGGGCAAACTTGATGAGCTTGTAGTCCTTGATCTCGCCGCTGTCGTAGCGCACCTTGACGTTGTCGGCCGACACAGCCAGCACAACGCCGTCGCCCTCGGCGAGCACGACCACGCCGGAGTCCACGCACAGCTTGTGCTCGATGCCGGTGGCAACGATCGGTGCCTGCGTGACCATCAGCGGAACGGCCTGACGCTGCATGTTCGCACCCATAAGGGCACGGTTCGCGTCGTCGTTTTCCAGGAACGGGATCATGGCCGTTGCGATGGAGACCATCATGCGCGGGGAGATGTCGATATAGTCGACGCGGTCGCGGTCGACCTCGACGATCTCGTCGCGGTGGCGGCAGGTGATACGGTCGTTGATGAGGCAGCCGTTTTCATCGACAGGCTCGCTCGCCTGCGCGACGATGTAGCGGTCCTCGACGTCCGCCGTCATGTACTCGACGTCGTCGGTCACGCGGCAGGTGCCCTTTTCCACGCGGCGGAACGGCGTCACAAGGAAGCCGTACTCGTTCACGCGGGCGTAGGACGCGAGGTAGCTGATCAGACCGATGTTCGGACCTTCCGGCGTCTCGATCGGGCACATACGGCCGTAGTGGCTGTAGTGCACGTCACGCACGTCGAAGCTCGCGCGCTCACGCGACAGGCCGCCGGGGCCGAGTGCGGAGATACGGCGCTTGTGCGTCAGCTCCGCCAGCGGGTTGGTCTGGTCCATGAACTGGGACAGCGGGCTGCTGCCGAAGAACTCCTTGATGGAGGCCGTCACGGGACGGATGTTGATGAGCGACTGCGGGGTGACCACGTCGAGATCCTGCAGCGTCATGCGCTCGCGGATCACGCGCTCCATGCGGCTGAAGCCGATGCGGAACTGGT
>ENA-OURZ01002451-OURZ01002451.1-human-gut-metagenome-genome-assembly--contig:-NODE-2451-length-17418-cov-2.628002_pt1 | contig 17418 bp, 14 predicted proteins | sample MGYA00242073_ERZ509195 | MGnify/ENA primary metagenome ERZ509195 (study PRJEB26280, sample SAMEA2338837) | human gut metagenome | biome: human gut; feature: human-associated habitat; material: faeces...
CGCCGCGCGCCCGGCTTTGCCGGGCTGGCAGGTGCGGCGCAGCCGCACCGGGCGACGCCGCGAACGCGGCGGCGCGGCGGCCCCTACCTGGGGTATGCAGTGCAGCCCCGTTACAGAACCCCGTCGTTTTCCATTGGCTCTTGCGCAAAAACACCTTTCGGAAGCCATTTTTCACAAGAACCGACCGAAAGTCTGTTTCTTACATATTGTACTGATAGGTCTTGACCATGTCGCCCTTGCGCTGGAAGCCGAGGCGGTCGAGCACGTCGGTCAGACCGCGGAGCACGGCGAGCATGTCCTCGTCGTTGCATCCGACGCCCATGTGGCCGATGCGAATGACCTTGTGCTCCAACTCCCCGAAGGAGCCGGCCAGCATGATGTTGTGGTCCTTCTTCATGCCCTCGAGGATATCGGTATCGGAAATGCCCTGCGGGACCTTGAACACCGTGACGGTATTGGAATAGCCGCTCTTAGCGTAGAGGGAAAGTCCTCCCGCCAGCAGGGCGGAACGCACGGCGGACGCGATGCGGGCATGACGATTGAAGATGTCCTTATCGCTCATCACGTTTTCCAGCGCCTGAGCAAAACCGTTGATGTCGCTGGCAGGCATGGTATAGGGGAACCACTGGCTCTTGAAATAGTCCTTCATCAGCAGCAGGTTGCAATAGAAGGACGCGATGGGCGTTTTGCGGCTCTCCATGGCGTGGAAAGCGTCGTGGGAGACGCTGACCATGGTCAGTCCCGGCGGGCAGGAGAGCGCTTTCTGCGAACCGCCGCAGAGGATGTCGATCTTCGCCTTGCGCACGTCCACGGGGTTGCCGAACATACCGGAGACCGAATCCACCACCGTCAGGATGCCGTATTCCTTCAGGATCGGGCAGAGGGTATGGATGTCGTTGAGCATGCCGCTGGGGGTATCGCAGTGCACGAGGGTGGCGTACTTGAAGGCGCTGTCCTTTTTGAGGAAGGCGCGCAGCGGTTCCGCCGCGATGGGCGCGTGCGAATCGACGGTATACAGCACAGGCTCTCCGCCGTAGAGCTTCACAAAATCGGCAAAGCCCTTGCCGTAGAGGCCGTTATCGAGCACGAGCACGCGGTCGCCCGGCTCGGTGAGCGAGGCGCAGGCGGCCTCCAGGCCGAGAATGCCCTCGCCGCTCAGGATAAAGGACGGGTTGGCGGTATTGAGAAAATGGGAATACTTGGCGCAGGTGACGCGGTAAAACTCATAAAACGCGGGATCGAGGTCGGGGTTGGTGGTCTCCAGGGCGCGCGCCATGCGCACGTTTTCCGCGACCTTGGTGGGACCCGGCGTGAGGATATTGTACATAGCATTAAGCCTCCTTGCGGATGATGTGGCCCAGCGCCTTGCGCACGGGAATCGCCAGCGGCAGCACGATGACCATGGCGACGGCGATCTGCACGATGTTGCCGGGGACGGACGAGACGGGGGCGATCCAGTTGCCGTAGATCAAGCCCTCGGCGACATAATAGCCGGCGATCTTGATGAGCAGCGCCAGCGCCGTGCCCAGCGCGAGCGCCCAGAACTTGTGGTCAAACTTTTCGCTCAACGCGCCCACGACATAGCCCATCAGGCCGACGATCACGAGCGTGAAGGGCGCCCAGAGCGTCCAGCCGGAGATCAGATCGAACGCGGCCATGCCCAAGCCGCCGCAGAGCGCGCCGGTGCGGCGGCCGAAGCAATACGCTGCGAGGAACAGAGGCACATTGCCCAGATGGATGAGTCCGCCGTTGGCGGCAATGGGCAGTCGGAGGTTGACAAACATGGTAAAGGCCAACACCAGCGCAATGCACAGCGCGTCGATCACCAGATCGCGCACGGTATACGCCGGACGGGATTTCTTTTGAAATTTCAGATCAGACATGGAAAAAGCGCTCCCTTCTCTCCGAACATTGGGATAAGGATAGCGCTTTTCATGCAACTCTTCAAGGCGGGTACTGTTATTTTTCCTCGGACGCGGCCGAGGTTTCGACGCGGATGGCGGTGCTGCGCGCGCTGCGGTGGAGCGAGCCGGTCAGCACAAGGCCCGCGCTGGAGCTGAGGAGGATGGCGACGAACACCGGCAGGTAGGAAAAGCGCTCGGCGACCATGCCGGCCAGATAGCTGGCAAAGGTGAACGGAAACTGCGCCAGCGATTGAAGCACGAGATAGCCGGTGCGCTTGGCGGGATCGACGGTATCAATCACGCGATGGGCAAAGCCGAGCCAGGCGGAGATGTTCATGCCGGAGAGGAACACCATGATGCCGATGGGGATTGCGCAGCTGACACCCGTCGCGGGCGCGGCGAAATGCACGCCCACCCCGATCAGCGCGACCGTGACGGGGATGGCGTGGGAGATCATCATCAGCGCCGTATTGCCCCAGCGCCGCGTCACCTGCACCCAGCAAAACCCGCCCGCGACCTGTCCCAGCACCTGCACATAGAGCATGGAGCTGGCCTGCGTGTTTTCAACGGTCAGCGAGGTCGTCCTACCAGCCTTTACCTCAAAATTGTGGGGCGTGCTGTCCAGCAGATAGCCCTCCGGAGATGCTGTCTCCTGATAGTACCAGACACCGTCCAAAAGTCCCGTCAGCTCAATTTTTCCATTTGCATCCGTCTTTTTTGTCTCATCAAAACTTCCATCTTTCGTCCAGATATGAAAGGCTGCTCCCTGAAGCACTTTTCCGTCTCCCTGACTTACTTTCTGCAGAACAAAACGGTTCTTCCAGTTTGTAAACGTCAGTGTGATCTGTGCGTTTTGTTCCCCGATCGTTATTTTCTTTTCCGTCGGATCCAGCACATATCCATTTGGAGCCGCCGTTTCCCGCACAAGATACGTTCCGTACTCCAGCCCGTCTTTGAACGCCTCTCCATTTTCATCCGTTTTCAGCACAGCTGCTACCGCCTGATCCGGAAACAGCACTGTTCCGTTTACCGTTGTAATTGCTCCGCTCGCAATCACCTGATATGTTGCACCAGAAAGTGCTTTCTCTGAGTTTTCTTCCGTCTTTTTTATCTTCAGTGAGCCTGTTTTTCTTGTGTTTTCTGCCTCCAGATGGATCGTCTGCATGCCTTCCTTGTCAATGGAAAATTCCTGCTCCCAGCTTCCTGCATAACCAGCTGGATTCTTTGTCTCCACAACACGGAATTTTCCATTTTCACTGTCTGTATCCAGAATTCCCTCCAGCAGATAAGAACCCGTTTTTTTCACCCAGTTCATCTTTTTGAATTCACTCCAGGTGTTGTTTTTCCAGCGGTACACGGTAAATTCTGCACCCGAAATAGCTTCTTTTGTCTCTGCATCCATTTTTTTCACTACAAGATCTCCTACTTTCGACAGATGACAGGGAACGTTCGCTGTGTAACCAAATTCCGAAGTATTCCACGGCACAACAGTTATTCCCGTTTCCCGGGATGCTCCATGCCAGTTGTTGTACGTACTGGAAGTATCGTTTACAAAATTATCCGGCCATTTTTTCGGTGCTTTCACTCCGCCGCCGGGACCAGTTACCGCGTCGTTAGTGCCTCCATCATAGAAAATCATCGTCTGGGAATTTCCTTCAAAGGTAAATGTAACCCAGCCTTCCGAATTTTCCGGAGTTGTTCCACCGTCCGGCTCAGAGCCGCGTCTTGCCGACCAGATCGCTTCTGTTCTGGCATCGTAGACGATTCTGGCATCTGCCTCCTTCGTCAGATAGATATGTTCTGTCTCATCAGCCAGATAAAATCCCTGCTTAAAGTCCAGATCTGAAAGTGTAAAATATCCTTTCACATTCAGCGGATTTCCTTTACTGTCGTAATAAGCAAACCGTACCTTGATCCAGAGCAGACCTTTAATATCAATGACCGGCTTATTGTGGTCAATCGCCACGACTACCGCATCCACGTCCTCATACCCTGATGGTACAACCGTGTTCTGCCAGTCTTCCAGCCAGATCCGCATCGTTATATTTTCCCCGTGGCACTCTCCAACATTCGTATATTCCGCATACATTTTTCCTTTTTTCGACTCCAGCGGCGTGAAGGAACGGAGATTACTCCATCCCTTCACATCGGCCGCCGGCCACCATGTGGAACAGCATTTCGAATGGCTCTCTCCGTTTTTGCAGAACAGATTGTCCCAGGTACTTCCATCTGTACTTCCAAAACGGATTTTTGTCTCACTTCCGATCAGCGGGGTAAAATCATATCGGCCGTCAATAACAGAGTCCGATGATACAACTTCTCCGATTCCGGCTTTCGAAAGAGAAGGAAGACTCGTAAGACTCGAAGCCAGAACATCTTCCCGAAAACAAAATCCCAACAACAGCAGAATTCCTGCGAGAAACCAGAAGCTTTTCTTTGCTCTTTTCATTCTTTCCTCCTTTCAGACCGGCCCGCGGTAAGAAACAGGAAGGCTCCTGTCACGGCAATTCCAATGGGGACCGCTGCTGACGGATCGCGCAGACCTGTTTTTGGCGCGCTGTGCCAGATAGAGGGGCCTTCTTCCTGCGGCAGATCTTCTCCTTCGACAGAAAAAATCCATTTTACCCCGCTTTTCCGAAGTGCCCATTCATTTCCAAGTTCTGACGGCACACGGATTGAAAAACAGATTTCTTTCCGTTCATCTGGACTGCATATTCCAAGACTTTTTGCTGCCCATAGTCCCTCACTCTCTAAATCACCTTCATAAATCACGCTGTCTCCCTCTCGTATTTCCAGTTTCACCTTGGAAAGCAGTTCTTTTTCTGTTTCACTGAGTTCTTCCGGAAGTTCCGTCCGCAGAAAAAATTCTGCACGGCTTGCTGTCGTGTTCACCAGTGTGAACGTATCTTCCCATTCATCTCCCGGCATCAGCACTGGAAAGTTCCGAAAGAAATTGTCGGGTGCCAAGATCAGATTCCGCGCTGCTCCTTCGTACGAAACGGTGAGGAAGCTCTGCTGCGAAACCTCCGAAACGGTATTATCCGCCTCGTGGACACACTGTTCAATTTCCAGTTCTTCTCCCCACGGAGCTTCTGCCGTAAAATCCGGCGTCACATTCGCTGCCTGTACGGCCTCCGCCTGGATTTCAACGGACAGCACCTGTCCCTCCGCCTCACTGGTCCACGCAGATGGAATGGTGATTGTACGGAAAAAATCGACAGATTCCTGCTTTCCCAGCACTTTGGGATAATAATAATACTCTCCTGCTTTCAGCCAGACGTCCTCGATTCCCCCAAGGTCCTCTTCCCCCAGACGGTAATCCTGCGTTTCTTCCTCATCGAACACAGGCTTTACCCGGACATAGCATGGTTCAGCATAATTGGTGATCCGCGGAATTTTTGAAATCACCTGGGAAGGCAGTACAATGCCGTTTTCCGGTCCCTCATACTTCTTTTCTCCATCCCCGTCTTCCTCATATTCCCAGATTCCAATATTTACATCTCCGACAGCTATTTTGTTAATGGTCTCAACACTGCTCCGGTAATATGCATACGTTCCGCTGATTCCCATCAGAAGACTTGCCGCCGCACATCCGATCCTGACGCGTTTTCCTTTCATGTCTGACCACCTCTCTCATAAGCATCCCATGCCTCCCGATAGCCGTGAAATACCATATTCCCCTTCTGGATCTGCACCGATTCCTCATAGACCGAAACCTCAAGTTCTTTCTGTTCCATTTCTTTTGCAACGCGGATTCCGGTAAACAATTCCGTCGTGCTTTCGCCTTCTGAAACCGGTTTTTTGTAATAATAGTAGTCATCTTCTCCTTTTACCCAGTTTTCCGTATCAAGTCCCTCAATCGCTTCAATTGGTTCACTGAATATAAGTGCCGCTCGAATATAGCAGGCAACGGAACCTTCATTTCTGATTTTTACTCTCTTTACCACACTTTTCCCTGGCGGTACGGGCGTCGGTGTCGGAAATTCTTCATCGATAGTACTTGTATTATGTCCGAACACCATACGATTCCAGACACTCTCGTGATCTGTAAAATACGCCGAAGTTCCCGGCAGCAGCCAAATGGCTGCCGCCATCGTGCACCCGGCCGCACCCGCAAGGAAAAACAGCCGTTTCGTCTTTTTCTTCATCTTTTGTCCCCCAGAAAACTGCTTAAATTCCAGGTGCTTCTGTCTGTTCCGGCTCCGACTGCGGTGCCGTTACCTGCCCCTTCTGCCCATTATTCTGATTTACATACTTCTCCCAGGCCTTTGCTGCCCGCTCGGCAGCCGTACTTCCCTCACCGGTATTCAGCGCCTGGATTGCATAATAATTGATCGGAATATCGACCTCTTTTTCATCCAGCTGCCCTTCCACGATATTAGCTGCTGTCACGCTCGTAAATAAAGGATCCGTCGTTTTGCCAGCTGCGAGCACTTCATTGTAGAGATATGTATATACCATCGAATTGTTCTGTTTTTTCTTGTACATCAGCACCCATTTTTTCGAAAGCTGATTCATCGAAAACAGTTCCGTATCGACGGCTGCCCCGCCGTTTAAACGGTTTCCGGATGTATCTGCAACGATCACTTTTGCGATTGGTATGGAAACATCCATATAGACGTAAGAATCATTTTTACCTTTATTTTTGATACGCGGGTCCTTCGGAATCACCTGAGTCGGCACAATATGATTGGTCTTTCCATCCGGATCCGGTGCGTACGATGGTTCATTTCCTTCGATATCTACTTTTCCTACAACAAACTGGTTCGTCACAGAATCCTTATCCGTCAGATACGCCAGTGTTCCGCCCGCTGCCAGGGCTCCTGTCAGAAGCAGTGATGCTGCCCAGAATACGATTTTCCGCTGTTTTTTCATAGATCAATTCCTCCTGTTTTCCTAAATAATTTTGCTAATTCTTTTTATAACTTGTTTTCCTGCATGATTTTTCTACCGTGCCAAAGCTGCCGGATTGTAAAAAGCATCACCGCTCCCACGGCCAGAAAAAAGAGTGTTCCTCTCTGCCGGAGCCAGATGATACCAAAGCCAAGCCAGGGAAGAGCTACGATCACATTCCCGATCACCTGTTTTTCCAAAACGATGCCTGCATCTTCCTCCGCGTTGGCATCCCCCTTAGTACAGTATCCTTCCTCGCTCTTTTCCACGATCCGGTGTGTCACCACCATATTTCCTCTCCGGTAGGTAATCACATCCCCCGGATTCCATTCCTTCTTCCGTCCATCCACAACCACAACAGATCCCGTCGGGATCTCCGGTTCCATGGACCCGGACAGTACGACATAGGCGCAGAAATACTGCATCAGATACCATCCCGCCGCCAGAAAAAGGAAGGAAAGAAAGCCCTGCAGCCCCAGTTTTCCTTTTGCTTTCATTTTCTCCCTTCCGTCGATGCGGACATCCAGACAGTCATTTTTGCACGCAAAAAACAGAGGATAGCATTTACCCTCTGTCTCAGAATATCCCTGTTTCATTTTCTCTAAAGTTCTTGTAAAAGTGATTTAAACTTACCACAGTCCGGGCGAAAACGCAAGCATTGTCTGCCCGTTTAATTCTAAATTTTTTCTAAAGCCTGAAACGCAGAAAATTTTCAGAACTTTTCCCGGATCTTTTTTTCTCCAAACGCAAGCCGCTTTTCCAGCTCCTGCCCATTTTCTGCCCCAAGGATTTTTCGCATTACACTCTCTTCTTCCCGGATTCCTTTTCCGTGAAGTACGCCGTATGCGCCGGCATCACTTCCCGCCGCAAGCACAACGTCCTTTTCAAATGCGAGCTGCAGACCTTTTTTCTGCGTCTCAAAAATCCACGCCAGCGTTTCAGCCGGATATCTGCCGTTCTCCAGAAGATTCGAAACCGTCACAATTGTCGGCACCCAGATTGTTGCATGCTCTGCCATACAGCAGATGCTCTCTTCATTCTGAAAGTTCCCGTGTTCAACCGAGTCCACGCCTGCCTCTGCCGCATCCATCACAGCCTGTGCGCCGTTCACATGCGCCATCACAGAAAGCCCCGCATCATGCGCCGCAGCTGTCATTGCAAAAACCTCTTCCCTGGAAAGCGGCTCACTGGTCACATGCCCCTTTGTCGCGAAATCCAGGATTCCCGTCGTCATGATCTTGATAAAATCTCCGCCCGCACGGCGTACTTCACGCACAAGCGTACAATACTCTTTCCAGTCTGAAAATGCGCGTCCGACAATTTTTCCATAACGGCCCGCCCTGTGAATCGCAAAAACCGGTGTGCGGTATGTGATCCCGTACTCCGGCGCAAGGCTCCGTGCAAGAACACCCGCCCCGTACGGATCTCCGCCGTCACGCACATAGGAAATCCCTGCCTTCTGATACGCCGCCAGATGTTCCCGGATCAGATCCTCCCGCGGGCCGTTTTCATGCGCTGCCGCCGCCTTTTTGTAATCCACACCGTCCATAAAAATATGGGCATGGCATTCTGCTGTCACCATTTTTGTTTACCGCCTTATCTCCGATTCCACCACAGCTTCTCTACGGCCCATTTTCCAGTTCTGCTCCGAGAGATACAGATGATATCCACAGCCGTTTTCTACTCGCCAGTCATAGTAACTCTTCTGTGGCACGCCGTACTGCTCAAGGATACTCATGATCGTGCCTCCGTGCACCACCATCGCCACGTTGCGGTAATGGCGGCGGATACACGTATCCACCATCTTGTCAAAGCCGGCGATGCAGCGGTCCTTGAACTGCTGCGGGCTCTCACCGCCCGGAAAGGCAAGCGTCGCCATGGAATCAATCCACTCCTGGTATTTCGGATTATCTTTTAATTCCTGATAATTTTTGTTCTCAAACTCACCAAAATTGCACTCTGCAAATTCCGGGATTTTGACCTGTTTGGCGTACGGATACAGAACGTCTGCCGTTTCCAGACACCGTTTCAGCGGGCTGACGAACAGAAGCTCAACGGTATCCATCGTCCGCTGTTCCAGCTCTTTTTTCCCTTCCTCACACAGTGGTTCATCCGTCACGCCGATATACCGTCCTAATGTATTGCCATAGGTTTTTCCATGGCGGATCATTGCAATTTTAATCATGTTTTTCCTCACCTTTCAGCAGGATTCCGATTCCGCACACCACACGGGTTACCGAATCAGCCTTTGCTGCCAGCTCCGTACAGATGCGCCCCGTCTTTTCCCGCCATTTCCGGTCGAAGGGTTCGATCGGAACCACTCCGTAACCGAGTTCATTCGTAACAATGCAGATTTCCGGATTTTTCTGCAGCAGTTCTTCCAGTTCCGCTTCCGGTGCAGTCCCGGTCTCCTCTTCCAGAAGGAGCCATCTGCGGACTAGTTCCTGAAAATCATATACGCCGGAACATGCCGACAGCTCCTCTTTCGAAACTGCTGCCCCATCGGCCCATCCTGTTTCTTTTCCGGTCATCTTTTTTGCAAAGTCAAGCTTTCCCTGAAAAGCCCCTCCAATTACTAATTTCATTTCCAGTTCTCCATTCCAAGAGAAAGTACCACAAGAGACAGGAGCTGTGCCAGCTCACAGAGCGAAAGGAAATAGCCTGCGAGATCTCCTGTAATTCCTCCAAAATACTTACTGCTTTTCCATTTATAATAACAGAATACCAGTGCCGATACAACCAGTACATCCAGTGCCGCCCAGACGCAGAATGAAGCTGAGAGCGCCGTCACGGCAAAAATCGTCACAACAAGCACCGCCGCCGTTCTTTTTTTCTCTGCGCTCATGCCAAACGCTGCCGCTGTTCCTTTCGGATTGGCATTTGGAAAAAACGCGATCGAAAGACCGCTGAACGATCTCGAAACTGCGAAGCCAAATGCATACGCCGGAAAAATCTTCCAGACAAGTTCTCCGGCTGCGCCCGCGTACAGTACAAAATACAGACATCCCATAATAATCGCAAATGCTCCGGCGTGCGGGTCTTTTAAGATTTCCAGTCGGCGCTGTTTTTCTCTCCAGGAACTTAACGCATCCATCGTATCCAGATAGCCGTCGAGGTGAATGCCGCCCGTCACCAGAACCGGAACTGCCGTCAGCACTGCAGCCCGCAGCATGCTTCCCGCGCCAATCTGCTGCAGCAGCCAGAAAAGCACCGCCGAAACTGCACCGACAGCCAGTCCGACCCACGGAAAGAAACACAACGCATATTTCATGTTCTCTTTTTCCCAGTCTGCCGGCGGCATCGGGATTTTCGAGTACATGGCAAACGCCACTTTAAAGTTATTCCATATCGTTTTCATCTTATTCTCTTTTTATTCTGACGGGAATCCCATACACAACCTCGGTCACACAGTCCGCCATCTCTGCCAGACGTACATTAATGTTTCCCAGGATCCGCTGGTATTCCATCGTCTCCTCCTCATATCGGTATCCGTCCGAAAAAATTTCATTCGTCACCAGAACCAGATTCCGCGCCTGATGGGCCAGACGGGAAACGCCCGCAAGAATTTCCTCCTCCGCCCGCGCTTTTCCCGCCCCGGATGGATCAAATATTTCATTTGCCGTGAGATTCGACATACATTCGAGCAGCACATCGCTTCCCGGTTCCAGCTCCACTTCTTTTAAATTCGTATAACACTCAATCGTCGAAAACTGCTTTGCCACGCGCATCTTCCGGTGGCGTGCAATACGCGCCTGCCCTTCCGCACCGAACGGCTGCATCGTTGCGATATAAACCCTCCGTGTTCCGCCAAAATCCAGAATACACTGCTCCGCATACGCCGATTTTCCGCTGCCGCTGCCGCCTGTAACCAGATGTATCATCGTTTCACCTGCCTTTTTTAAGTCAGAGGCACATACGTTTCGATCTGTGCCTCGTCAAATGTCGCCATGCCGCGGTATACGGCATTTGCCTGATCCAGAATCGGGAAAAGCATAATGGCGCCCGTTCCCTCGCCCAGACACATATCGCAGTGCAGGAAGGCTTCTTTTCCAAGCTCTGCAAGCAGCAGATGCGCCGCCGGCTCCTTCGATACGTGCGAAGCGATCATATAGTCCTTTGCAAACGGTGCAATCCGTGCAGCAAGAAGCGCTGCCACACAGGAAATAAAGCCGTCCATCACAACCGGAACGCCATGTGCAGCCCCTGCAAGAAAGACACCCGCCATGCCGGCAATGTCAAAACCGCCGACCTTTGCCAGCACATCGATGGGATCGGACGGATCCGGCTGATTGATGGCAATTGCTTTTTCAATCGCTGCAATTTTCCGCGCAAGACCTTCACTCGAAAGCCCGGCGCCCCGTCCCGTCAGTTCCGGAACCGGCTGATTCAGGAAAACGGCTGCCATTGCACTGCTCGTCGTCGTATTTCCAATGCCCATCTCACCGGTTGCCATCAGCTGATAGCCCGCCGCAATTCTTTCTTCCGCCACGGCGATTCCTGTTTCAAGCGCACGAACGGCCTCTTCCCTTGTCATCGCCGGACCTTTTGCCATATTTTTTGTTCCATACGCAACTTTATACCGCGGAACCTTCGTATCGCGCGCCATTCCGATATCAATCGGAAACAGATCCGCATGCGCACCGCGGCAGAGAATGGCTGCTGTCGCCTTCTCCTGCAGAAAATTTTCCGCAACTGTCGCTGTCACTTCCTGACCGCTCTGCGTCACGTTTTCTTCCACAACGCCATTGTCCGCACAGAACGTCAGAAGTGCTCTTTTTTCAATCGAAATCTCCTCTTTTCCGGTGATTCCGGCAATCTGGATGAGCACGTCCTCCAGCTTTCCGAGGCTGTGGAGCGGCTTTGCAATGCCGTCCCAGTGAGCCTTGGCACGATCCATCGCCTCTTTCGAAAGCGGATGGATCTGTTCGATTGTTTCCTGTAATGTCATCTTTTGTTCGCCCCTTCTTTCGATATGACGTCCGATCAGCTCTGTTTTTTCACCCAGTTCACAAAGAAAATATGGGAATCTTCCCGCGCTGTTCCGCTGGAAGTTGTCCATTTATAGGTGTATGTATATGTCACACATTTTTCTTTATCCATATTCAGATTTTTAAATGCTTTCGGAGTCATGAAATATAGATAATCAAAATCATCTCTCGTATCGCCAAAGCCCGGGATCACACGTTTTGTGCCGTTCTTCAGATATGCATCCATGATCGACTGGGATTCATCCACTGCACCGTAGGCTCCATTATTTTTCAGCTGATTGATAATCGAACTGCTCTGCTCCGCAATTCCCGTCAGATAGTTTGTCAGACTTCCGTTCCGCGCCGGTTCAAACTGCTGCTGTTTATAAATCGCTGTGCGGAGCGAAATATTCTGTGCCGCCATCCGGTTCCGGATGACCATCGCAACTGCCGTCATACCGGTTTTTCTCTGGACACCCGCCTCCGCACTGCAGATAGCCGCAAAGAAATCACGGTCACTCACAGACGGATCCGTGTAATACTGATGCTCCATCGTATAATATTTTCCGCTTACGCTGTCCTTTGCACGCACATACTGGCTCGAGCCGAGAATGCACACTCCGTTTTCGTCAAAGCTGTAGTACCAGTTGCTGCTGTTCTTTTTCAGCAGAGCGTAATACGATTTTACCATCTTTCCGTCGCTTCCAAAGTAATACCAGCCCGTCTGCGGATCACCGCTTACCATCCGTTTCTGTGCATTGAGCCACTGGTTCTTTGCCATGCCTCCCCAGTCTTTAAAGTAATAGGAAGCGCCGTTAATAGTCCGCTCTCCCGTCACCATCACGCCGTTGGCATCGGCATAGTAACTGTTGTTTAAATGCGTAAAGAAGGTATTGCGGTACATCGCCCCGGTACTGCGCTATGCCATCAAATACAAGCTCGGACGAGCCACGTTCGATCAAATGGAATACGGTGTGGGCAAGCTATGCCACGGATATTTAAGCGAACTGGCCGAATCATTGGAATTCGAAGAATTGGTCAACGCCTTCTGGGATCAGAACATGAAGCGCATCAAACCCTGGTATGAGCCACGCGAAGACGATGTGATCCTCACCGCCTCGTTCGACATCACCGTGGGCGAGGCCTGCCGCAGGCTTGGCGTGCAACATTTGGTCTCGTCCACCATCGACGGCAACACGTTGAACGTAAACTACCTCAACTTCAACACCAACAAGCCCAAACGATTCCGCGAACTCTACGGAGACAACGTTCGAGTGGACGAATTCTACACAGACAGCCGATTCGACCAGCCCATGATCGACATGGCCCGACGTGCCTACATGGTCAAAGGCAACAAAATCCACCAAGTCAAATAGCCGGAAAGGCTGGAACGGAATACGGCGGCAAGGGCCGATCTTGACATCTCCCCTTCGGCATGGACGCCTTGCACGAGCCAGGATGGGCGTCGGTCGGTCATATTGCCGTATATGGAAAATACGACCGACCGCAAAAACAGTTAGAACGACACGCGCTTGGAATGGTTTACGGCAGAAACCTCGCACACGATGCCAACAACTACCTCGAAACACGCTTCACACACAACAAATAAATCAACCAAGCAACAGGCATCGCCAACATAAACACCGGATAAAACCACACAGCAGACAAACGCCCATACACCAAACCACCCACAAACGGACCAACCGACATACCCAAATCAATACCCGCATAATACGTACTATTCGCAATACCACTGCGCTCGCGGCCTGCGATTACCACGGCCTGCGCCTGCGTGACTGAACTCATCAGACCGTAGCCGACAGCGGTGAAAATCGCAGCCAACAACAGCATCCAATCATTGAACAGGAACGTCATGCATGCGAGCATCGCCAGCATGCCCAACGAGCAGACCGTCAGCCAGAAACGGAAGCCCTTGCTGTCGAACAGGTCGCGCAAGCCCAGTCGCAACACCAATAACGCGACCGCGTAAAACATGAAAAACAGGTCGGACGATACCGGCAGATGACGAGACTGAACATAATTCACGATGAAGGACTGATTTGCGAAATACGCTATCGCAAACATCATGAACGTCAGCGACAACGGCACCACACGCGGTTCCAGAATCGAACGGATCGAAAAACGATGCTTTTTGGTTGCGCTAGCAGAACCGTCAATGTCTACGGCAGTGGAGGGATTCTCCGTTATGGAAGTCTGCTTTTTGCGTACCGGTTGTCCGCCATTCTTCACCATCAGTGTGGCGATCAGCATGATCACCGCCAGCACCAGCGAACTCAAAAACGTCAGACGATAACCGATGTATTTTTGCGCGCGAATACCCAATGCCGGTCCGACCGCCATAGCCAGCGCGTTCATCGTGCCATACAATCCCATGCCGGCACCCATATGCCGGATCGGCAGCAAAAGCGACATCCATGTGGCCAGGCAGACCGAGCAGCATGCGAAACCAACGCCGTTGATCACGCGAGCCATGATGAGCATGATGGGGGAGTTTGCGAAATAGTACAGCAGTCCGGCGGCGAAATAGAGCACCGTGCCAACCGCCACAAGCGTGCGCTTGCTGGTTTTGTCGGAAAGATTGCCTGCGATAGGGCGGCAGAACAGTGAGATGAAACTCATCGAACCGGCCACCGCACCCATCAGCATGCCGTCCGCGCCCAACGATTCCGCATATCCGGCAACGATCGGATTGGCAAGCATATTGCTCGACATGAAACAGAACGTCGCAAGCATGACCAACGCCATATCACGGGTGATGAGACGATCATGCTTACGCCGGGGCTGTTCGGGCTGGTTCGATTGTTGTGCCGGTTGCTTCTGTCGTACCGATTCAGATGCGGGTATCGTTGGTGCTGTCATGCTCGTTCGCCTCCGAGCATGCAACTGTAGCAGCCTTGACGAAAAACGGCCGTCCACATATTGCGGACGGCCGATGGAGATGGCTTTAACGATGTGAAAGTATGCTTCGCTTACAGAGTTTTTACAGAGCTTTGGCGGCCTGCTCGACAAAACCTTCCATACCGTCGATGTCAACGACATGGTCGAAACGCACGTCGGCGGTCTCAAGACCGCGCAGCGCGGCCGGAGCGGTGGTGCCGGTGGCCTTGGCAAGCACGTCCATGCATTCGAAATCGGTGCCGGACGCGTCAAGACCCAGAGATTCGTTGACTACGCGCGGGAACTTGTACGGGCTGGCGGTGGACAGCAGCACGCGCGGCGTGAGCGGATCGCGCGGCATCTGCTGCATGACGTAGTAGCCGCATGCGGTGTGCGGGTCGATCACGTAATGGTTCTTGTTCCAGCAGTCCGCGATCATCTCGCGCACCTGGTTCTCATCGGCCCAACCGGTGCCGAAGATGGAACGAATCTTCTTCATCATCGGCTCGGGAACCTCGTAGGCGCCCCACTGGCTCAGATCGTTCATCAGCATGGAGATCAGGCGCGTGTCCTTGTCGGACATGTAATACAGCATGCGCTCCAGGTTCGATGAGATGAGGATATCCATCGACGGGGAAATGGTCTGGAAGAACGGACGCTGACGGTTGTACGTGCCGGAAGTCAGGAAGTCGAACAGCACGTTGTTCTTGTCGGACGCCACCACAAGATGCTTGACCGGCAGGCCCAGCAGCTTCGCGTAATAGCCGGCGAGGATGTCGCCGAAATTACCCGTCGGCACAACGAACTCGACCTCGTCGCCCACATTGATGACCTGGCGTTCCAGCAGCTGCGCGTACGCGGAGAAGTAATAGACGACCTGCGGCACCAGACGGCCCACATTGATGGAATTCGCGGAGGAAAGCACCACATGCGAATCATCGGCGAGACGTTCGGCAAGCTCCTTGTCGCCGAAGATGCGCTTGACGGCGGACTGCGCGTCATCGAAATTGCCCTTGACCGCGCACACGTTCACATTGGAGCCGGACTGCGTGGTCATCTGCAGCTCCTGCACCTGGCTGACCTTGCCTTCCGGATAGAACACGGTGATGCCGGTGCCCGCGGCGTCCGCGAAACCAGCCAACGCGGCCTTGCCGGTGTCGCCGGACGTGGCGGTGACGATCATGATCTTCTCATCCGCGTCGCCATCCGCCGGAGTGGTGCGCGCCATGAAACGCGGCAGAATCTGCAGCGCCACATCCTTGAACGCGGAAGTCGGACCGTTGAACAGTTCCATCACATAGTCATCGCCGAGCGGCTTGACCGGAGTGATCTTCTCGTCGGACCACTGCGGGCCGTACGCCTCGTCGATGCACTCCTTGAGCTCGGCCTCGGTGTAGTCCGGCAGCAGCACGGACAGCACATCGAACGCGATCTGCTGGTAGGACTTGCCGGCCAAGGAAGCGATATCCACATGGGTCTCACCCAAGGAGTCGGTCACGAACAGGCCGCCATCATCGGCGATGCCCTTGCGGATGGCCTGCTTGGAGGTAAGCGAATCGGTGGTGCTGCGTGTGCTGTGGAACGTGGTCACTTGATTTCCTTAGCAATAGAACGGACAGATTACGTCAAACGTGCTTCTCAGTGTACCGGCACAGGTGGGAAGAACGTCGCCTCGCGTCCGTGGAATGGGACGCCGACCCCATACGATTGCCGACGGAAGGTCCTGCTTTTCCACGTGGCACCGCGATCGTGCCGTCCATGTCTTCGCGCGCAGGCGGTGCCATATTTCCCACATGTTTCGAAACCCGGTTTTCCTCCGATCGTTTTCACACGTACACTGCTCTGTAACCCGCGGTACAGCGGATGATCATTCCGAAGTCAAGGAGGGCTTCATGACTGCATCACCTCTTGCGCAAACACCGAACGACATGTTCAACGCGCCCATCGCCGAAGCGGATCCGGAAATCGCCGAAATCCTCGACGCCGAACTATCTAGGCAGCAAAACGGACTCGAAATGATCGCATCCGAGAATTTCGTGCCACGCGCCGTCCTACAGGCACAAGGCTCCGTACTGACCAACAAATACGCCGAAGGCTATCCGGGACGCCGCTACTATGGCGGCTGCGAGCAGGTGGACAAAATCGAAACCATCGCCCGCGAACGCGCCAAAAGCCTATTCGGCGCCGAATACGCCAACGTACAGCCGCACTCCGGCGCACAGGCCAACGCAGCCGTCTACCAGGCGCTCGTCAAACCCGGCGACACGGTCCTCGGCCTCGCCCTCGACCACGGCGGCCACCTCACCCATGGCATGAAAATCAACTTCTCCGGCCGCTTCTACCACGCCGAAGCCTACGGCGTGAATCCCGAAACCTTCCGCATCGACCCGGAAATCATCCGCCAGCGTGCGCTCGAAACCCATCCCGCCATGATCATCGGCGGATGGAGCGCCTACCCGCGCATCGAAGACTTCAAAGCCATGAAGGAGATCGCCGACGAGGTCGGCGCCAAATTCTGGGTGGACATGGCCCACTTCGCCGGCCTCGTAGCCGCCGGACTGCATCCAAGCCCCGTCCCATACGCCGACGTCGTATCCTCCACCGCGCACAAAACCCTCGGCGGCCCACGCTCCGGCTTCATCCTCGCCAAGCAGGAATACGCCAAGAAACTCAACTCCGCCGTATTCCCCGGCCAGCAAGGCGGCCCGCTCATGCACGTCATCGCCGGCAAGGCCGTCGCCTTCAAAGTCGCCGCC
>ENA-OURZ01002455-OURZ01002455.1-human-gut-metagenome-genome-assembly--contig:-NODE-2455-length-17383-cov-2.379271_pt1 | contig 17383 bp, 14 predicted proteins | sample MGYA00242073_ERZ509195 | MGnify/ENA primary metagenome ERZ509195 (study PRJEB26280, sample SAMEA2338837) | human gut metagenome | biome: human gut; feature: human-associated habitat; material: faeces...
TAGAGATTCCGAGTCCAAGAGATTAGGAGCAAAAAGAGCTGACGGACAGGTTGTAAAGGCTGGAAACATTCTTTACAGACAGCGTGGAACCAAGATTCATCCAGGCGTGAACGTAGGAATCGGAAAAGACGATACCTTATTCGCTATGGTTGACGGACGCGTAGCTTTCGAAAGAAAAGGACGTGACAAAAAACAGGTTTCCGTATATCCGGTAGCAACAGAAGAGTAAGACAAAGGTGCGGCTTCAAATCTTAAGAGGTTTGAAGCCGTTTTTGTTAATAATAATTAAAGGTCCAACAGACCGATTTGGATTTAGATAAAACAAGACAGGAGAATACCATGTTTGCAGACAGAGCAAAAATTCTGATCCGCTCCGGTAAGGGCGGAGACGGACATGTCAGTTTCCGCAGAGAACTTTTTGTACCGAACGGCGGGCCGGACGGCGGCGATGGCGGCAAAGGCGGAGACGTTATTTTTGAAGTTGACGAAGGACTGAATACACTGGTTGATTACCGCCACAGAAGAAAGTTTTCTGCTACCGACGGCGAGCCGGGCGGAAAACGCAGATGCCATGGCGGAAACGGCGCAGATATTGTCCTGAAAGTACCGGAAGGAACGGTCATTATGGACGCTGCGAGCGGAAAAGTCATCGCAGATATGTCCGGTGAAAACCGCCGTCAGGTTGTATTAAAAGGCGGAAAAGGCGGAAACGGAAATATGCATTACGCAACCGCTACCATGCAGGTTCCGAAATACGCCCAGCCAGGCCAGCCGGCACAGGAGCTGGAAGTAAGAATGGAACTGAAAGTCATCGCGGACGTCGGACTCGTCGGCTTCCCGAACGTTGGAAAATCGACCCTGCTTTCCCGCGTGACAAATGCAGAACCGAAAATTGCAAATTATCACTTTACCACGCTTTCCCCGAACCTCGGTGTCGTAGACCTTGAGGGCTGCAGCGGATTTGTTATCGCAGATATTCCGGGACTGATCGAGGGTGCATCGGAAGGAGTCGGCCTCGGCCATGAATTCCTGCGCCACATCGAAAGAACCCGCGTGATGATCCATGTAGTAGACGTTGCATCGACCGAGGGAAGAGATCCGGTGGATGATATCAACAAGATCAACAAAGAGCTCGAAGCCTATAACCCGGAGATCGCAAAACGCCCGCAGATCATCGCGGCCAATAAGACCGATGCGATCTATGTAGAAGAGGGCGAAGAGGATCCGGTGGAACGTCTGAAAAAAGAGTTCGAGCCGAAAGGCATCCCGGTTTATCCGATTTCTGCCGTCAGCGGAAAAGGCTTAAAAGAGCTTTTATATGCCGTACAGAAAAAACTCGATGAGCTTCCGAAAGAGCGTATGGTCTTCGAGCAGGAATTCTTCCCGGAGGATATGCTTCTTGCCGAGAACCTGCCGTACACCGTCGAGCAGGACCCGGAGGACGAGCACCGCTTCATCATCGAGGGACCGAAGATCGAGAAGATGCTCGGCTACACTAATCTGGATTCCGAGAAAGGTTTTGCTTTCTTCCAGCGGTTCTTAAAAGATACCGGTATCTTAGACGAACTCGAGCAGGCCGGCATCCAGGAAGGCGATACCGTCAAGATGTATGGATTTGAATTTGATTATTATAAATAGAACGAATAAATAACGAAGGAGGAGACGTATGACCAGCAAGCAGAGAGCATACCTGAAAGGCCTTGCCATGACCATGGAACCGATCCTGCAGGTAGGAAAAAGCAGCATCACGCCGGAGCATACCGCTGCTGTAGCAGAGGCACTTGAGGCGAGAGAACTGATTAAAATCAATGTACTGCAGAACTGCCTCGATGATCCAAGAGAGATCGCAGAAGTTCTGGCAGAACGCACCAATTCCCAGGTCGTACAGGTGATCGGCAAAAAGATCGTGCTGTACAAAGAGGGCAAAAAAGAGAAAAAGAAAATTCAGCTTCCGAAATAATCCGCAGGAAAGAACCGCCGGGACCGGAGCATACCGCTGCAGTTCCGGCGCTTTTTGAGGAAAACGTATGGAAAAGACAAACAGAAAAATTGGCATTATGGGAGGCACTTTCGATCCCATTCATATCGGTCATCTGATCCTTGGCGAGGCGGCGTACGAGCAGTTCGGGCTTGATGAAGTCTGGTTCCTTCCGGCCGGAAATCCGCCACATAAGCGGAACCGGGCGGGACAGGCAAAGGATGCACAGCGTGTCGAGATGGTGCGCCGTGCCATCGCATCCAATCCGCATTTTGTGCTCTGCACCAAAGAGATGGAAGATGAGGGCTATACCTACAGTTATCGGACGCTTGAGGCGATGCGGAAGGAACATCCGGGCACGGAGTTTTACTTTATCATTGGAGCGGATTCCCTGTTCTATTTTGATGAGTGGAAAAATCCAGAGCGGATCTGCGCCGCGGCAAAGATCCTTGTGGCGACCAGGGATCGGGCAAAGGAGAAAGAGCTTCTGGCCTGTATGGAACGAAATGCAAAAAAACTTCACGGTACCTTTCTGAAACTCGACACACCGAATCTGGATGTTTCTTCCCACGAACTGCGGGAATGGATCCGGGAAGGAAAATCCGTGAAATACTATCTGCCGGATTCTGTGATTTCCTACATTCAGGAGCAGAAAATCTATCAGGATTAGAGGAAGAGCAGGATGGAACAGTACGATTTATGGAAACTGGACAAAAAACTCCAGAAGGAAGTCGATGAAGACCGCTATCATCACACGCTCGGTGTGATGTTTACCGCAGCATCCATGGCGATGGTATGGGGCGAGGATCTCGAAAAAGCCCGTGTCGCGGGACTGCTTCACGACTGTGCAAAATGCATTCCGAATAAGAAAAAAATCACCATGTGTGAGAAAAATAAGATTGAAATCACTGAGTTTGAGCGGAACAATCCGTTTTTGATCCATGCCAAGCTCGGTGCATTTCTGGCGAAGGACAAGTATAAGGTGGAAGATCCGGAGATCTTAAGTGCCATCATCTGGCATACGACAGGAAAAGAAGATATGACATTGCTGGAGAAGATCATCTATATCGCAGATTATATCGAGCCGGCACGAAACAAGGCACCGCACCTTACCCGCCTTCGGAAGCTGGCATTCACCGATATCGACGAATGCATGTATGAAATTTTAAAAGACAGTATGGCGTATCTGTCGGAAAACCCGAAGACGATGGATCCGATGACGGAGCAGGCATATCAGTTCTATGAAGCACTGCACCGGGAACGGACGGCAAAGGAGGAAGCATAAATGAGCGAAGCAAAACAGACTGCAAAACTTGCACTGGAAGCACTGGAAGATAAAAAAGCAATGGATGTCCGCATTCTGGACATTACCCATGTTTCGACTCTGGCAGATTATTTCATGATCGCCAGCGGAAGCAACCGCAACCAGGTACAGGCGATGGCAGACAACGTAGAGGAGGTACTCGGAAAAGCCGGCGTACATCCAAAACAGATCGAAGGCTATCAGACCGCAAACTGGATTCTGATGGACTACGGCGATGTTGTCATCCACATCTTTGATGAGGAGAACCGCCTGTTCTACGATCTGGAGAGAATCTGGAGAGACGGTAAAGTCGTAGAAAAAGAAGAGATTATGTAAGTTAGTGTACAGAAGTAACTAGCATTTTTCTATAATTTGTAAAAACAATTATTCTGTAGCAAACCAACCAACAAAACGAAGCGTATTACTGGCAAAACCGGTGATACGCTTTTTTAATGGAGGCAAAATGAAAAAATTTAAAGCTAAAATCTACCTAAAAAACAAAAAAGAATTAAATGAATACCTAAAAAATCTCGTAAAAATAAAGAAAAACCCTACTTTAGAAGATGTGAAATTTTCATTTAAGTGGGGAACAATCCCTTGTGACCAATAACTACCATTTGGAAATATCAGGGAAAAAGAAGATGTGGAGGAAATATAATTATAAATAACGAAATACCTAAAACAATTCCGGTCGCAGACTATGCCGGATATATTATGAAAAATTTTAAACCGGATGTCATAAAATTCAAAAAGCCTGAATCGGAATGGACAGAAGAAGAACATACAGAATATACAAAGTGGGTTCTTAAACTGTCTATGGCACATAGATTCAAGCAACAAATACAGGAGAATAAACCCTTAACAAATAGGGACAAAAGGATTATAGAGCGTTTTAGAAGTGGCGCAGATTTCTTTGGCGAAAAAATATGTGGCAAAGAAACATCAAGACTATTCGAACAACCATATACTTTTGATCTATTTAATGAGTGGCAGGAAAAGCACTTTAAAGAACACCCGGAAGACAAAGATAAAACAATCGAAGAGTTATTTGACATACGGCTTTCTGAACAGAAGCTATATCATTACAAAGAAGTAAACGGCAAATATTATGGTGCAGAAATTCCAAAAGAAATACATTACACAGAATATTTCCGATATCTATATTTCAATGTAAAGTATGAATTTAGTGAGAAAACATATTACAGATCTATCCCATATACAGACAAGGATAAGCAAGAAAGTATATGGGATAGGGAACGCTGCTTCGTTGCACAAGAGATCAGTGAATGGAGAGTGGACGAACTAGAAGATTGGCAGCGAGATCTTATTGAAAAAATAAGAGTCGGTGTTGAGCTGAAAGACGATGATATTGTTAAAGCAATGGGTTATTAAAATCTAAATGATGGTTCTCATAAAACATCTTTAGGCGAATTATGACTTCTCGTTCTTTACGAAGTTTAGCAAGAGATTCTTCATTAGATGAAACATGAGCCTCTTTAATCGAGGAATCCAACGATTTATGATAGAAACAACAAGTTCCAAACTAAATAAAATTCGGGTTTTATTTAGACTACTAATCGTCTGAAACAAGCAAATATTGCTTAAAACAGAGGATAACGATTTTTACGAAAAACAGAAAAATCATGTTTGCGAAAGGATAGTTAGGTGGAAAAAGGCGCAGAAAATCCGGAACCGTGCAGAGAAAGGCGGACGGGTTCTCTGCGCCTTTCTGGTGTTTGGAACGCATATGATAAAGAAAAAGGGGAATATCACACGATGAAAAAAATAGAAAGCGGATCGCTTGCTGTGATGCTCGATGAAGAGACGCTGGGACTTAGGATCGAAAAAGACGGCGTTGTCTGGAATACGGATCCGAAAAAGACACCGGAACTGATTTTTGCAGAGGGAACATACCGTTTCCTGGATGCAGAGGAGATTTCCCATGAGGTCTATTCCTTCGGCGTCGGATGCGGCATCCGGAGCCATTATGTGGGATTTGCGGGAACACCGTATGCCTTCGAGACGATTATCTGGATCGAAGCTGTGGATGAAACACTCTGGATGGAGTGGATTCCGCTCTGCGAGGAGGGACTGCATCCGGTAAAGGTGCTGTGGCCGACGGCAATGGAGTTTACAAACGGGCGCGATGACTGGTATACACTCCTTACCGAGGGACAGGGACTTCTGATTCCGAATACCTGGAAGACGGAACTTGGAAAGCTTTCGTTTGACGGCAGATTTGAGACCTCCGGCGGCTATATGCCGTGGTTCGGCCAGGTGAAGGAAAGATGCGGCTATACAGCGATCTGTACAACACCGTGGAACGCTGGTTATCAGGCAGAGCACCCGGCAGGCGGCCCATATACCAGCGTGGGGGCATGGCTGGAGCCAAGCCTTGGAACAATGAATTACCGCCGCGTATTCCGTTATACGTTTTTAAATGACTGCGATTATAACGACCTCTGCAAAACGTACCGCCAGTATGTACGGGAACAGGGCCATCTGCGCACTTTGAAAGAAAAGGCAGTACAGAATCCGTCCATTCACGATCTTGTGGGAACGTGTTTTGTTCATACGGGAATCAAGACGGTTGTGCAGCCGGAGTCCGGCTTTTTCGATCCGCAGAATCCGGAGAAAAATAACCGCGTAGTGCCGTTTTCCGTGCGCGAACAGCAGATCCGCGAAATTCATGATCTCGGCGTAGAGAAAGTCTATCTTCATCTGGACGGCTGGGCAGAACCGGGGTATGACAACCAGCATCCGGACTACACACCGGCATGCCAAGCGGCCGGCGGATGGGAAGGCATGAAATCGCTTGTCGATACGATGCATGATTTCGGCTACAAATTCGGTATTCACGACCAGTACCGCGATTATTACCATGCAGCGCCGAGCTACGATGAAAATTATGCCTGCCGCCTTCCGGACGGAACGATACCGGGACACAGTTACTGGGCGGGCGGACCGCAGAGCTATCTCTGTGCAACGCAGGCACCGTTCTATGTAAAACGGAATTTTGCCGAACTGAAGAAAAACGGAATCCGGCTTGACGGTGCATACCTCGATGTGTTTACGTGCAACGAGGGCGACGAGTGCGCAAATCCGGAGCATGTGATGACGAGAAGAGACTGCTATACGTACCGCGGAAACTGCTTCGCCTGGCTGCTCTCACAGGGGATTCTCTCAAGTTCCGAGGAGGTCAGCGACTGGGCGGTTCCGTATCTGGTATTCTGCCATTATGCGCCGTACGACTTTATGCTGCGCCCGGCAGAGACACCGAAAAAAGGAATCCCGGTGCCGCTCTTTAATCTTGTGTATCATGACTGCGTAATTGAGCCGTGGATGATGGACCGTGTTTCAAAAGACGAGGACTATATGCTGTATGCGCTTCTTGCAGGCGGTGCACCGTATCTTGTACGGGACGGCGCATATCCGAATACAGATGGTGCATTTGACGGGGAGAAAATCAGTCTGGAAGAGATGACAGAAAGATGCCGCGTTGTAACGGAGCTGCATGAAAAAACGGCACTCCTGGAACTGGTACGTCACGAGTGTATGACGGCGGACGGAAGCGTACAGAAGAGTGAATTTTCCGATGGAACATATGTTATTTGTGACTTTGCAGAGCAGATAAATGAAATCGGATACGGGGAATAAAAGAAAAGCGCCACATGTAGATTTTGTTCTTATAAAAATACAAGATTTTGTGGTTTTCCTTGTATTTTTTCAAGTGCATATCTTGCGCGGAAAGCAGAGATTTGTTATATTATGCATGCGGAGGTGTTCATGCCCGGTGCAAAGAAGATGCCGGAGCGTGACGAAACAAAATAACACCAGAAAGGAACAAATCAAATGAGAGAATTTGAACAGTGGGATGGCTTTACCGGAAGACTCTGGAAAGAAGGCATCGACGTACGTGACTTTATTCAGAACAACTATACTCCATATGACGGAGATGAGAAATTCCTGGAGGGACCAACAGAGGCTACAGACCGTCTGTGGGGCAAATTACAGGAACTCCAGAAAGAAGAGCGTGCAAAAGGCGGCGTTCTGGATATGGAGACAGACGTTGTAAGCGGAATCACAGCTTACGGCGCAGCATATATCGATGACAGCATGAAAGATCTGGAGCAGGTAGTTGGTCTGCAGACAGACAAACCGCTGAAACGTGCATTTATGCCGTATGGTGGAATTAAAATGGCTGAGCAGTCCTGCGAGACTTACGGCTACAAACCAAGCGAGAAGCTTCATGAAATTTTCACTAAATATCACAAAACACATAACCAGGGTGTATTCGACATCTACACACCAGAGATGCTGAAAGCCCGTCATAATAAAATCCTGACCGGTCTGCCGGATACCTATGGCCGTGGCCGTATCGTAGGCGACTATCGTCGTGTTGCTCTGTACGGTATTGATTACCTGATCGAGCGCAAAAAAGCAGACTTCGCTGCAACAAATCGTCAGGGAATGCGTCGTGGTGACTTCCAGTTAAGAGAAGAGATCGCTGACCAGGTCAGAGCACTGCAGGATATGAAAGTTATGGCACAGTCCTATGGCTATGACATTTCCGAGCCGGCTAAGAACGCAAGAGAAGCTGTTCAGTGGCTGTACTTCGGATACCTTGCAGCTATCAAAACTCAGAACGGTGCTGCAATGAGCGTTGGCCGTGTATCTACTTTCCTTGATATCTACATCGAAAGAGATATTGAAAAAGGAATCCTGACTGAGAAAGAAGCTCAGGAGCTGATCGATCATCTGGTAATGAAATTCCGTATGGTTAAATTCGCAAGAATTCCGTCTTACAATCAGCTGTTCTCCGGTGACCCGGTATGGGCTACTCTGGAAGTTGCCGGTATGGGAATCGACGGACGTTCTATCGTTACAAAGAACGATTTCCGTTTCCTGCATACACTGGAAAACATGGGACCTTCACCGGAACCGAACCTGACCGTTCTGTATTCCGAACGTCTGCCTGAGACATTCAAAAAATATGCAGCACATATCTCTGTTACAACAAGCTCTATCCAGTATGAGAACGATGATGTTATGCGTCCGGTATGGGGCGATGACTATTCTATCTGCTGCTGTGTATCTGCTACTGAGACAGGTAAAGAGATCCAGTTCTTCGGAGCAAGAGCAAACCTGGCAAAATGTCTGCTGTATGCGATCAACGGCGGTGTAGATGAGAAGACAAGAGATCAGGTAGCACCGAAATATCAGGCGATCACATCCGAATATCTGGATTATGATGAAGTTATGGATAAATATGACACCATGCTTGACTGGCTGGCACATCTGTATGTAGGAACTCTGAACATGATCCATTACATGCATGATAAATACTACTATGAAGCAGCAGAGATGGCTCTGATCGATACAGACGTAAGACGTACATTTGCTACCGGTATCGCAGGATTCTCACATGTAGTAGACTCTCTGTCCGCAATCAAGTATGCAAAAGTAAAAACGGTTCGTGATGAAAGCGGAATCGTTACCGATTATGAGATCGAAGGAGACTTCCCAAGATACGGTAATGACGATGACAGAGCTGACGAGATCGCTGTATGGTTGCTGCGTACATTCATGGATAAACTGAAATACTGCCATACCTACCGTGATTCTGAGCCGACAACTTCTATCCTGACAATCACATCAAACGTAGTATACGGTAAAGCAACCGGTTCTCTGCCAGATGGAAGAAAAGCAGGCGAGCCTCTGGCACCTGGAGCAAACCCATCTTACGGAGCAGAACAGAACGGTCTGCTGGCATCTTTGAACTCTGTTGCAAAACTTCCGTACGAAGATGCACTGGATGGTATTTCCAATACACAGACCATCAACCCGGGTGCTCTGGGACACGATGATGCAGAGCGTACCGAAAATCTGGTTCATGTACTGGATGGTTACTTCAAACAGGGTGCACATCACCTGAACGTAAACGTATTCGGAAAAGAAAAACTGATCGATGCTATGGAGCATCCGGAAAAAGAAGAATACGCAAACTTCACAATCCGTGTATCAGGATATGCTGTTAAATTTATCGACCTGACAAGAGAACAGCAGCTTGACGTTATCGCAAGAACCTGCCACGACAGAATGTAATATGGAAAACGGGGCAAAAACAGGATATGTCCATTCGCTGGAAAGCTTTGGATCGGTTGACGGTCCGGGTGTGCGTTATGTGATCTTCTTAAGCGGCTGTGCGATGCGATGCCAGTTCTGTCATAATCCGGATACCTGGAATATGACAGCCGGCAAAAGCTACACAGCTGATGCCCTTCTGAAACAGGCAGTAAAATACCGCACTTATTGGGGAAATAAGGGCGGTATTACTGTCAGTGGAGGAGAACCACTGCTTCAGATTGATTTTCTGATCGAACTGTTTCGCAAGGCAAAAGAGATGGGGATCCACACAACGCTGGATACGAGCGGCAATCCTTACACGGAAAAAGAGCCATTCTATTCAAAATGGCTGGAACTGATGAAATATACCGATCTGATTCTTCTGGATATCAAGCATATTGATGAACAGGAGCATATCAAACTGACCGGTCAGACCAACAAAAATATTCTGGCTATGGCAGAAAAGTTATCGGATATGGGAAAACCGGTATGGATCCGTCATGTACTGGTTCCGGAGCGGAGCGACCGTGATGATTACTTGCACCGGCTGGCAGATTTTATTCACACGCTGAAAAATGTGGAGCGTGTGGAAGTATTGCCATACCATACGCTGGGCGTGTTCAAATGGGAAAATTTAGGAATTCCATATCAGCTTGAAGGGATCAATCCGCCAAGTGCAGAGCGGATCAAGAATGCAGAAGAGATTCTGGCGTTCAGGAAATAGAAATAACAGGAAAATTTTAAATGTGCAAAGGAACAATGCCCTGAAGGATACATAAAAGTGTCTTCCTGGGCATTGTTCCTTTTGCACATTTGGAAAGCGGACATTCACAATCCGCTTCTCTGCGTTCAAATTTCAATATTTCACGAGTTTTTTAAAGCAGAGAAAATTTACTCCACAACCGGAGGTACAAAATGTTCGATCGCATTTCGCAGTTTCGGATGATTAGCGGATGGTAACGCTGCGTTTTCGGCTGTTATACGTATAGACTTTTTCATCCAGATCTTTTAAAACCTTTATATTTCTTTTTACAGTATCTCGTTTTCTAAGAAAAGAGGGAGCATCGATAAAAGTGACCTTTGCATGGATATATTTGAAAAAGGATTCTCTCTTGTCGTTGTTTCCATGATGCGGAGCCTGAAGATACGTTGCCTTCAGACGTTTGTGATAAGTTTTGATAAGTCTTTTGCCAATGCTGCTCACAATATCTCCGGTGAAAAGCATACTTGTTTTTTTACCGGAAATTTTAAAAACCAGAGAAGAACCATTGCAGATATCTTTGGTCGTATCTTTCAGATTACGGCTGTAACCATTAAAAAATTCAAAATCCAGACCGGCGAAGGAAAAAGTATCATCTGCTTTTGCCCACCGGATCTTGGGATTTTTTCTTACAAGACGTGAAAACTTCTGAAATACCTGATATTCATCCCATGGATATTGATAGTGTCTGTAACGGGAAGCGTTGATCTTTGGTGCAATAACCTGATCAATCTGTATGCCGTCCGGATTGGCAAAAATCTGATTGAAAGCTCCGACATGATCCGGATGCGGATGTGTGATAATCCAGAGATTTACCTTTCCGCCCAGTTTCTTTATGGTATCGCGTACTCTTTTCGCATCATAATCCCATCCACCGTCAATTACGATCAGTTTGCCGTTGCTTCCTTTGATCGTATAAAACATGGACTGCTGAAAATCAGAATCAGATCCATATTGTGTGACTTTCCAGGAAGATGCATAAACTTTTTCTTCGCAGAACGGATGCAGGCTGAAGAATAAAAAAAGTCCGACAGACAAGAAAAACCGAAAAGTATATAAATGAAAAAGCTGTGTTTTATTTTTCATTGGGATCTCTCCTTTAGTGATATATTTATCATATTGTCTTTTATACTGTTTTGCAGGAATTATCATTAACATTTCATTTTTCAGCTTCCACAACCGGTGGTATGAAATATTCGATCGCATTTCGCAATTTCGGATGATGGATCACAAAATGAATCGCCGGGGCATTCCCTTTGGAGATCATCGCCCATTTTCCTTCGTGCAGAATGATCTGCAGATTTTGAAAAGGATTAGAGGAAGATGTGGTCAAATGATAATTCGGATGTAAACAGGCAAAAGTTTCTGCCTGTTTTTTCTGCTCCAGATATTCTTCATAGCTCACTGGTATGTTATTTGGAAAAAACATACCGGACAGTGGAAGAGAAAGTGCATGAAGATAAAAATCTTTTTCGGTGAGGAGTGGAATTTCGTCTTCGATCACATCATGTTCCAGAATTTTTTCGGTGATATCACGCTGATTTTGTGCAAAGTCAAGAATGGAAGCCTGATCCTTTGCAGAAAGTCTGTGTTTCTGTAAAAAATCTTTCAGATAATCAGAATCCAGCGTGTAAAGTGGCAGGGAAGAAAGAATGCTGCGGCGTTTTCCTGGTGTGGAAGTGTCGGCAAGCAGAAAAGCATTCAGTTTTCCGATGTGATCTTCTCGATAAATATCCATCAGAGGAGAAGCATTTAGCAGCAATGCTTCTGCACGCTTTGTATAATAAACAATATCTTCTTTTGTCTTGGAGAGATAATAGCGTCCCTCGCTGTGATGTCCTGTAATGGCTTCACCGGAGAGAACGGCGGCTCCGGACACTTTCAGAAAGTGATGAAAAACACTGCTTTGTTCCCCTTTTAAATAATACGGAGAGATCTGGCCTGTCATATACATCGGGATCCAGCTCTCTAATCCTAACATCATTTCTTCAAAAGAACGGTCAAGCTGATGGATCTGATTCAGATGAAGTCCTTTTTTCAGAAGCAGAGCCATACCAAACATCCATTTCTTTGGAAATTCGGGATCTTTTGCCATTTCCGTCATTGGCATATCGCTGTACATCGTGACCGGTTTTTTCGATTTGGAAAGGACGGTTGCCTTTAAAAAATGAAGTTCACTTGCCATCATTTCTTCCAGTCCATAGTAATATTTTGCCGTCGGAAACTGAAAGGGAACACCCGGAACTTTCATTTCATCGAAATGGATGACTTTTATATATTCATTCAGATCAAATTCATCCAGTTTGGATAAAAATTTGGAAAGACTGTCTTCGCCCTTTTTCCTGTTCTGACTGTTTAAAAGCCACAGGCGGATTTTTTCGCAGACGACAGAAGTATCGTTTAGTTCTTCTTCCGAACATTCCAGAAGCTGTGCCAGCACATAAAGATCATCGCCCTGGCAGTATTTACGTGCCACATAAGCGGAAACAGCCAGGACAAAGCCTTCCGGATCTGCAGGAGAGCGGCTGCCGTTTCGAAAGCGGAAAATCGTTGAGGTATCATAACTGATGTGCTGGCACAGTTTTGTGATATTTAGATTCAGTACGGAAATCAGCGTGTTAAAATTCTGACGCAGTTGCTCTTTGTCCGTGGACTTCATGTCTGAACAGGCGAGAAATTGCTGACGGATCTCTATTTTTGTGAGATTTGTGCCTTCTCTTTTTAATGCGAGCGTTTCAAGGGCAGAGCAAAGCTGTTCAAACGTTTCCGAATGAACATCCGGCACACGTTCACCGGAACGATAACGACTGAGTGCAGCGGCAGAAATTCCGGAAACAATGCAGAGTTCTTTGGCAGTACAGTTCACCACTTTCATATATTGATTCAACTGTTCATAAAAACGCATAGAAGCACCTCTTTTCATCAAATTTGCCAAAACATCAATGAAGCGTATTTCGCATTCGGTTGCTATGTGTTTATTGTATCGGAGATTTGCAAAAAAGAAAGATGAAAATATCAAAATTCCCGATTTGGCAATTGACGTTTCGGGAATCTTACTTGTCAAATAAGCAGAATCTTTTATACTGAGAGTAAGAGAGAACAGGTTGATTTTATACAAGATGTTTATATCTGGACAGAGCGAAAAGAAGGGGGGAGAAAGAGGTTCTGACAGATCAGGAAAGGAGAAATTTTATGAGGAAAATACAGGAGAGACACATGGATATAACTTGGAAACGAAAATGGATATTCTGGTTGCTGTTGGCAGTGATGCTGCTGTTTTTACCGGGAAAGACATTTGCAGCAGAAAAAGAAAGCAAAGTAATCGAAGAAATCGTTAAGAATTCAGAAATGGACATTCCTGAAAAGATGATTGAAGCACAGGCTCAGCAGATGGTTGAAGAATTTGCTCAGAACATTGCTATGCAGGGTATTTCATTTGACCAGTATATGCAGTTTACAGGTTCAACTGTAGAACAGTTATTAGAACAGGTTAAGCCACAGGCTAAGGCTAGAATCGAATCAAGCTTAGTTCTTGAAGAAGTAGTTAAGGCTGAAAAGATTGAAGCTACAGATGAAGAATTCGAAAAAGAATTAGAAGATATGGCTACAAGATATCAGATGGAAAAAGAAAAGGTTGCTGACTTATTGTCAGACGATGATAAGAAGAACCTTAGAAATGACATTTGCTTAAAAAAGGCTGCTAAGTTTGTAACTTCTAAAGCAAAATAGTTTTAAGTTATATTAGGAGGTATTGAATATGGCATTAGTACCTTATGTCATTGAACAGAATTCAAGAGGAGAACGTTCATACGACATTTATTCAAGATTATTAAAAGACAGAATTATATTTTTAGGTGAAGAGATTAATGATGCAGTTGCAAGTACAGTTGTAGCACAGTTGTTATTCCTTGAATCTGAGGATCCGGGAAAGGATATACATATGTATATCAACAGCCCTGGAGGATCAGTTACAGCAGGTATGGCAATTTATGATACAATGAACTATGTAAAGTGTGATGTGTCAACAACTTGTATCGGAATGGCTGCCAGCATGGGTGCATTCCTTTTATCAAGCGGTGCAAAAGGAAAAAGATACGCATTACCTAATGCAGAAGTTATGATTCATCAGCCATTAGGTGGCGCTCAGGGACAGGCAACTGAAATTCAGATTGCAGCAGAGCACATCTTAAAGACAAAGAAGAAATTAAATCAGATTCTTGCAGATAATGCAGGAAAACCGGTTGAGGAAGTAGAAAAAGACACTGACAGAGATAATTTTATGTCCGCTGAGGAAGCCAAAGCATTTGGATTAATCGATGAAGTAATTACAAGACGATAGGGAACAGATATGTTCCCTATTCTTTAATGAGGTGTAGAATATTGGGAAGAAATGATGATCAGATAAGGTGTTCATTTTGTAATAAGTCACAGGCTCAGGTGAAAAAATTGATTGCAGGACCGAATGATACTTATATCTGTGATGAATGTGTGGAAGTATGCTCTGAGATTATAGAAGAAGAGATGGCATATGATGAGAATGATTCCTGGACTCCGTTTTCAGATATCAATCTTTTGAAACCGGAAGAGATCAAGGAATTTCTTGATGATTATGTGATTGGACAGGATGAGGCAAAAAAGGTTCTTTCTGTTGCTGTATATAATCACTACAAGCGTATTATGGCACAGAGAGATCTCGGCGTCGAATTGAATAAGAGTAATATACTGATGCTTGGTCCGACAGGGTGTGGTAAGACACTTCTTGCCCAGTCACTTGCAAAAATTCTGAATGTTCCATTTGCAATAGCTGATGCAACAGCTCTTACTGAGGCAGGATATGTAGGAGAAGATGTGGAAAATATTCTTCTAAAACTGATTCAGGCTGCAGATTATGATATTGAACGTGCAGAGTATGGTATTATCTATCTTGATGAGATCGATAAGATTACAAGAAAATCTGAGAACCCGTCAATTACAAGAGATGTATCTGGAGAAGGTGTTCAGCAGGCACTTCTTAAGATTGTAGAAGGCACGGTTGCAAATGTTCCTCCACAGGGTGGAAGAAAGCATCCACATCAGGAATTGATACAGATAGATACAACGAATATTTTATTTATCTGTGGCGGTGCATTTGAAGGAATTGATAAGATTATTGAGAAACGTATTGATCAGAAATCTATCGGATTTAATGCAGAAATTGCAGAGAAGCATGAAGATGATGTAGATAAATTGTTAGCTCAGGTGCTGCCACAGGATCTTGTGAAATTTGGATTGATTCCGGAACTGGTAGGGCGTGTACCAGTTACAGTATCTCTTGAGATGCTGGATCATGATGCTTTGATCCGTATCTTGACAGAGCCAAAGAATGCAATCGTAAAGCAGTATCAAAAACTTTTGGAACTAGATGGAGTGAAATTAGTATTTGACGATTCTGCATTAAACGAGATTGCAGATATATCATTGAAAAGAAAGACCGGAGCCAGAGGACTTCGGGCAATCATGGAAAATACAATGATGGATATTATGTATCGCGCACCGTCCGATGAGACACTGAAAACGTGCCGGATCACCGGTGACGTGGTGACAGGAAAAGCAAAACCAGAGTGTGAACACACTTCTGTGAATACACAAAGCGCATAATGAAAGAGGCGGGTACGAGTAAAATTGTTCCCGTCTCATTTTTGAATTATAGGAGTAAACAGTATGGAAAATGAGTTGATGAGTCTGCCGATGGTGGCACTTCGTGGACTTGCAGTGCTGCCAGAGCAGGTGACACATTTTGATGTGAGCCGTGAAAAATCTGTGCAGGCAATCACACAGGCCATGAAAAAAGATCAGAAAGTATTTCTTGTAATGCAGAAGGAAGTTGAAGTGGAAGAGCCAAAGGAGTCAGATCTTTACAGAATTGGCTGTATTGCAACTGTAAAACAGATTGTAAAGCTTCCGGGAAATATGAAACGTGTTTTAGTATCGGGAGAGCAGCGTGCAGGTCTTTCCTGGATTGAATCTGAAGAACCTTATTTTCAGGTCGCGGTAAAAATATTGCCGGATTTCTGCAAACCGGAAGACAGGGAACTGTTGGAAAATCCAATCAATGAAGAAGGAATGGTACGTGGACTTCGTGAACTGTTCAGGGATTATATGTCAAAAAATCCAAAGCTTGCAAAAGAACTCGCTATGATGATCGAAGAGATAAAATCGCTGCGCGTCATGGTCGATACAATTGCTGCCAATCTTCCAATGGATTATGAAGATACCCAAAAAGTTCTGGAAGAGCAGGATATTCTTCAGAGATATGAAGACATTTCTCTTCGTGTGGTCAATGAGATGCGCGTACTCAGTGTGAAAGAGGAACTTCAGAAAAAGGTAAAAGAGCGTGTAGATAAGAATCAGAGAGAATATATCTTAAGAGAAGAGATGAAACTGATTCGTGAGGAACTAGGGGAAGATACACTTCAGACAGATGCGGAGGAATTCGAACAGGCAGTGAAAGATTTAGATGCATCTTGTGAAGTGAAAGAAAAATTAGCAAAAGAAATCAAAAGATTTAAAAGCCAGATGGCAAGCCCGGCAGAGTCTGGTGTTGTAAGAACTTATATTGAAACGATGCTTGAGATGCCGTGGAATAAGAGATGTGAGGAGAATCTTGATATCAAAGCTGCGAAAGAAAAGCTTGATGAAGAACATTATGGTCTGGAAAAGGTAAAAGATCGTATACTGGAATTTCTGGCAGTTAGAATCCTCACAAGTAAAGGACAGACTCCGATTCTTTGCCTTGCTGGCCCTCCGGGAACCGGTAAGACCTCTATTGCAAGATCACTTGCAGAAGCGCTTGGAAGACCTTATGTCCGTATTTCTCTTGGTGGTGTGCGTGATGAGGCTGAGATCCGGGGACATCGCAAGACTTACGTAGGCGCAATGCCTGGAAGAATTGCGACAGCACTTCGAAATGCAAAAGTAAAGAATCCACTGATGCTTTTAGACGAAATTGATAAAGTTAGTAATGACTATAAAGGAGATACATTTTCTGCACTTCTGGAAGTACTGGACAGTGAACAGAATGACAAGTTCCGTGATCATTATCTGGAAGTTCCAATCGATTTGTCGGAAGTACTGTTTGTTACGACAGCTAATACATTACAAACAATTCCAAGACCACTTCTTGACCGTATGGAAGTAATCGAGATCAACAGTTATACAGAAAATGAGAAAATTCATA
>ENA-OURZ01002488-OURZ01002488.1-human-gut-metagenome-genome-assembly--contig:-NODE-2488-length-17235-cov-5.683178_pt1 | contig 17235 bp, 16 predicted proteins | sample MGYA00242073_ERZ509195 | MGnify/ENA primary metagenome ERZ509195 (study PRJEB26280, sample SAMEA2338837) | human gut metagenome | biome: human gut; feature: human-associated habitat; material: faeces...
TAGGGGCCGGGCATGCCCGGCCCCTACCGCTCTGCAATCAACGAAAATCCCGGTACGCTTATACCGTGCGTACCGGGAAAAGTATTTAGCGCTTACTGCTCCTGCGCGGCAAACAGCTGCGGGGCTGCCTTGTAGATCAGCACCGCGGCCACCGTGGTCAGGATGGTCTCGGGCAGCATGTAGCTGCCGTTGTAGGTCAGGCTGTAGGTCCAGGCGGGCAGACCGTCGCTCAGGTTGCCCCAAATCAGCACGCCGGACAGGAAGCTGCACAGGAAGCGGATGCCGCACACCGCTGCCGTGCCGACGGCCACGCCGACCAGACGGTTCTTGAACGGCTTGGCAATCGCACCGGCCAGGCCCAGCAGGGTGAAGGCCAGCACGTAGTCCAGCAGGATCATACCCACCAGCGGCAGCAGGCCGGGAGCCGGGGGCGCGTAGAAGCCCAGCAGCATCTGCAGCAGGCTGTTGACAAAGCCCGTGAACAGTCCCCATTTTGTGCCGTGGCGGTAGGAGACCAGGATGAACGGCAGCATGCTCAGCAGGGTGATGGAGCCGCCGTTGGGCATCTCAAAAATTTTGATGTTCGCCAGCACGGTGCCCAGGGCGATCATCAGGGCGCACTCCACGAGAGTGCGGGTCTTGGAATAGGTTTTGGACATGGTATCCACTCCTCAAAAAATGTAACGTAAAAACAGGAAAGCGCCCGCAAGGTACACTTGCAGGCGCAAAAGCGTTATGACGTGTTGGGTCAAACTTCCTACGCCGGCATTGCCCGGATCAGGTTTAAGGCGACCCGAAACTGCGGTTTGTTTCGATCTCAGCCGAGGATGCCCCTCAGCGCCCCTGTTTTTATGTCCAAACCTATTATACACGTCCACCGCTGATTGTCAAGCCTTTCAAATTTTATCCACACGATTCCCCAGGTTTCACACGCTTTCTTCAATGTTCTTTCATCTGTACCGGGTATACTGCAGCTGTACTCAAAAAGCACCCAGACAGGAGTGATCGATAGGAAGAAAAAGCGTATTCTCTGCGGGGCTGCAAAATCCTAAAGCCTTCCCCCGCGGGGGAAGGTGGCCCCGCAGGGCCGGATGAGGGGGTAAGCTACCGATTGCGAACCGCAAACGGGCAGCCATGGCAAGCTCTGCCCTCATCAGTCACCTTACGGTGACAGCTTCCCCCTCGGGGGAAGCCAAAAAGCGGACACCCAATCGGGTGCCCGCTTTTTTATCGGTAAAAATTTACTTGCTGATCTTGATCAGATCCGCGCCCGGCTCCACGGCGCCGGAGGCCACGACCTCGACGTCCTTGAAATCATCGGTGTTCGTGACGACGGTAATCACCACGGCGGGGTGAGCGGCAGCCGCGATTTTGTCCAGATCCATCTCCAGCAGCAGATCGCCCTTCTTGACCTTGTCGCCCTCCTTGACCTTCGGGCTGAAGCCGTCGCCCTTCATCTCGACGGTGTCAACGCCGACATGGATCAGCACCTCAACACCGGCAGTGGTCATGATGCCCAGCGCGTGGCCGCTATCGGGGGCCTGGGTGATCTCACCGTCCGCGGGGGCGTAAATTTTGCCCTCGGTAGGGTCGATGCCGCAGCACTTGCCCAGGATGCCCTGTGCAAACACCTCGTCGGGGATGTTCTCCATCGCCACAACGGTACCCTTGGCATCAGCAGCCAGGGTCACGGGGAAGGCTGGGGCCGCGGGGGCGGCAGGCTCGGCAGACTTTTTCAGAAAATCAAAGAAACCCATCGTAAAGCTCTCCTTCTTCAGCCCGGTCAGGCGGGCGTACTTGTAATTATATTATACCCCGTCTTGCCCCAAAAGGCAAGGCAGGCAAGGGAAACTTGCTTCGCTCACATCCGCCCCTTCACAGCGCGGATGGCCTGCCAGGTGATGCGGGCGATCTCCGCCGCGGGCGGCTGAAAACCGGCCTCCTGCCAGGCTACAATCGTACCAAAGCAGCCGTTCACCGCAAAGGCCAGCATATATTTCTGCTCCTCGGTGCCGCCGTCAGGTGCAAACTCGCCCAGGCAGCGCTCTGCAATCAGCTTTTTGGCGTTGCGGGTAAACTCCGACTCCCAGCTTTTGCCGTAGAGGGCCTGACAGAGGTCGGGGTTCTCGGTCATGTAGGTGAACAGCGCCACCAGCGCGGGGGGCGCGTCTTCCTGCGAGATGCTGGGGATCAGGGAGTCCATCAGGTCGTTCAGCCGTGCCAGCTGGGCGGCCTCCATCTGGTCCATCAGGGCATAAATGTCCGCGTAGTGAAAATAGAATGTGCCGCGGCTGATTCCTGCCAGCTCGGTCAGCTCCCGGACTGTAATTTCCCGCAGACTTTTCTGCTGCAACAGCGTAATAAGCGCCTGGTAGAGCCGCTGCTTGGTCATGCGCACACTGCGGTTTGCGTCCCCTTTGGCGTTCATCGTATGCACCGCCTTCCTCGCGATTTACTACTCTAAGAATAGCGTTTTTTTACCCCGATGTCAAGGATTTTTAAACTATTTATCCAAAAATGTCATTCGTTGTGGAGTAAATTTTATAAACATTGCAGTTTACGCATTTTGCCGGATGTGGTACACTGAAACAGGGAAGTGATAGTATGAAAATTGACCGTGCCCGCGCACAAAAAGCCTTTGCCGACTATGCCGCACACTACAACGCCGCTGACGCCAAGGTCAAATTGAAAATCGACCATACCTACCGCGTGGCGGCGCTCTGCGCCCGCATTGCCCAAAGCCTGGCCCTGCCGCCGGAGGATGTCGATCTGGCGTGGCTGTCTGGCATCCTGCATGATGTAGGCCGCTTTGAGCAGCTGCGCCGCTACAACACATTTATCGATGCACAGTCGGTCAGCCACGCCGCGATGAGCGTCGCGGTGCTGTTCGACGAGGGACGCATCCGGGACTATCTGGACGATGCCGGTGCCGACGCACTGCTGCGCACCGCTGTGGAATGGCACAGCGCGTTCCGTCTGCCGGAGGCGCTGGATGACCGCACGCGGCTGTTCTGCCAGATTCTGCGCGACGCCGACAAGATCGACATTCTGCGGGTCAACGTCGAGACACCGATGGAGGAAATTTACAACGTCAGCACTGCGGCGCTGCGCCGGAGCCCGGTAACGCCCGCCGTGCTGGACGCCTTTTACGCCCACCACTGCGTGCTGCACAGCTTAAAGCAGTACCCCGCCGACAACGCCGTCGGCCATGCGTCGCTTGTGTTTGAGCTGTGCTATCCCGAGAGCCTGCGCATCGTGGACGAGCAGGGCTGGCTGTGGCGGCTGCTGGATTTTAAAACCGATAACCCGGACACCGCCGCCGCGTTTGCCGCCATCCGGGACGAGCTGCACCGCTGGCTGCACGCGCAGTCGGCGTGAGACGATACTCAAAAAGTGCAATTTCATGGTTTGACAACATAGAAGGACTCCTGCAATCGCATACGCAGCCCGCCCGCAGGCAGACAAAGGGCCGTAGAACGCTCTTTACTTTCCGTCGTATCGTTTCTTCCTATTGTTATGCAATCTATTATATCTGTATTACAGATAAATTTCAATATCTGCCTCCAAGATAACGATAATAGTCGTAAGGGGGTAGTCAACCTATGGAATATCCGAACATACGAAGCCTACGGGAAGACCACGATTTTCGTCAGTGCGATCTTGCCAGTGTCCTCCACGTATCCCAGAACACCTACTCTCAGTATGAAAACGGCGTTATTGAGCTGACCGCAGAAAGGCTGGTCAAGCTGGCCGACTTCTATAACGTCAGTATAGACTATCTGCTGGGGCGCACCGATAACCCGGAGGTAAACCGCAATTAACAAATGCCGCGCGGCTCACAGGGAGCCGCGCGGCATTTTGCTTCAGAGCAGACCCTGCACCAGAATGACGGCGATCAGGACCGGCAGAACGTATTTAAAGTAGGGCTTGACCCACTGCGGCATTTTGGGGCCGCTGCCGGTGTTGCACTCGGCGGTGTATTTGTCGAAGCCCCAGCCCCATTTGGTGACACAGAACAGCAGATAAACAAGGCTGCCGCCCGGCAGCAGAACGTTGCTGACAAGGAAGTCCTCAAAATCCAGCACGGTGCTGCCCACGCCCAGGGGCTGGATGCCGCTCCACACGTTGTAGCCCAGCGCACAGGGCAGGCCCAGCACGACCAGCGCCGCCGCGCCCACCAGGCAGGCCCTGCGGCGGTCCCAGCCGAAATTCTCCCGCGCACAGGCGATGATATTTTCAAACACCGCAATGACCGTGGAGAAGCTGGCGAAGGTCATGAACAGGAAGAACAGCGCGCCCCACAGGCGTCCGCCCGCCATGTTTGTAAAGACGTTGGGCAGCGTGATGAAAATCAAGCTCGGTCCCGCGTCGGGCGAGATGCCGAAGGAGAAGCAGGCCGGGAAGATGATAAGGCCCGCGCAGACCGCCACAAAGGTGTCCAGCACGCAGATGCGGGCGGCCTCACCCGGCAGGGTAAAGCGGCGGTCCATGTAGCTGCCGAAAATCTCAATTGCGCCGATGCCGAGGCTTAAGGTAAAGAACGACTGGTTCATGGCCGCCGTAATGACACTGCCCAGGCCCTGCCCGGTGGCGCGGGACCAGTCGGGCAGCAGGTAGAAGGCCAGGCCCTCGCCCGCGCCGGACAGCGTGAAGCTGTGCACAACCAGCACAAGGATCAATACGAGCAGGGCGCTCATCATCCATTTGCCGACCTTTTCCAGACCGCCCTGCAGGCCGCGCCCGCAGACGACAAAGCCCGCCAGCGTGATGACGACCATCCAGAAAACCATCTCGACAGGGTTCGAGAGCATCTCGCCAAAGACGCCGGCGGCCTGCTCGGAGGTCAGGCCGTCAAAGCTGCCGGTCAGGAAGCGGAAAAAGTAGTCGACCATCCAGCCGGAGACGGTGGTGTAGTACATCATCAGCAGCACACAGCCCACCATGCAGAACCAGCCGTGGATATGCCACTTGCTGCTCCCGGGCTCCAGCGCCTTGTAGGCGCTGCGCGCCGCGCCGCGGCCCGCACGGCCTACGGCCAGCTCCATCGTCAGGACCGGCAGACCCATGAGCACCAGAAAGAGCAGGTAGAACAGCACAAAGATGCCGCCGCCGTACTGGCCGGTGACTGTGGGGAAGCGCCAGACGTTGCCGATGCCGATAGCACAGCCCGCGCTGACCAGAATGAAGCCAAGGCGTGAGCCGAAGCTTTCTCGTTGATTTTGGGGATCCATACAATTCCTCTTTTCTATCCAAAAGTAGAATTATTATAGCGTACCGCGGTGAAACTTGCAAGTGGGGAATCACAGTGTTATAATTATAGCAACACCCGCGGCGTGGGTCGATTGGAAATTTGCCCGTACCTGTAGGGGCCGATGCTCGCATCGGCCCGCCAGCCCTGCGGCAGCCGGAAGGCCCCGCGGGCAAATACTGTCCGCCCCTGCAAAGCGTGCAATACTTTACTAAGGAGTCAAAAATATGCTTCGTTTTGAATGTGACTATGGCGAGGGCGCGGCCCCCGCGGTTTTGGAGCTTCTGCAAAAGACCAATTTCGACCAGACCCCCGGCTATGGCGAGGATGAATACTGCGCCAAGGCCGCCGCGCAGATACGCAGCCTGTGCGACGCCCCCGACGCCGACGTGCACTTTTTCGTCGGCGCGACCCAGGCGAATCTGACCGTCATTGCGGCGGCGCTCAAGCCGTGGCAGGGCGTGCTGTGCGCCGACTCCGGGCACATCCATGTGCACGAGACCGGCTCCATCGAGGCCACAGGCCACAAGTGCCTGGCACTGCCCGGCAAAAACGGCAAGATCACGGCCCGCCAGATCCGCAAAGCCGTGGAGGAGCACCGCGCCAACGCCAGCCACGAGCACGAGGTCCAGCCCGGCATGGTCTACCTCTCGAACCCCACCGAGGTCGGCACCCTTTATAATAAGGAAGAATTGACCGACATCTCCGCCGCCTGCTACGAGCTGGGGCTCTACCTGTTCGTGGACGGCGCGCGGATGGCCTACGGCCTGACGAGCCCCGCCAACGACCTGAGCCTGCAGGACTACGCCGCGCTCTGCGACGTGTTTTACTTAGGCGGCACCAAGTGCGGCGCGCTGTTCGGCGAGGCCGTTGTCATCACAAACGACGATCTGAAGCCCGATTTCCGCTACTGCCTGAAGCAGCACGGCGGCATGCTGGCGAAGGGCCGCCTGCTGGGCGAGCAGTTCCTGGCCCTGCTGGACGGCGAGGACGGCAGCGGCAGCAGCCTGTATTTCACGATGGCGAAAAAGGCCGACGAGCAGGCCCTGCGCATCCGCGCCGCCTTTGAGGCAAAGGGCTGCAAGGTGCTGCACGACTCCCCGACGAACCAGCAGTTCTTTGTTCTGCCCGACGAGAGGTACGACAAGCTGGCCGAGACCTACGCCATGACCCACATGGGCAAGCCCGACAAACACCACACCGCCGTGCGCGTATGCACCAGCTGGGCCACGAAGGACGAAGCCGTGGAGCAGCTGATTCAAGACGTCGCAACGCTGTAATAACTGCATCGTAGGGAGGGGTCTTGACCCCTCCGGGCCGTGCGCATCCGCCGCCAGGTTTCCCGGAGCGGTCAAGGCCGCTCCCTACAAACCTCCTGTAGGGGCCGGGCATGCCCGGCCCGCAGCCTTCCCGCAAACGTTAGTCCGCCTTACCGTGGCGGGCGCACCAAAATAAAAGCCTCCTGCATCGCAACCGATGCAGGAGGCTTTTTTGTATCTATTCAAATGGCTTCACGGCCTTGTTGGTTGTCTGCGCCGTGGCCGAAGCGATTGCTTCTGGCATGGCCAAGGCGGCAGTGTAATGTGTCTTGGGGCGTTCCCCCTTAACTCTGATTATACTATACACTGCATTTATGTCCGCCCTGTCACGCCAATTTGAAAAATATGTTAAATCTCGGTTCCCTCAAGTCACTTCTGGATGCGCTTGTCGCACTTGATGGCCAGCTTTGTGCCGACGGTCTGCAAAATCTGTACCAGCACGACCAGCAGCGCCGTGGCAAAGAACTCCAGCACCACGTTAAAGCGGTAGTAACCGTAGTTGATGGCGATCTTGCCAAGGCCGCCGCCGCCGATGATGCCGGCCATTGCGCCGTAACCCATGATGGTCGTGGCGGCAATCGTCACGTTGGCAACCAGGCTCGGCATGCTCTCGGGCACCATGACCTTGGTGATGATCTGCAGCGGCGTTGCGCCCATGCTCTGGGCGGCCTCAATGACACCCGCATCCACCTCGCGCATACTGGTCTCGACCAGACGCGACACAAAGGGGAACGATGCGATGACCAGCGGCACAATGGACGCCACCGTACCGATGGACGTGCCCACGATGGCGCGGGACAGCGGAATGACAATGATCATCAAAATCAAAAACGGCACGCTGCGCAGCAGATTCACCAGGCCGTTCAGCAGCGCCATGAGCCAGCGGGGCAGGGGACGCACGCCGCCCTGTTCGCCCGTGACCAGGCAGACGCCCAGCGGCAGACCGATGACCAGCGCCAGCAGCGTTGCGACGACGGTGGACCAGACCGTCTCCCATGTTTCAAACGGAATGGTGGGCAAAATCTGCAAGAATGTCTGCCATTCCTTGCCTGCAAAAAGCTCTGCCATCAGCCGTTCACCTCCTCAAAAGTAATGCCGGGATAGTTCCTGATGTACTCCAGTGCCGCGGCGGCCTTGTCGTCGTCGGGCAGCGCCAGCAGCATGCTGCCCAGCGTCTGGCCGTTCACAATGCGGGTGTCCGCCGCCATGATCGAGACGAGCGCGCCGCACTCAATGGCAAGGCTTGCCACCAGCGGCTTGTCCGTGGTCTGGGTGCCGCCGAAGGCCACACGCACCAGCTTGTGGCCGGGCAGGACCTCGGCCTGGGGCGCACCGGCGGGGTAGACGAGCCGCCGCGCCGCCTTGGACGTAGGATGGCTGAAGATAGCCTGCACCTCGCCCTCCTCGACGACGGTGCCGTTATCGAGAATGGCCACACGGTTGCAGACCTCCTCCACAACGCTCATCTGGTGGGTGATGATGACGACTGTGATGCCCAGCTCACGGTTGATTTTTTGAATGAGCTGCAAAATGGCGTGGGTCGTGTTCGGGTCCAGGGCGCTCGTCGCCTCGTCGCAGAGCAGCACCTTCGGGTCCGTTGCCAGCGCACGGGCAATCGCAATGCGCTGCTTCTGGCCGCCGGACAGCTGCGCCGGGTAGGCGTCGGCCTTATCGGGCAGGCCGACCAGCTCCAGCAGTTCACGGGCGCGGGCCTCGGCCTTGTCTCCGGGGACCTTCGCCAACTCCATCGGGAACATGATATTGCGCAGACAGGTGCGCTGCATCAGCAGGTTGAACTGCTGAAAAATCATGGTGATCTCACGCCGGGCCGCGCGCAGGTCGGCGGCGCGCAGGTCCTGCATCTGCTTGCCGTTGACGATGACATTTCCCTCGTCCGGGCGCTCCAGCATATTGATGCAGCGTACCAGTGTTGATTTTCCGGCGCCCGACATACCGATGATGCCGTAGACGTCGCCGTCCCGGATCGTCAGGTTGATGTCGTTCAGCGCGACGACCGTGCCGCCCTGCGTGGCAAAGCGCTTGGTCAGGTGTTGCAGTTCGATCATGGGTGATTCTCCCTCATTTACAAAGATAGCGAATGAGCGCAAAAACTCATTCGCTATTGATTGTACTCTATAATCTGGCAGGTTGCAAGGGTTTTCTTTGCGGCTGCCAGCGGGCGCATATGGAATGCGCCCCTACAATTTCGTTGCCTGCCGTACCGTAGGGGCGGATTCTATATCCGCCCGTGCCCGTTTACGGCGGTGCGAGGCTTTATCTTAGAAAATCGGCACAACCGCACCGTCGTAGGTGCTGTTGATGTAATCCTTGACCTTGTCGCTGGTCAGGGCAGCGTACAGCGCCTGAATGGCGGGGTCGTTCTCGCGGCCTTCCTTCACAACCAGTACGTTGGCGTAGGTCTGGGCAGCCTCGGAGGAAGCATCCTCGGTAGCAAGAGCGTCCTTGCCGACGGAGAAGCCGGCCTCCATTGCGTAGTTGCCGTTGATGACGGCGAAGTCAACATCCTGCACGGTGCGGGGCAGCTGGGCAGCCTCGATCTCCTTGATCTGCAGGTTGTGGGGGTTGTCGGTGATGTCGTTGACCGTGGCGGTCAGACCGGCGCCATCGCGGACGGTGATCAGGCCCTGGGCGGCCAGCAACTGCAGAGCACGGGCCTCGTTGGTGGTGTCGTTGGGCACGGCGATGGTCGCGCCGTCCGCAATGTTTGCCAGATCATCGCTCTTGCCCGGATAGATGCCGAACGGCTCATAGTGGACCGCGCCGACGCTGACCAGATGGGTGCCGTTCTCCTCGTTGAAGCTGTCGAGGTAGGGGGTGTGCTGGAAGTAGTTGGCGTCAACCTCGCCGTTCTCGGTGACGAGGTTGGGCTGGACGTAGTCGCTGAACTCAACAACCTCGAGGTCGATGCCCTGCTCGGCCAGAACCTCCTTGGCCACGTTCAGAATCTCGGCATGGGGCGTGGGGGAGGCAGCGACCTTCAGGGTCGTACCGGCCAGTTCGCTGGTCTCGGCGGTGGACTCGGCAGCCTCGGAGGAAGCTGCGGTGCTCTCAGTGGAGGCAGCCTCAGAGGATGCGGCGACGGAATCAGTAGAAGCGGAGGAGCCGCAGGCGGCCAGCGACAGGGCCAGAGAAGCGGCGAGCGTTGCAGAAATCAGTTTTTTCATGGTAAATTCTCCTTTATATATCGTCAGGTGTGTTGGTTTTGAACGGTCAGCTTCCCTCAAAGCGTCACATTCGCACACCGGGCTGCTTGTAAACGGAACCTCTTTCCATAGTCACAAACTTCCTTTCCAAACAAAAGCGGGATGTCGGCTTTCCGGCATCCCGCTGCAAGTTTTCATTACGCGCTGTAATTTGCGCACAAGAAAGCTGGCACAGGACGCTTACGCATCATGCACATGCACATCATCATACCAAAGCAGGCTGCATTCATGGTTCTGTACCCCTTTCTTGAATCTTTGGTCGGCGTTGTTTGCTTTCCATGGCTCACAGTATACGCCTGTGAACCGATTCTGTCAACACTTGTTTGCATAAAATTGCACATTTCGGCATTTTGCATATATCCTACTAGTTTAATAGGTTGACAACTTGCAAAATTCCTAGAATTATGCTATGATTAGTGTTACTAATTCCGATAAAGGGAGCTTTACCATGAAATTTTCGACCCGTGACCGTTATGCCCTGCGCCTGATGGTGGAACTGGCCAACCGCCCCAACGACCTGATCCCGCTGAAGGACATCAGTGATAAGCAGCGCATCAGCTTAAAATATCTGGAGCAGATCGTCACCCCGCTGGCGAAGGCCGGGCTGGTATCCAGCGTGCGCGGTGCGCAGGGCGGCTACCGGCTTGCGCGCCCGGCAGGGGAGATCACCTCCGGCGAGATCCTGCGCGCCGTCGAGGGCGAGCTGACGGCCATCCCGTGTTTGGCGTCGTCGGTGGACTGCCCCCACCGCAGCCAGTGCCACACGCTGGACTTCTGGTCCGGGCTGAATGACCTGATCAATAAATATGTGGATGGCATCACGCTGGAACAGCTGCGGACGATGCCCGAGGTGCCGGAGGAACAGGAAAGCTGTGAGTAAGGTCATGCACGGGCGGCAGAGCCGCCCGAAAAAGGCTCCCCATCAGGGGAGCTGGCCGAGCTTGCGAGGCCTGAGGGGTTCAGCCGCCTTACCATTGCCACTGCGTCACCTTTTTAGAAAAGGAGTCCACCATGGCCCAATCCAAGGAAATGATTTCCCGTGCCCGTCAGCTCCGCCATGACATGACCAAAGAAGAACGGCATCTGTGGTACGATTTTCTGCGCGCTTATGTCCCACGGTTCACACGCCAAAAAATCGTAGAGCCCTACATTCTGGACTTTTATTGCTGTGCCGCTGGATTAGCTGTTGAATTGGACGGCGGCCAGCACTATGAGGATGCGGGCAAGGTCTACGACGAACGCCGCACCGCCTATTTGCAGCAGCAGGGGATACAGGTGCTGCGATTTTCCAATTTAGATGTAATACGGAATTTTGATGGGGTGTGCTTTGAGATTGACGCAATCGTCAGGGAACTGCTTGCCCGGAAAAGCGGTGCTCCCGCAAGCTCGCAAACCCTTCAGGCCTTGCTTACGCGCGGCCAGCTCCCCTGATGGGGAGCCTTTTTTCGGGCTTCGCCCGCACCCAGTAAAACCCCGCCCCGCCTGTCAAAATCAACAGGCGGGGCGGGGTTTTATTGCTTATTGCGTTACTTCAATTACAGATTAAAATACCGCTTCGCATTATAATAGCTGATGCCCTCGACGATCTTCTTTAGAGACTTCTCGTCGTTGGGGTACTGGCCGTTCTCGACCCAGTTGCCGATGAGGTTGCACATCAGGCGGCGGAACAGCTCGTGGCGGGTGTAGCTCAGGAAGCTGCGGCTGTCGGTCAGCATGCCGATGAAGTTGCCCAGCAGGCCCAAGCGGGCCAGGGTCTTCATCTGCTGGTACATGCCGTCGTCGGTGTCGCAGAACCACCAGGCGGAGCCCAGCTGGATCTTGCCGGGGATCTCGTCATCCTGGAACGCGCCCAGAATGGTGCCCAGCATGTCGAAGTCGGCGGGGTTCAGGCTGTACAGGATGACCTTCGGGCAGGCGTCCTCTTTGGTCAGTGCGCTCAGCAGGCTGCTGATGGTAGCGCTGCAATCGGTCACGGCGATCATATCAAAGCCGGTGTCGGGGCCGAGCTTGCGGTACATCTTGTCGTTGACATTGCGCAGGCAGCTGTAGTGCATCTGCATGACAACGTTGTGCTTCTTGTACAGGGCACCCAGCTTCAGCAGCAGGTAGGTGGTGTACTCGTCGCCTTCCTCCTTGGTCAGGGTCTCACCGGCCATGGCCTTCTTGAAGGCAACAGTTGCCTTCTCAGCGTTCGTTTCGGCGAAGGGGATGTAGTCCAGACCGTGGTCAGAAGCGCGGCAGCCCATCTCGACGAAGAACTCCAGGCGTTCTTCCAGCGCACTGACAACGCAATTTGCGCAGGCAAACTTGCGGCCCACAACTTCCTCCAGCTTATGGATGTAATCGGCGAAGCCCTCCTTGCGGATGTTCAGGGCCTTGTCGGGGCGGAAGGACGGGGCGACGACGACCTTGATGGTCGGGTCTTCCTTGATCTTCTTGTGCCACTCGAGGGAGTCGATGGGGTCGTCGGTGGTACCGACCATGGCGACGTTGCTCTGCTCGATCAGGCCGCGGACGGTCAGCTTCGGGTCATGCTGCAGCTTGTCGTTGCAGAGGTTCCAGACCTCCTCGGCGGTCTCGCCGTTCAGCACGCCCTCATAGCCGAAGTACTTCTTCAGCTCGAGGTGGCACCAGGTATACATCGGGTTGCCGATGGCCATTTCCAGGCTCTCGGCAAACTTCTGAAAGCGCTCACGATCCGGCTTGTCACCGGTGATGTACTCCTCGGGCACGCCGTTGGAGCGCATCACGCGCCACTTGTAGTGGTCGCCGAAATAGTAGTCGCTGCCGTCGGCCAGCACCTGATGGCCGCCCAGCCAGACCTGCGCGATGTTCTCAAAGCGGCGGTCCTCATAAATTTCCTGCGGGGGAATGTGGCAGTGGTAATCCACGATGGGCAGCTTGGCCGAATAGTCGTGGTACAGATGCTGCGCGGTAGGGGTCTCCAGCAAAAAGTCCTTGTCCATAAATGCTTTCATGTACAGACGCTCCTTAATGATGTTATAAATGATAGTCGGGGGAATGCCGCCTCGGGCCCTGATAGCACATACCTTGCGCTGTAAAGATGACCCAAAACAGCATGCTCTGCTATTATTATACATAACTATTTTGCCTTGCACAAGTTGCAAAAATTGCTTGTTAATCGAAATTATAGCCAAAAAGTGCGGTTCTTTGTTGTGCAAGATGTGGAATCCCAAAATTGGCCTCAAAACTGCGCAAAATATGTGCGCTGTTTACGGAATGAATCTTGACGAAACGGCCTAAAGAAAATATAATTCAGGTAACAGGACGTGCTGCAGCCCCCCGCTGCGCACCAGATTTGTTTATGTTAAGGAGAAGCATATATGGATACCTTGAATTATGAAGTTCTTGCAAAATCCGGCTACAACGGCTATATTTTGAAAAACGCCCCGGAGAAGGTCCTGCAGTTCGGCGAGGGCAACTTCCTGCGCGCGTTCGTGGATTACTGGTTCGATCTGGCCAACGAGAAGGCCGACTGGAACGGCAAGTGCGTTCTGGTCCAGCCCATTGCCCCCGGCCTGGCCAAGATGATCAACGAGCAGGAGGGTCTGTACACCCTGTATCTGCGCGGCAGTGAAAACGGCAAAAAGGTCGATGACAAGCGCGTTATCTCCAGCGTCTCCCGCTGCCTGAACCCGTATGAGGAGGAGGGCTTTAAGCAGATGATGGACGTCGCCGCCAGCGACGATCTTGAGATCATCGTTTCCAACACCACCGAGGCAGGCATCGTCTACGACCCCGCCTGCAAGCTGGAGGACGTGCCCGCATCCAGCTTCCCCGGCAAGCTGACCCAGGTGCTGTACCACCGCTACAAGGCAGGCAAGAAGGGCATCATCATGCTGGCCTGCGAGCTGATCGACAACAACGGCAAGGAGCTGCTCAAGTGCGTCAACCAGTACATTGACCAGTGGGGCCTGGACGACGGCTTCAGGAAGTACGTCAATGAGGACTGCACCTTCTGCGGTTCTCTGGTTGACCGCATCGTTCCGGGCCGCATCCGTGACCCGAAGGAGGTCGCCGAGCTTGAGCAGAAGCACGGCTACGCTGACCCCCTGCTGGACGTCGGCGAGGTCTTTGGCGTCTGGGTCATCGAGGGTGATACCAAGCTGAACGACGTGCTGCCCTTCCGCAAGGCCGGTCTCGAGAGCCGCGTCTTTGTGACCCCCGACATGAGCCCGTACAAGAAGCGCAAGGTCCGCATCCTGAACGGCGCGCACACCGGCTTTGTGCTGGGTGCTTACCTGGCCGGTTTTGACATCGTCCGTGACTGCATGCACGACGCCACCGTTCTGGGCTACATGAACAAGATGCTGCTGGACGAGGTCGTGCCCATCCTGCCGCTGGATCAGGACGATTGCAAGAAGTTTGCCGCCGCCGTAGAGGATCGCTTCAACAACCCGTTCGTCAACCATGAGCTGATGAGCATCTCTCTGAACTCCACCTCCAAATGGCGCGCCCGCAACATGCCCTCCTTCCTTGAGTATATCGAGAAGAATGGCAAGCTGCCCACCTGCCTGACCATGAGCTTTGCCGCATACATTGCCTTCTACAGCAATGATGTGCAGGAGCTGACCGACAAGGGTCTGGTCTGCAAGCGTGCCAAGGGCAACGAGTACACCGTCTCCGATGACCGCTGGGTCCTTGAATTCTACAACGAGCACAAGAACGACGACGTCCCGACGCTGGTCCATGCCGTCATGACCAACGAGCAGATGTGGGGCCAGGACCTGACCAAGGTTCCCGGCTTCGAGGAGGCCACCGTCAAGAATCTGACCAACATCCGCGAGAACGGCGCACTGGCCGCGTATGCTTCCTGCCTGTAAGCGTCCAAAGGCTTCTCCATCGGGAGAAGCTGTCGGCGCAGCCGACTGATGAGGGCCGAGCATGCCCCCGCACACCCGCCCTTCATCCGGCCTTACGGCCACCTTCCCCCAAGGGGGAAGGCTTAAAACGTACCCCATTGGGGCCGGAGGTTGCCCTCCGGCCCCACTTTTATCAGAAGCTAAGGAGACATCTTATGCCTATCGCCATTAAGATCAACCCCAAGGACAACGTCGTCGTCGCCCTGCATCCCATCGCCAAAGGCACGGCAGTCCCCGTCGATAACACCACCGTCACCGCCATTGAGGACATTCCCCAGGGCCACAAGATGGCCATTGCGCCCATCAAAAGCGGCGAAAACGTCATCAAATACGGCTTTCCCATCGGCCACGCCACGGCGGACGCCGTGCCCGGCACCTGGATGCACACCCACAACATCCACACGAACCTCTCCGGTGAGATCGAGTACAGCTATCACCCCAATGTGCACCCGCTGACCCCCGCCGCGCCTGACACCTTCATGGGCTACCGCCGCAAGGATGGCCGCGCTGCCATCCGCAACGAGATCTGGATCATCCCGACTGTCGGCTGCGTCAACGACTGCGCCAAGGCGCTCGTGCGTGACAATCAGGACCTTGTGACCGGCAGCATCGACGGGCTGTATACCTTCACCCATCCGTTCGGCTGCTCCCAGACCGGCCATGACCACGCACAGACCCGCAAGCTGCTGGCATCTCTGGTGCGTCACCCCAACGCGGGCGCGGTTCTGGTGCTGAGCCTGGGCTGCGAAAACCTGACCCATGAGCAGTTTCTGGCCGAGCTGGGCGACTACGACCATGACCGCGTCAAGTTCCTGACCTGCCAGGACGTTGAGGACGAGCTGGTCGCGGGACGCGAGATCCTGAAAGAGCTGGCCGCCTACGCCGCGCAGTTTAAGCGTGAGCCGATCCCTGCCAGCGAGCTGGTCGTCGGCATGAAGTGCGGCGGCTCGGACGGTTTGTCCGGCATCACCGCCAACCCGACGATTGGCCGCTTCAGCGATATGCTGTGCGCCCGCGGCGGCTCCACTGTGCTGACCGAGGTGCCCGAGATGTTCGGTGCCGAGGGCTTCCTGATGGACCGCTGCCAGAACGAGCAGGTCTTTGAGAAGGCCGTCAGGATGATCAACGGCTTCAAAGAGTACTTCATCAGCCACAATGAGGTCGTCTACGACAATCCCTCTCCGGGCAACAAGCAGGGCGGCATCACCACGCTGGAGGACAAGAGCTGCGGCTGCGTCCAGAAGGGCGGCACCGCCCCCATCATGGACGTCATCGGCTACGGCGACCCGGTGGTGACCAAGGGCCTGAACATGCTCTACGGCCCCGGCAATGACCTTGTGTCCGCTACGGCCATGACCGCTGCCGGTGCCCACATGATCCTCTTCTCCACCGGCCGCGGCACCCCGTTCTCGGCTCCGGCTCCCACCCTGAAGATCGCCACCAATACCCCGCTGGCCACCAAGAAGTCCGGCTGGATCGATTACAACACCGGCGTCATCGCCGACGGCGAGAAGACCATCGACGAGACCGCACAGGGTCTGCTGGAACTGGTTATTCGCGTGGCCAGCGGCGAGCAGACCAAGGCCGAGAAGCACGGCTTCCGTGAGATCTCCATCTTCAAGGACGGCGTTGTTTTGTAAATCACTTCCTTCGTCATCCCTTCGGGATGCCACCTCCCTCATGGAGGGAGGCTTTGGCCTACCCGGACGCAGAAAAAGGCTCCCTCTTTGAGGGAGCTGTCGAGCGGAAGCGAGACGGAGGGAGTACCATCAAGGAGGTAGAACTTATGAATCAGATCACCACCCAGTACGTTACCGAAGGCGGCGCCTGCTACGAGCAGTACGTCATCACCGACCCGGCTGCCAAGACGGCCCTGACCATCACCCCGGAGCGCGGCGGTATGATCACCGGCTTCACCCTCGACGGCGACGAGTACATCTGGACCCGCCGCCCCAACTTCAGCGAATGCAACCGCCCCCGGTTCGGTGTGCCGGTGCTCTTCCCCAGCTGCGGCAACCCGGACGGCGGCGTCCACCTGTTTGACGGCAAGGCCTACCCCATGGAGTGCCACGGCTTCGCAGACCTCTGCGCATGGGAAGTGGAGAGTGTCGGCCCCGACGGCGTGACCCTTATTCTGGAGTCCACCCCCCTGACCAAGTTCCTCTACCCCTTCGACTTCACCCTGCTGGTGAACTACGACCTGAACGGTACCACCGCTTCCATCAGTATGACCGTCATCAACGAGGGTGATGTCCCGATGCCCTTCAGCTTCGGCTACCACCCCTACTTTACCGCTTCCGCGCTGGAGAATGTGGATTTTGACATCAAGTGCGCCACCTGCTCCGAGAACGCCAAGGGCGAGCAGCCCGCCGCCCCGGAAAAGATCACCCTGACCCGCAAGGAGGGCGCGGACAACTCCATCCGCCTGATGACCGGCGTGGAGTTCCCCATGACCTTCACCGATAAGGGCAACGGCCACAAGGTGACCGTGGACGCTGACGAGAGCTTCACCAACGGCGTGCTCTGGCAGCAGGACGCCGAGAGCTTCGTCTGCATGGAGC